>Ga0307512_10001967_pt1 | contig 27432 bp, 26 predicted proteins | sample 14_EM_MG_FD_200267 | JGI IMG/M metagenome (GOLD analysis project Ga0307512, IMG submission 200267) | Populus trichocarpa ectomycorrhiza microbial communities from riparian zone in the Pacific Northwest, United States - 14_EM | ecosystem: Host-associated > Plants > Roots > Unclassified | place... | reverse complement strand
TTTCGCAATACAGCCGACCTATATATCCGCTTAGGACCGATGTGACAATGCAGCCTATTGATTGCTGAATGTGTAAGACTCAAAATTGTTCACACTCTGTTGACGCTCACATTAATCACATTGAAACAGCCTTTGTATACTCAATAATTGTATGCAACAAATCATATACTCATCATTGACCTCCAGTATTGCGTTCGTATGTATTATCATTTGCACCCAGGAGGGTTGTTACCTCTCAATGTCTGATCAACTGCTTTCTACGCTATCGGAGTGAGATATGACGTGGCCCTATCACATTCCCGCGCTTTCGGCCGGCAATTGACGGCATGTGGATCATTTCACTAGTTTTTGGTAAATATAGCTCAACTTCCTCACCATTCCTTATCGAGCTCCTTCTCCTCGATTTCCATGATGTACCACAAGCAATTTCAAATATCTCAACCATGTGCACCAGGTCTGTGCGGAGAGTTATGCAGTTGGATACATGGATGAATTTGGCATGATGGTTGTCGTTCAGATCAATTCGACATGCGCACTGACCGCTCTGTCCATGACACATATGACATCACTCACTTAAATTTTGTTAGTACATTTCGTCACTAATATTGCTTTTGCTTTGTCACTGAACAGTCACTTGCAGAAAGAAACCGTACATTTTGGCCGTCTTAAAGTGCGATATGGATTCTAGCACTTTCAAATGGTGCGTTCGACCCTTGCACATGCACAGACGAATTATCATGTCTCACAATTTGGTCACTGAAATCAAGAAAAAGTTGACACGTAGCGAAATTGGTAAACAACTTGCTTTTCACAGGGATTGGACATCAAAAACTACAGTTTGCATATCTATTCTACCGCAGACACAGGTGCCGTCACCATCTCTTCGTCGGAATCCGATATGTATATGGTAATCAGCTGGAGGCTATATGCAGGCGTAAAAGATTAGTGGTTCAACAGAGCTTCCTGGTTCAACTGGCTTCACTGTCAGCAATGTTGATGAATGAGGCTCCGCAGCTGGCTCACCGCTTGGTATGCTTGATTTCGACTGCGGATTCCCCGAACCTGGCCTGATATGACTACTGCCTGGTCGAGAAGTCCCTTGCGGCCTTTGTGATATTCCGGAGACAATGTCAAGACTCTCCATAAGCTCTCCAAATGTTGTCGGTGGAGGTGCCGGACAATCATCATTTGTTCTCGGCTGAACGACTGCCGGAACCCTCCATTCGAATGTGCTGTACTTTTCATCTCATTCACGGAAGTGGTCGGCTGCATCCTCCCATCCCGGTTGAGTCATTTCGTCGAGCTTCATCGGCTTCTGGCGAAACCTCTCCATGTGCTGGTGTACAGTTTCGGTGATTGTGCCCATCACCCGGCCGGGTTTGTCATCTTCGCTCAGCATGCCCTGCTCAGTCTCGTCATTATCTTCATCTTCCCCATCCTCACAATCATCGGAACTTGCAAGATCACTCAGACTGTCTCCGGTAGCAACCAGCATCTCCTCAAATGTCTTTTCGGGCACGCTGGACGTCAATCGCGCGATTTCAGCATGCGTCATATCGTGCTGCTCTTGCTGAACCGCTGCCTCTGCGTCTTCCACTTGCTTTCTTGCCCCAGCGGTTTCTCTCTCAACATAATCCTCAATCCATTCCTCTTTCTCTTCATTGCTTGAGAAGTGCGTTTCTCGTCGTTTCTCCGCCGCAAGCTTCTTTTTGGATCTCAAGCTGCGCAATGCCTCAAGTGCTCGGAATCTCCCTGCTTCCAAGCCGCTCTTGCCTTCATTCGCATGGTGACATCGTTGGGTTGACCGCTTTGTCGATTTGCCGTATCTGCGCGCTGGAAGTGGCGAAATGTTCTCTTTCAGAGCATTGACCATTGTCGTTTGCATGGACTTTGTTGTTGGGCGAGATGTTGGATCTTGCAAGTTATGGACATTATTGAGGCAAGCTGCTTCTTTTATGTCAAGGTTGGTACGTTTACTCATCTTGAACAAAGCAAAATTTCCCTCTTGACTGTCAATCAATCAGGAATGGTGACGCTAACCATACAACATGACATAATTGTTAGCGTCATTTTCATGTAATATCCTGGGGATCATTCCAGACATACATCAGCAGACGTCCTTTCCCCCGAACAGCATCCGATTGATATCTAGCAATTAGGCGATTCCGGTGGTTGTGAACCACAGTTTATCACTGTCACCAAACAAACACCATCAGACCGACATTTTTCAAATTGCAGGGCGGTGGGAAACCCCTGCAACTTGCAGACATACTCAGTAGGATTCATCTTCAGCATAATGATCATGTTGGCTGCTACTTATTTCATTGTGGCAAGAAGCTGACTATATAGTCCTCAGGGCTTCCCACTTCCTCTCCTATTCCACACCAGCACATCATGGATACACAACCACCTCCGCCAGGTGAGAGCGGATCGAATACCGGCCGATTGGCAGGCGCTACATCACATACTGACATTCTTGGCACACATCAAGAGCGCAGATCCAAGTTAGTTCACCATGATGCTGCTAATGCAGCCACCAAACATATAACCCAGGATGCGCATGTAACGGCGACACGTGACCCGAGGCCGGGTAAGCGCCGGTATATATAGGTCGCCGCTACGGCACTTAGATCTGTATCGAATATCTTACCACTATACTCTCCATATAGACTCACTCGCTCTCGTGTGCAACCGTATACCACTACACCATACGTCTGCGGGCAAGCGTAGGCGTACGTGGCTTTACAGCGCATTTAAAAATTGTCCGCATGACTGGAAGCAGCAAAAATAAGATGCAGCATGCAGTTGGATGTAAGTATATCCATATCGAGACAAAGGGCAGTCAATTGACGATATAACGTACAGCGGGTGTCCACAGAGAGCTCCGTAACGAATTTGTCGCTGCACATAACGGGAAATTTCCATGTTCGACAAAGGCATTTTTCCGCACAGTCCGCGAAATGGAACATCATCATGATCTCAGCTCTGGGATTTTCGAAGATGAATTGCCTGATAAGCATCCCCGTGAGTGAACAAAGCAGGCTGTAATTACCTTTGAGGAGGCTATTGAAGCGTATATGGTAGAGGTAACAGCCGAATTTCATTGTTAGAAGCAGCATCTAATGTCTTGTAGGTTTTCAACATGTCTGCAACTATGGCAAGGAAAGGAGGTTGGGTACAGCTGGAACAGTCCGACATGCACATGGCATTGGATATGGCCAAAATGGCCAAAGAAGGCTTTTCGCGCGCCACAATAGAGGAAACGAAATACCTCATCAAGGAACGATGCACCGAGGTCCGTGATGAGAATCAGCGGGGTGTTGAGTTTCCTGGGCATGAAAAAGTGAAGCCGGCGATACAAGGACACCTGGCAATGCTTCATCAAAACCCAAAGTCCGGCTGCCATCCTTGCCAAAATGGCACCCCAAAGAATCCGCAGACTCGCTGGCAACGCAATGGAACAGGTGCACCTCCACCCGACCGACGCAGAGAGCCGACTCCAGAGCCGACTCCACCACTGCCTGGCACGCCACCCACCCCAACCGGTAACACTTCCGGAGTTCAACCTTCTCAATTATCAATTTGCCGGCCGGATATACCCATTCGCATACAGCTCTTCCGTGTGCGGAATGTTTCGCTGATGAGGATACCGAGCACGATACCGATTTTGATCCAGATATGCTGACTGATGATGGTTAGTACACTCTCAGTGGTGTGAGAATGCAGCTAACATTCATTATGTAGACAAGAGCAGCGGATTGAGCGATTCTGCATCTGGTGACGAGCATTGAGCGAAACAGATGGGATTTTGGAGATTATTATTATATATATCTATGAATTATTAAAGAACAACGTAGTGATCAAGAAGAAAGTAAATAAAACCGCAAGCAAGGCAGCCAAAACAATGTGAATGATGGACTGTGCCAAATTAAATGATTGCATATTGTGGATACAGCCATGGCAAAATGAGCGTCAACGGAGCGTCAACGATTATTGGTTATGCGTCCTGGGAAATCACACCTCCAATAGGTTGTAGCTAGTCATAAAGGAATGTTCGGCTGCCTTTATAGGCAAAACAGATCGCAATACCCTCCCTGCCCCATCATGAAAATGAGCATCAACAGAGCGTCAAAGATTTTTGGTCATGGGTCCTGGGAAATCACGCCTCCGATACGTTGTAGTCAGTCATACAGGCATTATTGGCTGCCTTTATAGGCAAAACGGATTGCAATACCCTCCCTGCCACATCACGAAAATGAGCGTCAACGGAGCGTCAATGATTGGTGGTCAGGTATCATGGGCAATCTGCGGGGCGACAGGTTGCACATTGTCTTAAACTCATTATTGGCTGCCTTTATAGGCAAAAGTGAAAGTGAAATGCTTCCTGCCCCATCTTCAAAATGAGCGTCAACAGAGTGTCAACAATTGTTGGCCTTCCATCATGGTTAATTACAGTGCAATGTGGCAGTTATTGTCTATATACATCATTATGACTGTTATTATACACTAAAAGGCTCAAGAATACTTGGTGGTAGCTCTGTAAATGAAATAAGTTGTTACCGTCCCGGAGTATGTGGCTAGAATGTCCTGTACATATCTGCCTATGCAGGCTGCCATGTCCTTCTTTATGAATGCTTGTGATCAAGCACCACTCATATTACCAAAGATGCAAGACCAAATATTGTTGACGCTCTGTTGACGCTCTGTTGATGCTCTGTTAACCCTCTGTTGACGCTCATTTTCAGGATGTGGTCGGGTGCATGAGTATGCTTGTTTTGCACATCACGGAGGCTAATACGTCGAAAATGAACTGTGACATACCAATGTTAATAGTCTACGATTAACAGCAGCCTATCTGCGTGCGACCATAAATGCGAAACCCAAAACGCAGAACTGGAGATTGGAACCGACGGGTCTAGCCTAACCCGGCGAAACCCGCGGGTTTCCGGGTACGGGTCCGGGTTTGGCCCGCCAAGTCTCAGCGGGTCAGATTTTTGGAAGGGTCTGGAACCGAACCCACCCGTTGTCGCGGTCCAAACCCGGACCGCTGGCGGGTTTCCCAGACCCGTTGCTAACACTACTTACGAGAACAAAATTCTGTGATCCTCTGATGACGCTCATTTTCAGAATGGGGCAGGGAGCATGTGGCTGTCTGTGTTGCCTATGAAGCCAGGCATTACCGCAGTTATGAATGGCCACAACCAATTGCCTCACAGATTACCAATAATGCAAGACCAAAAATCTTTGATGCTCGGTTGACGCTCATTTTGCCCTTGGCGTATCCACATTATGTTATCTTTCAATTTGGCATAGCATATCATTGATCGTGATTTGGCAGCCTTTCTACCGTCTTCGTGTACTTTCTCCCTTATCACTACATTGTTCTTTAATAATACATATTAATGTCTCCTTTAAAATATACATTCCAGTGTCCGCTCATTGTAGATGATAATACATTCACAAATCCTGTTCCATTTCATCAATGCTCATCTTCCCAGTCAGGTTTGCCCAATAGGCTGCTGTCGTCTGCGACATGGATGTCAGCTTCATTACCACATGGCAGATAGTGTACTAACCAGTGGTTGTTCCTGCATCAGTTAGCAAATTGGGATCAAAAGTTTTATCGCGCTTGCGATCCTTGGCATATGCATCAAGATTGAAAAATTGAGCACTTGGAAGACGAGTATGTAAATACTCATATCTGGGTGGCACACCTTGGATTCCAGAAGCGCCAGCTCCCTCATGGTTCGTGGGTGGCACAGGTGGCATTCTGTACAGATGTGACATCGGTTCTCGTGTCAGCTGTCTGAGTTGCTCTGGTGTTGGTGCACCAGTGCTTTTGAACATCCAGCATGTATGGGGATTCTGTGCTGTGGCAGTTTGGCATTGAAGGCAGCCGTCCGTGTGATTTTCCTGAACCATAGCCAGGTGTCTCTTCATCGCAGCCTTCACATTTTAATTCTCCGGAAACTCAACTCCCGATGTATTCTCTTCTCACACTTCGGCGCGAGGTTTCTTGATCTGCAATTGCATTTCATCTATTGTGGCGCACAAAAACCCCTCGTTTGGCCATTTTGGCCATATTCAATGGAACACACAAGTGAGACTGTTCAAGCTGTACCCAACTTCCTTGCATTTCCATAGTTGCGGACATGTTGACAACCTACAAGAAATTAGTTGCTGCATCTACATATCAGATTTGGCTATTACCACTACCATACAGGCTGCCGTAGCATCCTCTGAGGTGGATGAAGCCTGTTTCGTCCACTCTCGAGGATCCTTATCAATCAATACGTCCACAAATTTTCCAGCGCTTACATCATCATGATGTTGGATTTTTCGAACTGTGCTGACAAATGACTTGGTTGAACATGAAGGTTTCTCATTATGGGCGGCTATAAAGTGGTCACGTAACTCCATATGTACACCAGCTGTATGTTATATCGTTAGTTGACAGCCGTCTACATCCACACACCAATACTCACATCTTATTGCGTGTGGCTTCTTACCCTTCCTGCTTCTGGATTTACATACAATATCAAACTGCGTGTCCACGGACATATTTTCGGTAGCTGCATTTGCGGTGACGTGGTCGGCTACATGGTGTCTGCATTGTAGTTTGGTCCCAGCGACTGTCGTATTGGATGAAGCGCCCGTTATTCTTGTCAATTCCGATTCACTCGCACGATGCTGAGGTGTCTGTGGAGCCATGATATGCTGCTGCGGCAGAGAAGAGATGATGAATAGGAAAAGGAGGGGGAAGTCCTGTGGATGATGATAACGAAATCAAGTGGCAATTCCTGAGGAATATATAGTTAGCTTCAAGTCAAAATGTAATGCGTATCAGCCAACTTGCATGTTCTACCCAAGGTAATTGCTGGTATGTATAGCTGGGGGTTCCACAGGTTTCCAACCGTCTTGCAATTTGCACAAAGTCCGTCCTATGTTGTGTGGTTTGTTACACAGATCAATCCAGGCGAACGTCCGCCGAAATCTCGTGATTCTGAGACATAAACACCACATTCTTCGACATAAAGGATGTCTACTGATGTATGTCTCAAGAAATCCCTGGGATCTTACATGAGACAGACTGTAAATATCATGTAATGATGAACAGCTAGCATTGCTATTCCCAATGTAGTGACAGTCAAAACGCAGATTTTGATATGTTCAAGTTGATCATGTGTACCAACCTCGACATAAAAGACGCAGCTTGCCTACATGTGGTACATATCTTGCAACATCCAGCATCATGCCCATCAACACAGTCAACACAAAATACCATTGTCCACGCTCCGAAAAAAACCTTTCACCAATACTGACAAGAAAATACGGCAATCCCACACTGCTCTCCACCCCATGACGTCCGCAAGTGAATGAAGGCAAGAGCGGCCCGGAGGCTGAATGTGACCGAGCCCTCGGAGCATTGAACAGTTTCTGATGCAAAATGAACCTTGCAGCAGGGAAACAACACGGAATGCATTGTATAAGCAAAGAAGAGAAGGAGAAATGAATCGGGGATTATGTAGATGGAGAGACCGCTGTGGCACGAATGCAAGTTGAAGACGCCGAGACAGCAATTAAACAGGACCAGGAAAATATGAGAAATGCTGAAATGGTGGGATTGACAACCACAAACCCTGAAACAACATTGGAGGATATGTTGAACGCCATTGGAGATGGTCTGAGCGAGCATGCATGTTACGACGATGGGGAGGATGGGGAAGCTGAGGGTGATGATGTTGAAGATCTGGAGCTGGGCAAGCTGAGTGAAGTTGACAAACCCAGCTGGGTGATGGGCACAATTTCCAAAATGGTATAGCAGGGCATGGAATGTTTTTGGCAGAAGGTGATGAGGCTTGATGAATTGACGAAACCAGGCTGGGTAGATGTGGCCTACTACCTCTTTGAGAGAGATGAGATCAACGGGACAACCAAATTGAAGGTTCCAGCTGTCGTTCAACCTCAAAGCAAAAATGAGGCAGATTCATCTGCACTGAGGACATTAGGTGAGCCGACGGAGACACTTGGTCACATCCCCGGAACATCACTAATGCCGCAAGTGACATCTCGAACAGGGAGTTGCCATATGCGGATAGGTTTGCTGAAATCATGGACACACATTTGCATTGCATCTCTCCCGCCCGACACAGTGTCTGATTCATCAATGTTTCGGATATCAAAATCTGATGAAGCCGGAAGCTTCTACCCGTACACATGGCGTTACAAGCAAATTACCATATAGAAATCGGACTCTGACGAAGAAATGGTGATGGCTCCTGCATCACCGGGGGAGTGACTAGTCAAATTGGTCATTTTTGCGATGTATCTCTTCAGAATGCAATACATGTTCCTATTTTGCTACTTTTCAGCTTTGGCTAGATTTCAGTGACCAAATTGTGAGACATGATAATTTGTCTGTGCATGTGCAAGGGTCGGATGGGCCACGGCAATGTTCTACACTCCACATCGCATTGACTGTCGACCAATGAATTCGATATTGGCCTGCCGGTCATGGTTAGGTCAGAAAACTAAAACTAAATTAGACACGAAACTCACTAACAAAATTTAAGTCAGTGATGTCATACAAGTCATACGTGGAGCAGTCGAAGCACAAAGGGAACCAGGATGAATGATGACTAAAGTGCTGCATTCATTCACGCATCCCATTGCATTACTCTTCACACTGACTTAGTGCACATTGTTCAGATTTTGAAGTGTGAATATGGGTGGTCATGGAAATCGCAGAGAATGAGCTCGATGAGCAATGGTGAGGAAGTCTCGCTAAATATATCAAAGACTAGTGTACAAATCTACATGAGGTGAATTGCCGGGCAAAAGCGCTGTAACGTGAGAGGCCGATGTCATATATCACTCAGGTAACGTGTCTAGTGCTGGATCAGAAATTGAGAAGCTTTGAAGCTTGTGGATGCAACCAAGTATACATAGAAACGATTGATTGGCAGTCAATAACGACAGTATCCATGTTTACATACAGTTGTTGAGTATCCAATCGCTGTTAGGATCTCAGTGAGGTGAGGGTCTCTGGAGCGTCAATGGTTTTTGGACTTACATTTTCAGTACACAAGGGGGGGCATTGTCATATCCTTCCAAAGTGATTGTATTGGCCGTTTTTATAGGTAAAATCAAAAGTGACACACTCAATGCTCCATCTTGGAAATGAGCGTTAATGATGGGTCAACAATTTTTGGTCTTGTGAGTCTGATAACCAGAACAAGACTTGTTCACTATGACACATAAACAAACTATTGGCCGCCTATAAGCCTAAAATGCTAGTGACAACATCACTACTATCTCCCAAAAATGGCGTCAACGGAGTGTCAGCGATGTTTGTTCTTGCATCGTGGTTAACCAAACCACTGTGAAACAACATTATGCTATAATCGAAGTGTTGCCTACCTTTTTGGGCAGAAAGGGTACTGACGATTTCGCTACCACCTCTGGAAAATGAGCGTCAAGCAACGTCAACGATATCTGGTCTTGCCTGTTTGATATTTAGAGGGCAATGTAACTGCGACACCCCATAATCATAGTATTGGCCGCCTTTATGGCCAAAAATGCTACAGACAATATCACTACCACCTCTTAACAATGAGTGTCAACTCAGTGTCACCAATTTTTAGTCTTGCATCATGCACACCCCAAGAGCAGTGCATCGGCATTAACCCATAATCACTGTATCGGCCCCGTCTATGGGCAAAGATGGTAGTGACGATATCGCCACCATCTCCAAAAATGCACTTCAATGGAGGGTCAACAATATTTTGTGTTGCATCTCGGATAATCCAACAGCTATGGAATGGCTTTAACCAATAATCATAGTGTCAGCAGCCTTTATGGGCAAAAATGCTACAGACTATATGGCTACCATCTCCTGACAATGGGTGTCAACATGACGGCAACAATTCTTGGTCTGGCATCGTAGACACTGCCAGCGCTGTGCATTGGGATTGACCCATAATCAATGTATTGGCCGCCTCTATGCACATAAATGCTAGTGACAATATCTCTACCACTTCCTAACAATGAGAGTCAATGGAACGTCAATGATTTTTGGTCTTGCATCTTGGATAATCTAACGGCCATGGAACTGGGTTAACACATAATCAATGTATTGGCTGTCTTCATGGGCAAAACTGCTAGTGATGATATTGAGTCCACCTCCCACCAATGAGCTCCCCGCAAGCATCAAATTTTATTTGGGAGCTCAATACACTACACAGCGATCAACTGCATTGCATTGTTCCTAAATTGTGTTTTACGCAGTCAGTCTTGTCAATATATCTTTGTATACAACTTCACAAATATACATGCAATGTCTCACAGGTCTGACATTTTTTGCTTGGAGCTCTAGAGTCAATATTTAAGAACCCGCATTCTACTTGACTAGAATGTGACATTAGGCAGTCTTTTGAGTCGGATCACCCAGCGATCAAATTCTTACCGTGATGTCGGATTCAAAAACTGTACATTCCTCATTGCTACAGGTTAGCAAACTCTTTCAATAATGAACATGTCCTCGTTCGTAATTTGAGCGACCTGACTTTGCATATCGTCCTCGATGCTTGGTGGGCTTCAATGAATGTAGGCTCGAAAGCTTGTATTGGTTAGAAAAATTCTAGAAATGCTACTTCGTGGGGATTATATTTCCACTACACAATTGGGGACACTGGCCGCACCGGCATTGTATGTGTTGTTTGTCATTAAGTTCTTCGCCTTCCATCTGAATGTGGGACCCACTCAATTCGGAAACACTGGCTGGCACAAGCTCACATCGCAAAGTACTATGAATTGACAAAGTCAGAAGTTGTTTAATTGAGTAGTTCAATGGCCGATGAAAGAACTTTGGGCAACCTGAGGTGATAATGAAGTCGAGGAATTACAATAGTAAGATCGCAAGAGAAATTAATCTTGGACATGCAGATTTGATCAATATTAACACAAGTGACAGACAAAACGCTCCAAACTGGCAGCGAAAGACTATGAAACTTCCACATTTCACCATGTCACGTTGTATCGCTACCCCATTTTGGGATTGGTTTCGGTTGATATTCCATGGAACGCTCTATCAAATGTCGAGCTGCGATGGTCTTATACAGTATTAGAAAGTGGCTTATTGCTACTGTCCGCAACCACCATCAGCAACATTTGTTGGAGACAATCATCATTGACCGTGGATGCTATTATGAAGCAATTGACGTCACAAAATCAAGTTTGTTTAACATTGGACAGGTGGATATTAACGAACAAACTAGCCATCATGACGGTCATTATTAACAACCTGGTTCAAAATTGGGCATTGCAAAAAGTACCACTTGCTTTCGGTGAGATTGATCGCCTATTCATTTCCTCATTCGAAAGCTTCTCAAGAAGGATTGGTCAAGGGCCAACTTACCAGAGCAAGGCTTGCTGCACATGTGAGGGACGGTCTTGATTGTTTTGAGCCTGCTGACGGCTGTTTGCTTCGAATTATGACTGATGATGCATCTTCAAATTACTCAGTGACTTGGGAGCTGCAATCAACCCTTCAGGCCTCCGGAATCGGGTTGCCTGCATTGAGGAACCACATACCATGCATGGTGCACATCATACAGCTTGCTTCAGTTGCATTCATGAGTAGCATCAGTGTAAAAAGGTGCACAAAGTCTTGGGAAGCCCATGAGCATGATCACCAATTTGGAGAGAATGAAAGCGTACACATTGGGAAGAGTCAAAGACTTCGAAAAGAGAGCAATGCTAGAATCAATAAGGTGTCAGCCAAGAGACAAGGTTTAGCACAGATAATTGAGAAAGTACGTAATTCAAGATAGTTTAAAATTCCTGAAACTGACCTTCGTATAGTAGGGAATGCTTGCTGGATCAGTAATGCTAACACATCGTTGTCGAAACTAGTTCATGCACTGTCAAAAATGCAAAGACCGCATCACAGTTCTACTGATTATGGATATGATGACATGTTGGATTTCGACACTGCAGTTGCTTGGGCGAGCCCACCGATTCAGAGAATTCACCCGGGAGTAGCTGCAGAATGGAAAATACATTGAATACCGACCACTCTTCCCAACACAGGATGAATGGACCGTTTTCAAGTATGTCTTGGCAGTTTTGAGGCTATGCCGATACTGGACCCTAGGGGCGTTCAGGAGGAATACGGTCACATTGCACCATGTTATCACAACCTACAATGACATGTTCGATTATATGGATGGCATTATGCGAGCTTTACCCAAGAAGAACACTCCATTGAATGAGGACTTGAATTTCGCCGTGAATTCAGCGCGACAGGAGCTGTCCAATCATTGTGCCGAAGTTAATCCATCAGCGGGTATGCTTCACATCTCAGGACATATCCTTGTTCCTTTCCGCAAGTTGCACTCATTCAGGAAGTGGGACAAGGGAATGGTTACTATTCCTGAGGACGAAACTTCGTATACTACCCTATACCAAGAGGCATTTCTGAAGTATGTGGAGAATGAATACTGTGCAAAACATAGATGTGTGCCAGTTATTCAATCCCAAAGCAAACAGATCTACAATCTTTTCCCCTCTTCAACGGCATCAGGATCCGGTCAACCTTTCTTCAATTCATCTTTTTCGTCCAGCGATTACCAGGTATACTTAAAGCCTAACAATGTGGCTGAAACGACAGCCGGTCGAAGTGATCGCGCAGCACACTTATTGACAGCACCCAGGCTTCATCTGAATTCACTGCCTGGATAACCAAAGAACTGGGGGCATGTAAATGCCAATCTCAATTGTTACCACTCCGACCCAATCGAGATTAGCAGTAAATTGTGGATACCATATATCACTGATTGCTGTCGACATCATCAGGAAACGCACTCACAGTACGCCGATGTCTCTAATGTGGCGTGACAAATATTCTCCATCATACCACATGGTGTCAGAGTGGAGGCCAGTTTTTGCCTTGGGCGAGATGTCTTCAGCTGGAGGCAGTCATAAACCATAGGCGAAACCCTTTGTGAAACAGTGGTTGTAAGGCAGCTTGCTTGGGCCAATAAGGGCATATTGGCAGGCGATGACCCAGCATTGGATACAATGAACACAGAAAACGACTTGGGAATGAAGAGAGACACAGAGAAAAACAAGTTTCAGGCCAAGGTTCACGACTGTTTGGAGATGTGGGAGGGCAGCCAGAACCTACATACTACACAGAAGGAAAGTCGTGCTCCAGACAAGCACATGACAGCTGTAGGATACATTTCGGACACAGAAGAGATCATCAAAGCATCCTGTTCAGTCTTTCAACAAAATGCTGCGGCTGCATTTAAAATATTGGAAAGATCACCTTTGCCACCTGCTTTGTCTGAAAAGGATCTCCCTTGGCAACAAACAAAATATTTCATGTCCCCCGAATCAGAAGACTCGACCGGCATGCAGTGGACAGTGATCAGGATAGCACAGCTGACAGCAGTTCGGACACCAAAATTTGGCCAAACTGGAATGGCAATTTGGGTAATCCAAATGACAGCGAAGCTGATTGCACAGCAGACATTCAATCTGATGTAGAGTGAGACAATGGCATCGAGGATCCGGAAGGCCCAGAGCAGTGGGAAATGAGTTCCACACCAACAGTTCCCAGATTGATTCGGACAACAGGGGAGTCCAAGTGACAGGCTGCAGAGATGTTGGTGATGGTCAGTACAATCGAAACAAGAAGGAACAAGGGAATCCAGACACACTAGGACAGACAACGACAATATGTTTCACCTGCTCACTTAGGTATCTTGACCGAATGTTTCATTTAGTGATATAATATGGGTGAATGGTGCGCAGTCGCTTGTGACTATCAGTTGATAATCAGATTCATAGTGGGCACAATGATTCTCTTGGCAAGATACATAAATTTTCTTAATATGAGCGCGAAAAGTGCAAGACTATTACTGGGCTCAGCTTTGCCACAGGGCTGAGTCTCAATCTGTCAGACAGTCAACCAATAAATTCAAAACATCATGAAAACAATTATCGATGGCAGCAGATGATGAATGGACAATATATCAAAATTAGCGTCAACTGAGCGTCGACAATTTTTGGTTTTGTAAGAATGGTAATTGAATCGTGATTTGGTCTCTGTTAGGCATGACCAATGTATTGGCTGCTTTGATAGAAGAAAAAGACAGCAACATGGTCAATGTCCCATTCTGAGAATCAGCGTCAATGGAGTGTCAATGATTTTTGGTCTTGTAAGTATGGTAATTGAATAGTAAGTTGGTCACTGTTAGGCATAACCGATGTATCAGCAGCTCTTATAGAGAAAAGCGACAGCAGCTTGTTCACTTCCGGATTCTGAAAACGGGCGTCAAAGGAGGGTCATCAATTCTTGGTCTTGTAAGAATGGTAAATGAACAGTGATTTGGTTACTGTTTGGCACAACTGACGTATTGGGAGCATCTTTTGGCAAAAGAGACAGCAACACAGTCACTGCCCCAATCTGAGAATGAGCGTCAATGGAGCGGCAATGATCTTTAGGTTTGCATCTTGAGTAATCTAAGTTCTGATTGGTTGCAGACATCCATTGATGAGATATTGGCAGCCTTTAGGGGCAAAAACAACACCAACATGCTCCCCACTGCATCCTGAAAATGAGCGTCAACGGAGCGTCAATAATGTTTGGTCGTGCATATGTGGTAATCAATGCATCGCACAGATCTTCGAGCACCTGACAAAAATATTGACCACCTTGATAGGCAGAAATGCAATCTATCAAACGAAAATCACGGATTCCAAAATAATCGATATTGCAGACTGCAAATCATGGTATAACAAATTGTTGGCTGTTGCATACACGATTTTGATAAGAAACTATTATCACTCTGCATAAACAAGAGCCTCATATGAATCTAGTGATGGACCCACTGGGTGAGCCACTAACAACCTGCCCAATTGAGACAGGTTGGTAAATTGCCATTCAACCGTTCCAGAGTTGATGATTAGGGTGTATTGATAACCCGGACTGCCAGTTTGGCAACGGTTTGGTTTGGAGCTGAATCCGGACCGAAAATAACGGTCTGCAACCATAGCTATCACTAGGCGTACAGTACAACATGACATGATCGTTGGCATCAGATTCACGGAATAAACCCGGGATCTTCTGAGAGAAACATCACTGGACATCCTTTCCCTCGTAGAATTACCCGTTTACATCTGACAATCGTGAGATTTCGGCTGTAGTACACCACTTTGTATCTCTGTGAACAATCAACCAATATCAGAACGACTCACTGTAAATCGCTGGACGCAGGGAAACCCCTGCACCATGTAGCCATACAGAGCAGGATCCATCTAGCATAGAACATATAAGCTTCCTGTTACTTATTCCATTCTCAATTGAAGCTGACGATATATTCCTCAGGACTTCCCAAAGTCTTTTCGTAATCACATTCCCCTCCGATTCCACACCAACAAATGTTGGCTACACAACTACCTTAGCCAAGCGAGAGCGGATCCGGATCGAGCAGATCGACGCGCGTATCATCCAATGGGTCACTTGCTAGCACACAGCAACAACGCAGACACGAGTTAGTCCTCTGCGACACTGCCAATTCACCCACCGAAACTATCACCTAGGATGAACATTGCAACATCATCCATAACACCGGAAGCAGCAAGAATATGATGCAACATGCCACTGGATGTGAGGATAATCATATCATTGTGAACTGCCATCAACTAACTGTATAACTTACAGTGGGTATGCATAGAGAGTTATGTGACCAACTTATCGTGTCCATACCGGAAAACCTTCATGGTTAACTGAGGCATTTGTCTGTACAGTCTGCGAAATCGAACATCATGATGATGTCAGGTATGAGATTTTCCCAGACTAATTTCGTGTTAAATATCCCCCACAGTGGACGATACTGGCTTTAATTACCTTAGAGTACGCTACGGAAGTGTATATGGATGAGGTGATAGCTGAATCCCTATGTTAGAAGCAGCCACTGATTTCTTGTAGGTTTTTAACATGTCTGCTACTATGGCAAGGCAAGGAGGTGGGGTACAGCTGGAACAGTCTGACATGCGCCTTGCTTTGAACATGGCCGAAATGGCCAAAGGGGGTTTTTCACGTGCCACAATAGAGGAAACGCAATATCTCATCAAGAAGCCTTGCAACACAGTCCGAGAAGCGAAGAAGCAGGGAGTCGAGCTTCCTAGGCATATGAAGGTGAATGGTGCGATAAAAAGACACCAGGCGCTGATTCGTCAAAATCAAATGGATGGAAGCCTTCCTTGCCAAAACCGCTCCGCAAATAACGTGCAGACCAGCTGGAGGGACAAATGAACGGGTGCACCTCCAAATGACAGACACTGACAGCCGACACCGGACCCGACGCCACCTCTGCCCGGAACGCCACCTTCACCGCCTGCTGACATTGAAGGAGCTCAACTTTCCCCAATCTACAATTTGGCACCTGGTTATTTATATTCACATACCCCTCTTCCAAGCGCTCAATTGTTCAATCTTGATGCCTATGCCCAGGAATGCCAGTACAATACAGATTTAAATCGAAATATGCTGACTGATGCAGGAATACCGACTGGTTAGTACACAGCCTGCTGTGCGGTACGTCAGCTAACATCCATGTTGCAGATGAGAGAAGCGTTTTGAGCGAACCCCCAAATGAGGACGAGCATTGATCGAAATGGACGGGATATTTGAGTTTATTATCATCTTCAATTAGCGGACGCTGTTAAGTATATTTCAAAGGATATATTGATATGTATTATACAAAGAACAATGTAATGATTAAAGAGAAAGTAAATGAAAACACTAGAAAGGCTGCCAAAACAATGTGAATGATACACTATGCCAAATGAAATGATTTCATATTGGGGATACACCTGTGGCACACTGAGCTTCAGCTGAGTATCAACAATTTTAGGTCTTCTAAATGAAGTAATCAAAAATTGATCTCGTCATGGTCATACATAATCAAATTATTGGCCACCTCTATAGGAAGAAATTATAGCGACACGCTTCCTACCCCATCCTGAAAATGAGCATCAATGGAGCATCGACAACATTTTGTCGTGCATCCTGGGTTATCTGGCGGGTAATAGGTTGGAGATAGTCATAAAGGAATTGTGACCACCTTGATAGGAAAAGCAGCTAGCAATACCCTCCCCGCCCTATCATGAAAATGAGGGTCGACAGAGTTTCAACCATCTTTGGTCTTGCATCTTCGGTAGTATGAGTGGTGCTTAATCGCAAGCATTCATCATCAAGGACATGGCGGCCTGTATTGGCAGATAAGCACGGGATACCACCGCAACGGCCTCCAGGACAGTAACAACTAATTTGATTTACAGAGCTACCACTAAGTGTTTTTCAGCCATTTAGTGTACAAAAACTGTGAAAATGATGTATATACACAATAATGGCCACATCACGCAGTGATTAACCATGATGCAACACCAACCATTGTTGAAGCTCCATTGACGCTCATTTTCAGGATGAGGCAGGGAGTGTTTCGCGTTCTCTTTTTTCTCTAAATGCGGCCAATACTTTGTTTATGACTGTCTACAACCTATCACCACCCAGATTACCCAAGTTACATGACCAACAATTGTTGATGCTTCATTGACGTTCATTTTCAGGATGGTGTAGGGTGCGTGTCTCTGATTGTTCTGATCATTAAGGCGGTCAATACATCAAAAAATGACGGTGACATACTGATGTCCACATATTGTGATTGACAGTTGCGTATCTGAATGTGACAATCGATAGTAAAACCCGAAATGCAGAATCGGAGATTGGATCTTATGGGTCTGGTCAAACCCGGCAAAATCCGCAGGTTGGCGGTTAAGGGTCCAGTTTTGGCCAGCCCAGAGGCAACAGGCCGCGTTTAAGGTTGCTTCCAGAACCGAACCGAACTGTCTTTGCGGTCCAAACCCATCTCGCTGGCAGGTTACCCAGACCTGTTGCTAACACTTCATTTGCTGCTGGCACCCCAATGTTTAAAAGATGCAGTGTATGCAGCATCCGCTGATTCAAAGTTGACAAAAACGAGCTCATCATTAAATATCCAACTCTATGAAGTGCACAGCACAATGTGATCATGTGCTGCAGTAGCTGATTTGATGCACTGGAGCATTTCTGGAGTGGAATGATACATCCATACTGAATGATTGCTTGTCAAAGTGGGCTACATACCGCTTCAACAGCATCATACATCATATAATCGAAGATCGAAGATCTGTCAACTTTCCTCCTACACCAGGAGATTCCCCACAGCAAAAGTGGCAACTCTGCGATATATTCCTAAGTCATGTCTCATCATCCATCTCTCTGGGATGCTGAAGTGAGGTCTACCATAACATCTATCATACGCAACCAAAAGCTGCAGATTTGCCATAAATCTGTAAGCTCTGTCTCAGTTTCTGACACAGTTACTCAATATCACTTAGACTGCCTTTATTGTCAACTGTGATTGGACAATATGCAGTGCTCGATTTTTCATAACAAGACTGAAGTCTGAAGACATTTGCAGATTTCTGCACTGGATCAGAAAGTTGTTGATCAATGCTTGGTTGATGGAGTCTCGGTCCAGATGATGAGCAGGCTTGAGTGTTCTGGTGCACCTCACATTCGCCATTTAGAAATAATTTAAAGCCCTTCCCTGAATTGCATGCCACTACTCAACTAAGGCCAAATGTTATATTGCAAGGTGAGCCTAGAACATGAAATAGTAGCTGTGGACTTGGCAGAATGTCAACATTCGGATAGTGGCAAATGCATTACCGGGAATAGCTGAATCAGTAATTCAGTGCCACCGATTAATCCTGACAACAGCTCTCATCCAATCGACCAGTCTGCCTCCATTATCACAAACCCAGTGCTTATCAATTGACTTCATTTCATATATGCCTTTGATAGTAATGAAGAATACCAATGAAATTCCACTCTAACCAATCCTGATTATAGAAACATCAACTCCTACATCAAAACTGTGATTCACTAGAAAGTGACACAGAGAGATGTTGCATTTATGCTATAGAGTGTGCCTTACGAAAGATGATGTTTGACTACTGCTAGTGGTTGAGAAAAATTTGTTAGATGTATGTCTGATGAGGCATATCATGATTGCACCATCCTAATTCTGTAACATGATGGTTGATTCAACAGGAATGTATTCGCATTGTCTGCCAGTCGCATTGTATGGTCTTCGCAAGACAATGGGATACAGTCAATCATCAACCTCGCAATATTTGATAGTCACATCCTGCTGTGCTGGACTCTCGACTGGGCCACTCCAAAGTATTTGCACAGATTTCTTCCACTGTAATCCTAGCAACCAGGACCCTTATTTAGTAACATTGTGTGGAGAATTCTTTTTTGCCCTAGCCAAACACCTCATGCAAATACCTGGCACTGCTTATTCAAAACCCAGAACCTCTGTGCTATTACCTCATGGTTTGCTGTGGTAAGAGGTAGACCTGTCCTACACACTTTTGGTCTAGTTATGAACACAGAGGGATTTGGTGAAGTCTGCATTTTAAGCTGCATATCTAGGTGTTGGTCAATGCCCACTTGTGCATATGTGTGAATTATATCCACATGATCTGTAAAATGCTTGGTCAGCCACCAATTCAAATGACCAACCTGGCCAGGAATGGACAAGAGCAAAAGTTCCTGTAGAGGAGGTGCACCAGGGAAAGCATTTACATTTCTCCCTTGTTTGTAAAAGAGGGCCTCACTTGATGCTTCCCCTTGGTCTGGTTGAGGATACTTCACAGATTTGTTGATAAGAATTGGCAAGAGAGGCTCCCTCAACCACAATACAATCGGAGAATTCATGTATGAATCATGTGGGCGTTGCTTGTACCATTCACCTCATCCATTGTAGCCATCCTCAGTATCTCCCAACACCAATTAAAATATTTCCCACCACCATCCTTAAAGCCTTGATAATCCGAAAGCACATAGTGAAGTGTACCATTCCCCCAGGGTCATCAGTTTTGCGTACTCTGTTACAGTGCACATGAGATCTATGAGGGGTGCATTCCTCTTTCAGATCTGAATCTGTGGTTTTCAATTGTTCACTGTTGATTGGTACCACCTCTCGATTGTCTGAGGCTTTGCTATTTGTATTGTCAGATACTCTGGATTGTTTTGAACTTTTTCATCTTTAGTCCAGATGGCATGAATCATACCCATCTCAGAACAATACAGTGGCTCTGCACCACACTTTTCCATCGACATATCAACAGTTGGCATTTCTGGTATACGTTAAACGAGCCACATTATTTGTTAACGGTCGCCAATAAGTGAATAGATTCCTGGCATAGCTCTGATTTATAGTTTGAATCCAATTCTTCCTTTCATTACAATTTTCCAGGTCACTGAATTTTTCCTCTTGTACCAACAAGTCCCATGAAAAATCCCAACACTCCATGATTAGTGTGAGAGCTGGCTATTGCTTGAAGGTGTCTCTCAGAATAGTAAGGTATTACATGTAGCATGGTGGATATTCCATTGGTTGTCAGTCTTGTCAATACTAGTGTTCAGATTCTGCTGTGTGAGACTGGCATATTCTGTACCAACAAGTTCACCAGTTAGGAATTGTTCCCATATGTCATCTCATCAATGACAGACTTGAATGTCTCAGCCACTCTGAGCATTGGGACTGCCAGGATTGGTTCAAACACAGATAAAGGTGCTGGATGACCCAGCAATGGAGTTGTCCGGATTACCACATGGTGGTATGACACCGAAAACAGTTTCAGCAATTGAGACCACATTCGATCATCTCTGATAATGTCTGGATAGGCGTTCAGTGCATTCTTGACACATCTGTCATGGGTATTCCCCCTCAAAATTGACTACAGCAACCCCACAATAACCATTTTAGTCAGCAAGATGCATAGTATAGCTGCTGCCACAGCGGTAATGGTCGTGCCCAGACCCATTTAATCTGGCACCAGAATATCTGGCCTATCCAAATCCCAAACCAATCTCCTTACAATGAACTATATTGCCCAAACCTGGTACACCTCAAACTGGGTTGACATTATGCCAGGAATTGAATACTGGTTGCCAGGAAATCGGTCATGTTTTGATTGGTGAATCACAGTCAATCTGCAACCTCACCAACTCATCAAAACACTCAGGATGCAATACTGTGTAGATTGTATCAAGAACAGAATTCAATACTGAACTGCTATTATCTGGATAGAGGTTCTCCTCACCACCCCCAGTTGCTCCTGAACTTCACTTGCACTGTTATCTGTTGCCTGTTGTGCTTAACGATGTCATTCAGTTGTACCAAGGTTTGCCAGGCAGATGGGGTCATCCTCCAGTGCTCCTGATAATCATCATGATGTTACATATTTCCCAGACACCGAAGCATTTGGAACTCATATATATGTATCGAATATAGTCAATTCTATTCTTTCAATCACAACCTACATCAATACAAGCACTTTTGCCCACCGTTCTCCTTTCCCTCCACTCATCCAGCCTTATCAGAACCTTCCAAAGTCTATGTACAATGAGTAGCTGTTTGGCAAGCAGGAATTACCTTAGCCGGTCTAATGATGTGCTCTGCACTCTCATTTCCGATTGGTATCCTCATTACCACAAAAAGAAATTGCACATTGTATCCCAGGTTCCACCACAATGGAGCTGAAATGGAACAGTTGTACAAAGTCTGCCTGTATATAGGGTAATTGATACTTTCCCTGGATGCATATAATTCTATATACTCCTCATCCAATTCATCATGCTCCAAGGTGCCCTTGGGTATAGCAGTCATTGAGGATGGCTGTTTTGGGCCTCCATTCTTCTGGTTCTGTCAAAGAGCTTTTCCCAGTGCATCATATCTGTGTTCAGAGCTGCAAGTTGTTAGAGGGCCATAAGCTTATCTGTGCCATTTGACTTCCAGTGCATCACAACCATCAAAGTTGCATTTGGCTACTCTGGAAGGTTACATTCTGCTATGTTAGCAATGCACTCTCTCACATTTGTCACCAGCCACTTGATGTGTCACAATCCCTTGTATATTGCCTCCCATAACTTGGTTATGCAATTGTTCAAAATCAGCAAACTCAGCTGCTGCTGAATTCATTAAGCATCATCAATATTTTCAAATGGCAGTGAGTACTGAAATGTTGCCAAAATATCTCCAACCACAGTCTCCCAGTACAAAAGTCTATCCCAAAGTTAATTCTACTGGTTCTGAACCCAGCTAATGCTGTATTGCTTTTTCTCTAGAAACCTATCTACTCATGCTTTTTTCCACTTGTTGAACACACTGTAGGTGGGCTGCCCTAATCAATTGACAAATTGGTTCAAGGAGATTTAAAGTTACTTCAGACAGATATGTGATTTGCCTTCAGTACTATCTAAGTCCCATGAATCATTGGTCTAATCAATTATATCATTATAGTCTTAGCAATGGTCTCACAATGGGGGCAATTCCACAATCCCTGCAACTTCAGTTTTCAGTGGCCCCACTGCCACCTGGAATCTATGTTTTGGAAAGCTGATCGATGGTCTCCCAGGTGTGCTTAATGGAGGACCTGGTGGAGAAGCACCACAAGATGTTGGCCTAATGACGGGATTGATTCCTGTGAGTGGTGGAGTCACACAAGGTGTATCTCCAGATCATGGCCCCCCCTCGAGTAAATGGTGTAGGAGGGAAAACTTGTTACCTGCAACAACCGCCTTGGTTGGGTTCATACCCTTGCCATAGGGGCTCAAATGGTGATAATTATGGGTGGTTACTAGTGCTTGGTTGGGACCAGTATGTCGTGTGGAATGGAGAATGGTGGTGACACTGAGGAGCACCTGGAATCGACTGCAGTGAAGGTGAGTAATGATACCCATGGGATGGATGATATTGATTGGGGTGTTTCCAAACTGGACTATCTTTGCTTGGGGTAATTTATTAATTCTTGTCTGATAATTCCAAATTGCCATCAGCGGATCGATGCATCATAACCAGGCCACTCAGGATAGCAATATTCGCTTTCTTCTGTGCTGATCCAGTCGCTGACAAGCAGAGCCCACATAACGATAGTAACTTTATATTGATATGAGATATAATTATAGAATAAATCAGGGTAATGTTGAGTATATTGCCGGTAGCAGTGATGCATTGAAGGCCTCCTATAACCCATTACGTTATCATTGACAGTAGTTTTTCACCACACCTTTGATCTATGAACCCAGGCAGTGATAATGAAACTTTAATCACGTACAACCCTACCTTCCTAGTTATATAGTTGAATTGGGATTGTAGGATGGTACATAGATGCTAACCTTTCTATGGTTCCATGAGTATTAAGGTTATTGAATGGATACGGCAGGATATCTCCATGAACACAATAAGAACTGATATCCAGTTTCAATGTAAACATAACTACTGATATTCCACATATATTGGACATGTACAACCTGCACATTCATTCAATACAAGGCCTGTGAGTCTGGCCACAACAGTAATGGCTTGCTCTCACACTCCTTCTCAAAACCCCAGTGTTCTCCCCAGGATTCATCCACCAGTACCGAACAGTGACAGATGCAAACATCCTAGCATCCAATTAATTCTTGATAATTGTTGAGCAGGCATACATCTAGTTAGAATACCAACCTATTCAATCTATACAGACAATCTACCTCGGTTATCAGCTGCTCAGAGGGTCGTGTGTTAGGACTATTCCCAATGACATTGTATCACGCCGATTGTGGTAATTGCAGCAGCAATTGATAAACAAGTATCTATAGAACATTTTAGTAATGACAAAAGAAACATTCTGTTCTCAGCAAATGATTTTAAGCAGTCGATGTGTATGATGAGTGTGCATAATATCACATATATTTCCGTATTTATAAAGCTGGCTCATTTCAAAGGAAATTAGTTTTACCCCACACTCACAGTTGGCCGGACACAATACGACTGTTCAAGCAACACACCAACCTTAGTGGGCGTCATTTCAAACCACCATTGGTGATGCTGTAAATAATGAGCTGAAGAATCATTCTGATTTGTTTGTATACATGATCACCAGCCTTTTCTTGGATATGGTCAACTCTCACTGGAAACATGTTGGATAGGTTATATACAAAAAGACACCATTTGTCAAGAACCAGCTGAAAGCTAATTCTCAACAATATCTCTCAATATTGATCAAAGAAGGGCTATTACCCAATGGAATTTTACTGCCTGCAGACTGGAATCAACCTGAACCATTATGGTTCCACATCAGTAGGTGCTGAATTGCCATTGATGAGTTCGTCAACTAATGATCTACTGATAGACAATGTATCTGCTGCCCCACCATCTGAATATACTCCCAACACAGAATCCTTAGACCCCCAGAAACCTGATCTGCCATGTACCCCTGATCTAACATTGATTCTTGTGGAGGTAGTTGGAGTGGAGAGTTCAGTGGGGGAAAGCATATAGCAATCCAACTGGATTGTACAACAAGCATTGCAACTACTCAGAACTATGGAATCAATGGTATTCATTTCAGCCCGCAAAGAACTTTGAACATGCTCAATAATTTTGTCCGGAAATGAAGATGTGGATACATTGACATCTGAGGCGTGGACTGGACAATGTCAAAATTGAATCATTGTATTTAGTAGATGCCCTGTGACAGCTCTTCTACGAGGTCAACTTTAAGCTTCACAATGGGAGTTCAATTGAAGATGATTCACATATCTTCAGAAAATTATACCATAGTGATATTTTGACAAGTATTCTGTTCCTTTTGCTATCGCTCCCATAACAGGCGCCGCTCAATTTTGAATTGGTGCACCATCCAGATTCAGAATGCTGCTGTATATTCAGGGAGATCAATACAGGCAATTGGCAGTTGGATAAACAGCATCAACATCCTGCTAGGGTGATGATTGTGCCAGTCATTTGTGCATCTGACAAGAGTCACTCGGTAAATTGTTTTGGCTATTAGCAGACATGAATATGGAATTGCATATTTGCTAATATTCGAAAAGATATCCACCACACAGTTAACACATCAGTCTGGATTCATTTTGGGATTATCCCATATCCCTCAAATGATGCCAACAACACACACAACACAAGATTCAATGCTGTTAGAACTGTGCTGTCCCTACTCCCGAATGTTTACTCTACTACTCCAGGCTCAAAATGAAATTTTGCGTTTGAATTCACTAGACTATGGTACCCTCGGTTTGCAGCCTGTGTTGTGGATTATCCAGAACATGTCATGGTTGCCCAAGTGTCATATGACTCATACCCAATGTGTGAAAGTCATAAAGGTGTTCCCATGGGGAATTAAAATTTTTGAGAACTCAATAACGAAAGAGATTAGCATAGTTACACCAAGCTTCCAGAGGAAACTAATATTGTCGCACTGCACACTTTAGCTGTTCACCCAACAACAACCATTTGTGACACTACCCTGTCTGCAATGACTGTTGGCTATGTCAGCCTGATGAATCACATCAGCAGCTCTTGGAATTGGTTCAGGAATTCATACACTGGCTGCAAGAATACCTGCAATCTTGAAATGTCAATCATCAATTTGACAATTGATCCGCATTAGTACGATGCCCTCCAGGCCTTCTGCTCTTCTTTAAACCATTCCATTCAATACAATGCTCCACCTGCTAGGGAGCTGAGATCTGGCGAGTATTTAGAACACTGGTTGTGAATTGCACTCCAAATCATCTCTGCTCCAAAAATGAAGAAACATTCGCAGCAGAAACACCTTCTGATCAAAAGGTAATGGGAGCAGTGTGTGCATTACATGAATTCTCTGAACATGTTAGCTACCAAAATCACGCTAATGTATCCCTGAAAGGACTGGACACTGCACTGAAGCGTGGGTACAAGAAGAATGGTTGTTTTTTGAAAACTGAAAATGCATCAGCAACAACTCTAGTTTCGGTCAGAAACACCAGGGTGTTCCAGACGGCTCTGACAGCTCTGACGGAACCTTGTACCCTCTGACGGAGAATTACACGCTACCCGTCGCGTTGCATAGCATCAGCAAAATGTATTTTAGTCACTGGAATCCTCCAGAAGTGTCTGAGAGGATGTGGAGTGTAAACTTAGATGCGTCAATTTCAGGAGTGTCAGACCCTAGGAGGGCATTCCTCCCGGCCTTCTGAGTAACTGGGAGCGCCGGCGACAAGCCTGGGAGCGCCAACGACAAGCCTGGGAGCACATGGGAGCGCCGGCGACAAACCTGGGAGCGCCGGCGACATGTCTGGGAGGACCTCGAATCACAGCCATGTATTCAGTGTGTATTCTCATCTATGTATCTATGTATCCATATAGCTACCCATCTACACACGGTATATCTGGACTGGCTGCACGCGGTGCTTGAGAGCAATTTGAGGTGCGCCTGAAAATGACGATCGAGTGAACGCAGAGATATACTCCGAGGCTGTGATCGAGCGAGTTTGGAGATGCACTTGGAGGCGGTAATCGAGCATATTTGGAGATACACTTGGAGGCAGTGATCGAGTGAACTTAGAGACGCACTCCGAGATCGTGATCTAGCGAGTTTGGAGATGCACTTGGAGGCCATGCTCATGCGAACTTGCAGGCCGTAATCGAGTGAGTTTGGAGACACACTTGGAGGCCATGATTGAGCGAGTTTGGAGATGCACTTGGAGGCCGTCATCGAGCGAGATTGGAGATTCACTTGGAGGCCGTGATTGAGCGAGTTTGGACGAGTACTTGGAGGCGGTCGATGGACGGCGCACTGGGTGATGAGACTCTATTGATCAGTTAGTTAACTAGCAACCTCGGGAATGTGAAAATGTGACTTTACCTTTGAGCTCTGATTGAGAGCTGGCTGATGGCGGTCGATCTTGAAGGGAGGTACACCGGAAGCGGAAGCTACTTTCAGGGGTCAACTCGTAATCATGAGAATGAAGGGAAGACAAACAATCTTGGGTGAATGCTGTACACGGTGTATGCTGTACTCGGTGTCAACTCATGATCATGTCATGGCGAGATAGAGAGGGATGACTTAACTTTGTGTTCTGCAATGATGGTTGAGATGTGGACGAGAAAGGGAGAGATGGGGGATGAAGATGAGAATGATATGGAGAATACGAGCGGATATGAGAAATCAGGGGTACGACTTGCCTGACTGGGTTGGGAAGACCTCATATGGGTGTTAGTTCGCGCCGGTTCAGGACTTGTACCTGCCGTATCGGGGATGGTCAATTGACTTGCACACGAAATTCTCCAAGTCCCAGTCGGTCATGATGATTTCCCCCGATCTCTCACTTTCGTGTGCTCAACTCCACCATCACCTAAGAACATGAAGTGAAGTCATCCCTCTCTATCTCTCCATGCCATAATCATGAGTTAACACAGAGTACAGCATACACCAAGTACAGCATCATCCCAAGATCGACAGTCTCCCGCTCCCAGCCAG
>Ga0307512_10001966_pt1 | contig 27433 bp, 25 predicted proteins | sample 14_EM_MG_FD_200267 | JGI IMG/M metagenome (GOLD analysis project Ga0307512, IMG submission 200267) | Populus trichocarpa ectomycorrhiza microbial communities from riparian zone in the Pacific Northwest, United States - 14_EM | ecosystem: Host-associated > Plants > Roots > Unclassified | place... | reverse complement strand
CCGGGGTACGACATCTCCGAGGGCATCAACTCCCACAGTTCCGGGCCGCCGTGACCGGAGCCGACGTCGAGGACGACCGGGAGCAGGCCGACGGCCGGTGCCGTCTGCTGGAGCGCGGCCCGGCCGCCGGGAGCCGCCCGGCCGTCCGTCAGCCACAGCAACGGCTCGTGCCGCGATCCGTCGTCCTCCCCCACCGCCTCAAGGGCGTGGGCGGTGCCCCCATCGTCGACCAGCCCGCCGGGCGGGAGTTGCAGGCCGAGGGACGCGAGCCTCGGCAGCGGGTTCGGAAGTGTCGCCATGTCAGTGACTGTAGGGGCAGCCACTGACAACGGGCGTCGGGGTGTCCGGGCGGCTGCCAGCGCGACCAGTTCCACGCCCGCGACCTCCGGTCCGTCCCCGCCGCCGGGCACTTGGCGCACAGTGCGCCGTACTTCTGGGGCCTCGCCGACCGGCACCGTGCCGAGGACGTGTCGCTGTGCGTGAGCGATTTCGCGACCAACGCCCCCGTGCACGGCGTACCGCACGGCCGCGGGTTCCTGCTGCGTGTCCGGTACGACGGTGACGTACTCCGTGTCGAGGTGCACAACAGCGGTCGCGGTGAGCCGCACGTCCCTGGCGACGCCGACGAGGGCGGGCGAGGCCTGCTGCTCGTCGAGGCGCTCAGCGACAAGTGGAGTGTGGGCGAGCGTGATCCGGGCAAGGTGGTGGTGCGAGTTCGTGCTGCCGTTACGGTGACGATGAGCCGCGAGACCTAGGGGGACCGTATGGACGACGAGCCGCTGCTCGCACGCCTGCACTTCGGGCGCGAGGACGCCGAGCGGGACGTGACCGAAGGGCTGCTGCTACGTGGCGGGTTCCTGCCCAACGCCGCCTACCGTGCCGCGCTCAGCGGGCGGAAGATGCTGATCATCGGGCGCAAGGGGTCCGGCAAGAGCGCCGTGTGCATGCAGTTGATGGCGGACGGCGGGGAGCAGCATGCGGGGAGGGTGCTGGTCACTCCCGACGAGGCCGCGGGGGAGGAGATCCGGCGGTTCGAGTTGCAGGGGCTGCCCGGGGATTCGGCGAAGGCCTTGATCTGGCGGTACGTCTTCGCCGTGCACGCCGCTCGGCACCTCGTGTCGCATGCCACGCACGCGCACGGCAAGAAGGCGCCCGACTCGGTCAAGGCGCTCGCCCGGTTCCTGAAGCAGAACGGTGAGTCGGCGGGCGGGGAGCGGCTTGTGGACCGGCTTGCGCAAGGGGCCCGGGGGTTGCAGACGTCGCTGTCCCTGGAGGCGTTCGGGGTCAAGGCGGGGCTGGATGTCGCGCAGGCCCCGTCCGAAGGGGCGCAGGCAGCACGGCAGTTGGAGGTCGTCGAGGGCGGGGTGGCGCGGGCCTTCGCCGACCTGGGCTGCGACGGCGGCGTGCACGGGCCCCTGCTGCTCATGGTCGACCAGCTGGAACTCGTGTGGTCGGCCGAGGCGGACAGCATCTCGATGGTGATCGGACTGCTGCTGGCGGCCAAGCACGGGGCGGGGCTCTACGGGCGGTCGGTGCGGTTCCTGCTGTTCCTGCGCGCTGATATCTACGACTCGCTCGCCTTCGGGGAGGGGGACAAGTTCCGCGGTGACGAACTGCGGATCGCCTGGACCGAGCAGGCGTTGCGGGATCTCGCCCTGGCCCGGGCGCGGGCCTCCGCCGGGGTGGAGGTGACCGAGGAGCGCCTCTGGGGGGAGGTCTTCCCGCCGGTCGTCGACGGCGAGGAGACACCGGCGTACCTCTTCCGGCGCTGTCTGCCACGGCCGCGGGACGCCATCCAGTTCCTCAATCTCTGCCAGGAGACCGCCTGGCTGTTCAGCGGGCGGGACCGGATCACGGAGGCGGACGTCCTGGAGGCGAGCCGGCAGTTCTCCCAGTGGAAACTCAAGGACCTGGGTCTGGAGTACCTGGTCGCCCATCCCTTCCTGAGGAACCTGTTCCCGCTCTTCCAGAACAACGGGTACGTCGTCACCCGGGCGGCTCTCGGTACGCGCTTCGAGGCGGCGGCCGGCTCGCTGCACCCGCTGTTTCCCGCGTACGCCGACGCGCTGACGCTGCCCGGTGTCGTCGATGTTCTCTACAGCGTGGGCTTCCTGGGAGTACGGCGCGGCAACGACGTCGTGTTCGTCGGTGACGACGATCTGCCGGTGCAGCCGCACGAGAAGGAATTCCACGTCCACCCCTGTTTCCGGGCGGCGCTCAACGCGACGAGCGCGATCGACCTGCGGCACTACGAACCCCATGACACCTATGCCCAGGTCGCGTTGGACACTCACGTGGCCCAGAGCACGTTCGGCCTCGGCTCGGTGGGCAACACGGTCTCCAACCGCGACGACCGCCTGGTGGGGGAACTCCGGCGTTCCTGCCACTCGATCCTCGCCCAGACGGGGCGCGCGGTGGGCCTGGCGCAGGACGCCCGGGACGAGATCAGCCAGCGGATCAGCCGCGTCCTCGACGACGTCAACGGATTCCCGGCGGGTGCCGTCTCGTCCTTCGACGCCGACGACCAACTCCTCACCGCGGCCCACTACTTCGACACACTCGGGGCCCAACTCCTCGCCAGCGGCCTGGACGAGGGAGCGGGCGGCCCGGTCGCGCGCCGTCTGACGGACGAAGCCCGGCGACTGCGCCGCGTGGCGGGTGGCTCGTACGGCAGCTCGGGGAGTTCGGCGGGTGTGTGAAGCGTCCGTGGTGAGTGAGGGACGCTTGAAATGGTGAGGCGTACCGTACGAGTCACGGGTGGAGCGTCTTACGGGGGCGATCCGTGGACGGGGGAGGCAACCGGTGCGCGGCGAACTGCTCGCTGAACGGTTCCGGATCGAGAGGCGGCTCGGATCGGGCGCCATGGGCGAAGTCTGGGCCGCGCAGGACGAACGGATGCGGCGGGACGTGGCGGTCAAGCTCGTCCACGCCCCGTTCGAGGCGCGCGAGGCCGAGACACAGGCCAGGTTCCGGCGTGAAGTGCAGCTGGCGGGACGGCTGTCCCACCAGAACATCGTGACCGTCCACGACTGGGGCGAGGTGCACGTCGGCGGGCGCCCGGTCTTCTACCTCGTGATGGAGCTCGTCCCCGGTCGCTCGCTCGGCAAGAGGCTGAACGAGGGCACCCCTGCCTGGCCGCTCGCGGTCGGCTGGGCCGCGCAGATCGCACGGGCGCTGGATGCCGCGCACCGGGAGGCGATCCTCCACCGGGACATCAAACCGGCCAACGTGCTCCTCACACCCGACGGGACGGCGAAGGTCCTCGACTTCGGGGTCGCCAAGTTCATGGGTGAGACGATGACGGTCCACGACCTCACCGCTACGGGTACGTTGCTCGGTTCACCGCCGTACATGTCCCCCGAACAGGCCCAGGGCGCACGGGAGATCGACCACCGCAGCGACCTGTACTCCCTGGGGTGTCTGCTGTATCACGCGGTCACCGGCCGGCCGCCCTTCCTCAGCGACAGTCCGTGGGCCATTCTGCGGATGCAGATGGACGACGCGCCGGTTGCGCCGAGTGCGCTGGTCGACGGCCTCCCCGAGCCTCTCTCCGACCTCGTCCTGAGCCTGCTCGCCAAACGCCCCGAGGACCGGCCGGCCGACGCCGCCGCCGTCCATGACGCCTTGAGCACGCTGCTGATGGAGCAGTCCGTCGCGCTGGGTGGGCCCGGCATCCTGGAGGCCGCCGAACTGGGGCACATCGACCCGGTCGCAGGACGGATCCTGGGTAAGGCGTGGGAGCTGTGGCAGCGGACGCAGGCGGGGGCCGACGAGGTGCTGCGCACAGCCCGTGCGGACGCAACGGCCCTGCGGGACGAGGCGTTGGCGAGGATCGAGACCGACCGGAGGATCGCACGGGCCCTTGGCAAGGAGGCGGAGGAAAAGGCGGCGACCGCCAAGGCGGCGGCCGATGAGGCCGAGCGGATGCGGGACAGGGCGCAGGGCGAGGCCCGGCTGCTGCGGGAGCAGGCGGAGACCGAGGCCCAACGGGTGCGGGCGGAGGCGCTCGCCGACGCCGAGAGAATCCGGGCGGAAGCGGCACGGAACGTGCCGCAGAGCGCGCCCTCTCCGATGCCTTCGATCCCTCCGAACTCTCCGAACTCTCCGAACTCTCCGATGGAGGACAGCGCTGCCGCATCGATGAGTCCGGCAGCAGCGGTCATCGCCACCAAGCTCAGTCTCGCCCGGGAAGCCGACGGGAACGCCGCGGACAGACAGCCGCTCGCCGTGCCCCGCTTCAAGGTCGTCCGGGACGGGTACGACCGCAAGCAGGTGGACGACTTCCTCGGCAAGTCCGTCCCCGGCCACAACAATGTGCGGACCGGAATCACGGATCTGGAACGGCAGCAGACGGACACGGTCCGCCTCTGGCTGAGAGTCCAAGGCCGGCCGGAGGAAGACGCGGAGCGCGTGGCCGCGGAGCTCATCGCCTCCTCGCTCCGGCAGGCGGAGCAGGATCATGCCGCACTCGGCGACCAACTGATCTCCCAAGGCCCGGACGGATCGCCCATGCTCTTCCCACTCGCGCGGCGCGGCTACGACCGGACTCAGGTGGACGAATTCATAGGCGCACTCGAGGCCGAACAGGCTCGGTTGCAGGTGCGGCAGAACGCTTTGTCCCATGTGACCAAGTACGTCGCTGGGCAGATCCGCGCGCAGTGATCAGCAACCGACGCGGACGTACCGGTAGGCAACGCGCACGGGACGGGTTCCCCGGCGACGCCCGGCCGCTGCTCGACCTCGTTCCGCCCACCACCAAGGGCCCCATGTTTGACGCCGCTCGACATGGCCGTCGACGGCATACGGGCGGCCGGCTCCTTCAGCGAACCCCAACAGTGGCGCCACGACTGGGAGTTCACGTACACCCGGGACGCCTGGCTGGACGTCATGCCCACCCAGGGCGTCTTCACCCGGCTGTCCGCCGACGGGCTCGCGCAGATGCTGGCGGGGGTCGGAGCCGCCATCGACGCGCGCGGAGGCAGCTTCACGATGACTTACGCGACCATGGCGGTCACCGCGCAACGGAGGTGAAGCACTCCTCCCTCTGCTTCTTTCCCTCGCCGCCCTTCGCCGCGGGCCGGAAACAGGCCCGGACGAGGGTTCCGGGACGGGTCACGGCCATCGGGGTGTAGACGAAGGCGTCCGCGTCGAAAGCGTTCTTCACCTCGGCGCTGCGGACCCGGCCGTCCACCGTCATCTCGATCCGGTCGCCGACCCGCCCGCCCCACGTCCGCGCCCAACTCGTCCCGCACTCCTTGCTGTAGCGCACTTCCACCCAGGCTCCGGTCGCCGTGCGGTGCTGGGCGGGGGTGTCCGGGCGGGCGGCGCAGTACGTGTCCATGGGGCTCCTGCCCTCGCAGGAAGAACCCCGGCAGTGCGGCCCCGGAGCGGACGGGGGCGTGGACGACCGCGGTTCGCCGCTCTGGCGCGGCAGCAGGAGCAGCGCGACCGCCACGCCCCCCACGGTCAGGGCGCACACCGACGCGAGCACCGCAACGGCTGCCACACCCCGGTGACCTTCGCGGGCCACCTCCGGCGGAGCCGTGTCCTCGGCCTCCGGCGGATCCGCAGGCGGCGTATCCGTGTGTGGCGCCTCCGTCGCACGCCCGCTCCACTCCGACTCGGCGATCTCCCACAGCGCCAGACACCGGCCCTGCGGTTCGCCGGCCAGCCGGCACAGCTCCTGCACCGCCTGGCGCGGCGGCAGCGTCTTGCCGTTGAGGTACCGCTCCCAGGACGACTTGCTGACCGCGGTCTTCGCCGCGAGGGCTGCCAGGCTCAGGCCGGTGCGTGCTCTCAACTCCCGTAACGCGGCGGCCAGTCGTGCGCGTTCCGGTGTCATCCCCGCAGGGCTTTCCAGGTGTGCGGACCGACCATGCCGTCCACGTCGAGACCGGTGTGCCGCTGAAAGGCCTTGACCGCGCCCTGCGTCAGCGGCCCGAACATGCCGTCGATGCCGCCCGGCGAGAACCCGGCCCGACGCAGCAGACACTGCGCCTCGGCCACCTCAGGACCGGCGCTGCCGTACCCCACATCAGCCTCCGTGGTACGGCTGTTGCCCGCGTACCAGCGGCCTCCGATCCGCTCGAGCCGGCAGGTGTACGCGGGCGGGGACGGTGCCGCCGACACCGGTGCCGACGCCGTGAGCGGAGTCGTCCGGGTCGCTCTGCCGCTGCCGTGGTCCTGGAACCGTACGGCCACCAGCACCGCCGAGGAGACGGCCATTACCAGGGCCACCGCCCCCGCGACCAGCGCGATGCGCAGCGAGCGTCCCGGATGCCGTGTGCTCTCGGCGTCCGCGGACAGGATCTCCGGCTCCGGTACGGCCGGCTCCGGCACGGCAGTCCCCACCCACCCCTTCCCCCGGGCCTCGGCGGCGACTTCGTGCAGTGCGAGCAGCCGGGTCGGGTCCTCGCCGCCGATCCGGGCCAGCGCCGCCACGGCTTCCGGCGGAGGCAGCGACCTGCCCCCCAGATACCGCTCCCAGGACTTCGGGCTGTACCCCGTCTTCGCCGCCACCTGCCGCATGCTCAGCCCGCTGTGGTCCTTCAGTCGGCGTAATCGCACCACCAACTGCCGGACAGGCGGCTCCAGTTCAGCGGGCAGCGCTTTCCAACGCGACATGTTCCCCCCACTCGCGTTCGTGTTCATCAGCGGCCGTGGTCAGTGGCCCCTGTGCCGTCGCATTCTGCATCAGCATCAACGGGACCGCACCGCAACGTGGTTCCAGCACCGATACGGAATCGGCCACCGTCCGCCGCAGGCGTCCCGCCCGGCCGTCCCGGCGCACCCTCTCCCCGCAGGTCAGCACCTGGGGCGTCCCGTGTGGGCGTCACTTCTGCGGCAACTGTGGCGGCGTCCGCTGCACGCCCCGCAGTCTCGTCGGCGAGCCGGCCGGAGCGGTCGGCCCACGACGAAGGGGGTAACAGCGTGCGCATGACCAGGAAGTTCGCCGCCGTAGCCAGTGGCATCGTGCTGACCGGTGGCCTGTTGGCCGGAAGCGCGGGTGTCGCGAGCGCGGCTCCGGCCGCGCCGCAGGCGGCTTCGGACTGTCCGCTCGGCTGGTTCTGCGTCTGGTCCGGGAAGAACTACACCGGCCATATGCAGAAGGTCGCGGGCAAGAACGCGGACCTGACCCAGTTCTCGGTCTTCCAGAACTTCATGTCCTGGTACAACCACGGCCGGTCCTGTGACTACAAGTGGTACGGGGAGAAGAACTACGGCGGAAACAGCGCAGTCCTCGCCAAGGGGGTCAAGGGGACCGGCGACACGCACTGGAACCAGAAGTCCAACGAGTGGGTCAACTGCAGCTGACCAGCCGGCTGTCACAACGCCGGAGGGCGGCACCCGCCCGGGGTGCCGCCCTCCGTCACGCAGTTCCTCAGAGCCGCTCGGGCGTCCGGATCCCCAGCAGCGCCATGCCCTGGTGCAGGGTGCGGGCCGTCAGGTCGACCAGGAACAAGCGGTTCTCCCTCTGCTCGGGAGTCTCGGCCTTGAGGACCGGGCACTGGTCGTAGAACGTCGTCAGGTGCGATGCCAGCTGGTACAGGTACGCGGCCAGCTTGTGCGGTGCGTACTCCGCGGCCGCCTCGAAGACCGTGTCGCCGAACGCGTCCAGGTGCAGGCCCAGTGCCCGCTCCGCCGGGGCGAGTTCGAGCCCCGGGTGCGCGACCGGCGGCGCCCCCTCGGCCTTGCGGAGGATCGACTTGATACGGGCGTACGCGTACTGGAGGTAGACCGACGTGTCGCCGTTCAGCGACACCATCTGGTCCAGGTCGAACTTGTAGTCCCGGTTCGGGGACGTCGACAGGTCCGCGTACTTCACGGCGCCGATCCCGACGTACCGCCCGTTCTCGACGATCTCCTCCTCGCTCAGGCCCACCTTCTCGGCCTTCTCGCGCACGACCGCGGTCGCCCGCTCGACCGCCTCGTCCAGGAGGTCCTCGAGCTTCACCGTCTCGCCCTCACGCGTCTTGAACGGCTTGCCGTCCGCGCCGAGCACCGTGCCGTAGCCCATGTTGTGCGCGGTGACGTCGTCGGTCAGCCAGCCCGCCCGGCGGGCCGTCTCGAAGACCATCCTGAAGTGCAGCGACTGCCGTACGTCCACGACGTAGATCAGCGTCGTCGCGTGCAGGTCGTGGACACGGTTGCGGATCGCGGAGAGGTCGGAGGCCGCGTAGCCGAAGCCGCCGTCCGCCTTCTGCACGATCAGCGGCACCGGCTGGTCGTCCTTGCCGCGGATCTCGTCGAAGAAGACCACGAGCGCGCCGTCGGAGCGCACGGCGACACCGGACTCCTCCAGCAACCGCGCCGTCTGAGGCATCAGGTCGTTGTACGCGGACTCGCCGACGATCTCGTCGTCCCGGACCGCCATGTCCAGCTTCTCGAAGACCGAGTAGAAGTAGACCTTCGACTCGTCCACGAACTGCTGCCACAGCTCCAGGGTCTCCTTGTCGCCGGACTGGAGGGCGACGACCCGCTTCCGGGCCCGCTCCTTGAAGTCCTCGTCGGAGTCGAAGACGGCGCGCGACGCCTTGTAGACCCGGTTCAGGTTGCTCATCGCCTGCTCGCCGTCGACCTCGGACGCCGGGGCCAGCTCGCCGGGGTTCTCGATCAGGTACTGGATGAGCATGCCGAACTGGGTGCCCCAGTCGCCGATGTGGTGCCGGCCGATCGTCTGCTCGCCGGTGAAGTCGAGCATGCCGCGCAGGGCGTCGCCGATGACCGCCGACCGCAGGTGACCGACGTGCATCTCCTTCGCCACGTTCGGCTGGGCGTAGTCGATGACCGTGACGCCGGGGTTCTCCTTCGGCGGCACACCGAGGCGCTCGGCGTCCGCGTAACGCGCCGCGAGGCTCTGCGTGATCGCCTTGTCCGCGATCGTGATGTTCAGGAAGCCGGGGCCGGAGACCTCGATGTCCTTGATCACGTCGCCCGACTCGACCTGTGCCACGACCTGCGTCGCCAGCTCCCGCGGGTTGGCCTTCGCCTTCTTCGCCAGCGCGAGGATGCCGTTGGCCTGGAAGTCGGCCCGGTCGCTACGTCGCAGCAGCGGGTCGACTCCGTCGGCTTCCGGGAGGGCGGAAGAGAGGGCGTCGGTGAGGCGCTGGTTGACGAGATCGGTGAGGGACGTGACCGGAGCCATGGGGTGGGAGCCGTTCTCCTCGTGGGGATGCGTAGACGTGCCCAGTATCCCATGGGGGGTAAAGGGGTTTTTGCGGGTGCGGGCTCGGATGGGACGGTCCAATGCCGGGTGCGGGCTGTCTGCGGCTTGTCGCGCCCCGGCGGCGGAGCCGCCCATCGGCACAGTCCCGCGCCCGTTGGAGGCGGCTGCGCCGCCTAAACTGGGGGCGCAGCCGTTGACCGTACTGGCTGCCCCGGAGAAAGAAGGACGTGCCGATCGTGGCTGAGAGCACCGAGACCGCCGACTGGGTCTCCCGTTTCGCGGATGACGTCATCGAGGAGTCGGAGCGTCGGGCCCCCGGCAAACCTGTCGTCGTCGCGTCCGGACTCTCCCCCTCCGGGCCCATCCACCTCGGCAACCTCCGCGAGGTGATGACCCCGCATCTCGTCGCCGACGAGGTCCGGCGGCGCGGACACCAGGTGCGGCACCTCATCTCCTGGGACGACTACGACCGCTACCGCAAGGTGCCGGCCGGAGTCGCCGGGGTCGACGAGACCTGGGCCGAGCACATCGGCAAGCCGCTGACGTCCGTGCCCGCCCCGAAGGGGTCCGCGTACCCCAACTGGGCCGAGCACTTCAAGGCCGCCATGACCGAGTCGCTGGCCGAACTGGGCGTGGAGTTCGACGGGATCAGCCAGACCGCGCAGTACACCTCCGGTGTCTACCGCGAGCAGATCCTGCACGCCATCGCGCACCGCGCCGACATCGACGCGATCCTCGACCAGTACCGGACCAAGAAGGCCCCCGCGAAGAAGCAGCAGCAGAAGCCCGCCGACGCGGCCGAGCTGGACGCCGAGGAGGGCTCGGGCGCGGCCGGCGAGGACGACGGCAGCAGAGGCTCCGCCGGCTACTTCCCGTACAAGCCCTACTGCGGCAACTGCGAGAAGGACCTGACGACGGTCACCTCGTACGACGACGACACCACCGAGCTGACGTACGCCTGCACCGCGTGCGGCTTCTCCGAGACCGTCCGGCTGAGCGAGTTCAACCGCGGCAAGCTGGTCTGGAAGGTCGACTGGCCCATGCGCTGGGCGTACGAGGGCGTCATCTTCGAGCCGAGCGGTGTCGACCACTCGTCCCCGGGGTCCAGCTTCCAGGTCGGCGGCCAGATCGTCGGGATCTTCGGCGGCAAGCAGCCCATCGGCCCCATGTACGCGTTCGTGGGCATCAGCGGCATGGCGAAGATGTCGTCGTCGCGGGGCGGGGTGCCGACTCCCGGCGACGCTCTGAAGATCATGGAGCCGCAGCTCCTGCGCTGGCTCTACGCCCGGCGCCGCCCCAACCAGTCCTTCAAGATCGCCTTCGACCAGGAGATCCAGCGCCTCTACGACGAGTGGGACAAGCTGGACGCGAAGGTGGCCGACGGATCCGCGCTGCCGGCCGACGTCGCGGCGCACTCGCGCGCGGTGCGCACCGCCGCCGGTGAGCTGCCGAGGACACCCCGGCCGCTGCCGTACCGGACGCTGGCCTCGGTCGCGGACATCACCGCGGGGCACCAGGACCAGGCACTGCGGATCCTGTCCGAGCTCGACCCCGACAACCCGCTCCGCACGCTCGACGAGGCCCGCCCGCGCTACGACAAGGCCGAGGCCTGGATCAACACGCACGTCCCCGCCGACCAGCGGACCATCGTGCGCGACGAACCCGACGCCGAGCTGCTGAAGTCCCTCGACGAGGCCTCCCAGCAGTCGCTGCGGCTGCTGCTCGAGGGGCTCGCCGAGAACTGGTCGCTCGACGGGCTGACGCATCTCGTCTACGGCGTGCCCAAGGTGCAGGCCGGGTTCCCGGCCGACGCCACGCCCAAGGAGCTGCCCGCCGAGATCAAGACGGCCCAGCGGTCGTTCTTCGCCCTGCTCTACCACCTGCTGGTGAGCCGGGACACCGGACCGCGGCTGCCCACGCTGCTGCTTGCGGTCGGACAGGAGCGCGTGCGGGCCCTGCTCGGGGAGTAGACCGGTCCATGACAGAGGGGGCGCCCGGTGTTCGCCGGGCGCCCCCTCAGCCGTATGCGGAACTACGCGATGTGGTCGTCCTCCAGTTCCGCGGTGTGGCGGTTCTGGAAGCGCAGGACCATGCGCTTGGCCTCGGAGTCCAGGACCGGAACGCCGTACGTCGCCTCGACGTTGTTGCTGAACTCGCGCGGGGTCGGGTAACCACTGCCGTCTATCGACTGCTTGAACACCTGGTAGTACGCCTCTTCGTCCGGCTCGGGGGACGGCGTGCCACCGCCCCCGCCCAACTCCCGGGTACGGCCCGGACCTGCCGGAATGGGGAAGCTGCCGGTCTCCTCCGGAGAGGGCTCCTGGGGCGGGAGCTCTTCCTGGTGCGGCTCCTGGTACTGGCCCTGGTGCTGGCCCTCGTACTGCTGCTGCTCCGCGAACCACTGGGCGTACTGCTCGGGGTCGTACGTCGGGTCGTAGTCGCCCCGGTACTCGATCGTCTGGGGATCCCGTGCCTGCAGCCAGGGATTCTGGTCCTCGGAGTACTCGTCCTGCCCGGGGAGTTCGCCGGCCTCGGGGGCGGGGCGCTGCTCGCCGGGAGGCGTTGCCCTCTGCGGGGCGATCTCGGGCACCGGAGCCGGAGCCGGAGCCGGGGGCAGCAGGACCGGCTCGATGCCCGCGGCCGCCAGGCCCGACGGAGCCGTCTGGGCCAGCGGGACGCCGTAGCGGGCCAGTGTCAGCGGCATCAGGGACTCCACCGGGGCCTTCCTGCGCCATGCCCGGCCGAAGCGCGAACGCAACCGGGCCCGGTACACCAGCCGTTCCTGCTCCAGTTTGATGACCTGCTCGTAGGAGCGCAGCTCCCACAGCTTCATACGGCGCCACAGGAGGAACGTCGGAATCGGGGAGAGCAGCCAGCGGGTGAGGCGGACGCCCTCCATGTGCTTGTCGGCCGTGATGTCGGCGATGCGGCCGATGGCGTGCCGGGCGGCCTCGACGGAGACCACGAACAGAATCGGGATCACCGCGTGCATGCCCACGCCCAGCGGATCCGGCCACGCCGCCGCGCCGTTGAAGGCGATCGTCGCCACAGTCAGCAGCCATGCCGTCTGTCTGAGCAGCGGGAACGGTATACGTATCCAGGTGAGCAGGAGGTCCAGGGCCAGCAGGACACAGATGCCTGCGTCGATGCCGATCGGGAAGACGTACGAGAAGTTCCCGAAACCCTTCTTGAGGGCCAACTCACGGACCGCCGCATACGAACCGGCGAAGCCGATGCCGGCGATGATCACGGCGCCGGAAACGACCACACCGATGAGAATCCGGTGCATCCGAGTCAGCTGCAGTGGCGCGGCCACCCGTACTCCCCTCCCATTGCGTGCTGTTGCGCGCAACAGAGTGGCACATGTGTGCGCCGGACTAGGTAACGGGACGGGTGGAGTCCGGTCCCCTCAGGGGGCCGGACTCCGTCAAAAAGCGGTGCTGAGCTGCGAGTTGGCGTCCAGATGTGACGGTCAGCTCTTCTTCGACGCTGAGGAGGAGGGAGAGGCCGAAGAGGACTTCGAGGACTTCGAAGGGGACGGGGAGGCCGGCTTCGACGCCGACTTGGAGGGCGAGGGCTTCGTCGTGCCCGAACCCGAGCCGCTGCCCGTGCTGCCGTCGCCGTTCGCCGTCGCCACCGAGGCGACCGCCTCCTTGGCCGCCTGCTCCGCGAGTTTGGTGAGGGTGTCGGCGCTCGGCGTCTTCTCACCGGCCAGGCCCGCGCCGTTGTAGTCGAGCGTGACCACCACGTTCTCGACGCGCGTCACGATCGTCTGCTGCTTGAAGGAGCCCTCCTTCTTCTTCAGGTCGTAACGCACCGCCGTAGCCTCGTCGCCGATCCCGGAGACCGGCGCCGACTTGGAGTTCTTCGCGCCCTCGACCGCCTGCGCGTCCTTGACCTGCTTCTCGAAGTACGCGTGCGCCAGATTGTTGCCCGCGCCGCGCGTGGCGTCCGAGTCGAAGCGCAGCAGCGACACATTGAGCCAGCGGAACTGCGAGCCCTTCACGCCGTTGTTGTCCAGGCTGCTCCAGGAGCAGCTCGCCCGCGTCGCCGCCTCGTCGGACTTGCCCTGCTTGCCGGACTTGGCACCCTTCGGTACGAGCGAGGTCAGCGTCTTCTTCGACACCACCCCGCACGAGTCCGGCAGCTTCCGGTACGCCGCCGCCTGCACCGTCGGCGACGCGCTCGCGCCGGGCCCGGACGACGACGTGCCGCCGCCCGATGCCTTGCTCCCCCCGTCATCGGAGCCGGAGTCCGAGGAGCAGCCGGCCACGAGCGCCATCACGGGGACGGCGACCGCGCAGACAAGGAAGCGGCCTGAGCGCTCCGCTCGCCGGTCTCGCCTGTCTCGCTGGTTCCGCTGGTCTCGCTCTGCTGGTTCCTGCATGGTTCCTTCACTCATGACGCTGTGGTTCCTGCGGTCGGCGGGTTCGGTCCGAGGGGCCACGGTACGCGGTGAGGAAACTGTGTGCTTCTGGTTCTTCTGCTTTGCGGACGGGCACCCGGGGCGGGCGAACGGCCGCTAACCGCCCAGCGTGTCCGCCAGCCGCGCGGCCAGTTTCCGGGCCCTGTCCTGCATTTCCTTGGTGTCCGGGACGACGCCGACGGTGGCCGGCTGCTCCTCGTACTCGATGGTCACGATGACGTTGGACGTGCGGAACGCCACAGTCACCGTGCGCTGCTGGGCCGTCGAACCGGAGCCGCTCAGAACGTCGTCCAGGAAGGCCTCGTCGCCGAGATCGGCGAGGACGCGGGGCTGCAGGTCGGACGAGGAGGCGGAATCGGAGGAGGACGCCGAGGACGAGGACGAGGAGGACGCCGAGGACGATGTGCTGGGGTCGGGGCCGCTGGAGGAGGGGGTGGGGGTGGAACTCGCGTCGGGCGTGGAGCCGTCGCCGGCCGCACTGTCGGAACTCGTCGGCTCGGGAAGGTCGGCCGCCGCCTGCTTCGTCGCGAACAGCTCCGTGGCCTGGGCGTCGTCGCTCACCGAGTTGTCGTAGGAGACGACGCGCTCGAAGTCGACGAGGAGATGGTCGGTCGCGTCCGTCGACTCGACCTTCCAGCGGCAGCCGACCTTGCGGTCGGTGTCGTAGGTGAGGGTGGCCTCGCCCTCGTACGCCTTGTCGCGCTGCTCCTCGTCGGTGATCTGCTTGATGCCGGGCAGCAGCGAGTCGAGGGTGTCGTGGCCGACCGCGCTGCACGGTTCCGGGAGTGTGCGGTACTTGCCCGGCTGGGCGGCCGCGCTCGCCGTACCGGAGTCACCGGGGTTGGAGTCGTCTGTGCTGCCGCTGTCGCTCGAGCCGCCGGTGCAGCCGGCCAGCAGCACCGCGAGGAGCGCGGCGACGCCGGATACATACGCCTTCCGCTGCACGGTCAGGCTCCTCTCGACGGTGGCCCGGTGGCCATTGCTTCAGTGTCCCCGCTGGTTAATCGCTTGCCGCACGGGGGCGTCCCCTGGAGACAATGTGTATCGCACGCACTGCCGTGGACGCCGGTCCGTTGTCCCTTTTCATCGACCTTGGCGCCGGTTTTGCGATTTAAAACTTCTGTTGTGTTTCCGGGGGAATGAGGACGATATGTCGTACGTGGAAATGCCGGGCGCGAAGGTCCCGATCCGTATGTGGACCGACCCGGCGACGGTCGAGGACGTGGCCCTGCAGCAGCTCCGCAATGTCGCGACCCTGCCGTGGATCAAGGGCCTCGCGGTCATGCCGGACGTGCACTACGGGAAGGGTGCGACGGTCGGGTCCGTCATCGCGATGCAGGGGGCCGTGTGTCCTGCGGCAGTGGGGGTGGACATCGGGTGCGGGATGTCGGCGGTGAAGACGTCGCTGACCGCCAATGATCTGCCTGGGGATCTTTCGCGGCTGCGGTCGAAGGTCGAGCAGGCTATTCCGGTGGGGCGGGGGATGCATGACTCGCCCGTCGAGCCGGGGCGGTTCCACGGGCTCGCCACCGGCGGATGGGACGACTTCTGGGGGCGGTTCGACGGAGTGGCTGAAGCGGTCAAATTCCGTCACGATCGGGCGGAGAAGCAGATGGGGACGCTCGGATCCGGAAATCATTTTGCAGAGGTGTGCATAAGTGATCAGGGTTCGGTCTGGCTCATGCTCCACTCCGGCTCCCGGAACATCGGCAAGGAGCTGGCCGAGCACCACATCGGCGTGGCCCAGAAACTCCCGCACAATCAGGGGCTGATCGACCGGGACCTCGCCGTCTTCGTCGCGGACACCCCGCAGATGGCGGCCTACCAGAATGACCTCTACTGGGCACAGGAGTACGCCAAGTACAACCGGTCGATCATGATGGCCCTCTTCAAGGATGTGATCCGCAAGGAGTTCAAGAAGGCCCGTGTGGTCTTCGACCCCGAGGTGAGCTGCCATCACAACTATGTGAGCCGCGAGCGCTACGAGGGCATGGACCTGCTCGTCACGCGCAAGGGCGCGATCAGCGCCAGGGCCGGGGAGTACGGAATCATCCCGGGCTCGATGGGCACGGGTTCGTACATCGTGAAGGGTCTCGGCAACGAGAAGTCCTTCAACTCGGCCTCGCACGGCGCCGGTCGGCGTATGAGCCGCAGCGCGGCGAAGCGGCGCTTCTCGACGAAGGACCTGGAGGACCAGACGCGGGGCGTGGAGTGCCGCAAGGACTCCGGCGTCGTGGACGAGATCCCGGGTGCGTACAAGCCGATCGATCAGGTCATCGACCAGCAGCGGGACCTCGTGGAGGTCGTGGCGAAGCTGAAGCAGGTCGTCTGTGTGAAGGGCTGACGCATGAGGGCCCCGGTTTCCGCCGGGGGCCCTGTGGGTTACGCGAGCCGCTTCTCCAGCAGTGTCACCGCGCACGGGCTGCCCGACCCGCCGTCCTTTGCGGGCTGTTCGCCTACGACCGTGTAGCCCGCCGACTCGTAGTACGCGCGCAGGCGGGGGTTGGAGGCCGGGCAGTCCAGGCGGGCGTAGGGGCGGCCGGTGGTGAGGATGCGGGACTCCGCTTGCGCCAGCAGCTCGCGGCCCGTTCCCGGTGGGGCCGTGTGCGGAGTTGTCATCAGGCGGTGGAGGTAGCCCGCGTCGGGCGGGCGGGGGCCCCAGGCTGCCGGGTCGTCCCACCAGAGTTCCCAGGCGCCGGTCAGGTGGGGGCCCGTGTGGGCCAGCCAGACCTCGCCCTGTTCCATGCGCGTACGGAAGTGGGTCTCGTCCTTTTCGCCCGGCTGCCACCGGTCGATTCCGCGGGCCAGTTGCCAGAGGGCGACCGAGTCGCGGAGGCGGACGAGGGTGGGGGCGTCGGCCGGGGTCGCCCTGCGGTAGGTCAGGGGTGGCCGGGCGGTGGGGTGGGGTTCCAGCAGGGCCGTGCGGAGGGTGGTCGCCAACGCCTTTGCGTCCAGGGCGAGTTCCTGCGTCACGTAGTTCTCGATCGAGCCGTGGCGGGCCGTCAGGGATGCCAGGAACAGCCGCATCACCGACCCCGGGGCGCGGCCGAAGCCCGGCCACGTCGGCTCCTGGCCGTCGTTTCTCGCCTTCCAGTCGGCCAGCAGCGCCTGGCTCGCTAGTTCCGTGAGGCTGTAGTCCTCGATGACGGTCTCGTCCGGGATGCCCAGCAACCCCAGGATCAGCGCCGCCAGTTGGCCCGTGCGGTCCTTGCCCGATGCGCAGTGGAAGACCAGGGGGGCGTTCGACTCCGCTGCTTCCGCGACCAGTTCCAGGGCCCGGCGGATTTCCTTCACCCCGTCCTCGGCCACCTCCATGTACCGCTTCGCCAGGTACGGGCCCAGTTCGACGTCGGGCGTCTGTGCCGCCTGGTTGTAGGGGCGGTGCTCGATGCTGAGGTTGTGGTAGGCGAAGGACGGGTGGGCCGGGATACGGCCCCTGCCCTCGGCCTCCCAGGGGTGGCGCAGATCGATGACCGTGCGGATGCCGAGGGAGAGGAAGCGGTCCCAGTCCTCCGTGCCTTCGGACAGCCTGCCCAGGGAGTCCGCGCGGTACAGGCGGCCGGGGCGGATGCGCCGGCCGTCGGGGGCCGTGTAGCCGCCCAGGTCGCGGAAGTTGTGCAGCCCGTCGAAGGGTATGTGTCTGTCCACAGGCTGTGACTCTACGGTCCTACTTGGCGTGCAGCACCGCGTAGATCATCACGAACGCCACGATGTGGATGCCGAAGAGGAAGTACGCGAGGTAGTACCAGACGTAGCGTTCGCGCTTCTTCTCCAGGGCGAGGCGTTGCCGCTCGCTGTCGTCCGGCTCCGGCATCACAGGTCCCTGTGGACCTTGGTGTTGGAGGCCTGGGCGCGGGGGCGCAGGACCAGGAGGTCGACGTTGACGTGGCTGGGGCGGGTGACCGCCCAGGTGATGGTGTCCGCCACGTCGTCGGCCGTCAGGGGTTCGGCGACGCCCTCGTAGACCTTGGTCGCCTTCTTCTCGTCGCCGCCGAAGCGGGTGAGGGCGAACTCGTCCGTCTTGACCATGCCGGGGGCGATCTCGATGACGCGGACCGGCTGGCCGACGATCTCGAGGCGGAGGGTCTCGGCGAGGACGTGGGTGCCGTGCTTGGCGGCGACGTAGCCCGCGCCGCCCTCGTACGTCCCGTGACCGGCGGTGGAGGACACCACGACCACCGTTCCGTCGCCGCTTGCCACCAGCTTCGGGAGCAGGGCCTGGGTGACGTTCAGGGTGCCGAGGACGTTTGTCTCGTACATGGTGCGCCAGTCGGCGGGGTCGCCGGTCGCGACGGGGTCGGCGCCGAGCGCTCCGCCGGCGTTGTTGACGAGGACGCCGATCGTCTTGAAGGCCGTCGCGAACTCGTCCACCGCAGCGCGGTCCGTCACGTCCAGCTGGTACGCCGTCGCCGAGTGGCCCGCCGCGTTGATCTCCTCCGCCAGCGCCTCGATACGGTCCTTGCGGCGGGCGGTGAGGACGAGCCGGTAGCCGGCCGCGGCGAGCTGCCGGGCCGTGGCGGCGCCGATTCCGCTGCTCGCACCGGTGACGACGGCGATGCGGGAGGCGGCGGACGGTGCGGTGGCCATGCGGTGCTCCTGAGGTCGGTCTGCCGGTCGGTCTGCCGGGTCGGTCTGCGGTCGGCTCCGTCCAGCGTAGGTGAGGGTCAGCCGCCGTTCCGCGGTGCCCACATGATCACGGCCATGCCCGCCAGACAGACCACGGCGCCCGTGATGTCCCAGCGGTCCGGGCGGAAGCCGTCCGCGACCATGCCCCACAGGATCGAGCCGGCCACGAAGATGCCGCCGTACGCGGCGAGGATGCGGCCGAAGTGGGCGTCGGGCTGGAAGGTGGCGACGAAGCCGTAGGCGCCGAGGGCGAGGATGCCGCCGGTGATCCACAGCCAGCCGCGGTGTTCCCGTACGCCCTGCCAGACCAGCCAGGCGCCGCCGATCTCGAAAAAGGCGGCCACGACGAAGAGGGCGGCGGAGCGGGCGACGAGCATGGCAACAGCCTGTCATGGGTGCTGTCACCTGATGGACGGCGCCTGCCCCGGGAACGGGGTGGGTAGGGGAGAACGGAGTGCGGCTGCTGCACCGTACGATCTCTGCACGACGCAGATGCCGCAGATGACGCACATGGCGGACGACGCAGATGACGAGGAGCGAGGTGCGGGGCATGGCCGGGAACGCGCGTGAGCGGCTGCTCGACGAGCTGGCGGGCGTCTCGCGCCGCTACATGGCCTCGTACGCCCTGTTCAACCAGGCCGTCGCCGACCGTCTCGGTCTGCATCCCACCGATCTGCAGTGTCTGAACCTGCTGACGCTGGAGGGCCGGCCGGTGACCACGGGCCGGATCGCCGAGATGACGGGGTTGACCACCGGGTCGGCAACGCGGCTGGTGGACCGGCTGGAGAAGGCGGGCTACGTCGTACGGGAGCGGGACGCGGCCGACCGGCGGCGGGTGCTGGTGACGACCGTGCCGGAGAAGATCGTCGAGTTCGGCCGGATGTGGGAGCGGCTGGGCGGCGGCTGGTCCACCCTCTTCGACGAACTGGACGACACCCAACTCGCTGTGATCGTCGGCCATATGAGGCGGACGGTGGAGTTCAGCGGGGAGCAGGTCGCGCGGCTGCGGGCCGGCGAGGTCTAGACGGTCCGGTTCTCGGCGTCGTAGCGCTCCCGCGCCTCGTGCACCTCGTCGAAGTGGGTCTCGGCCCACATCTTCACCGCGGTCATCAACTGGGCGAGGCTGCCGCCCAGTTCGGTGAGCTCGTAGTCGACGCGGACCGGCACGGACGGGGTGACCGTGCGGGTCAGGATGCCGTCGCGCTCCAGTGAACGCAGCGTCTGCGTCAGCATCTTGGGGCTCACGCCCGCGATCCTGCGGCTGAGGTCGCTGTAGCGCATGGGGCCGGCCGCCAGGGCCGCGAGGACGAGGCTGACCCACTTGTCGCTGAGGCGGTCGAGGAGCTTGTTGGTGGGGCACGCGCGGAGGAACGCGTCGTACTCGGTCCGGGCCTGCTCGCGCTTCTGGGCCGCTGTCATGGTCGCCATGGCTCTCCTCCCGGTGAGGTACGCACCTTCGAGTAACTACTTTCTCCCGGATAGTAACTCTTCCTAGGGTTGTCGCAGCAGAGCAGGAACCATATGAGGACTCTGGAATCGGGAGAAGTGACCATGCGTGCTGCAGTGGTGAGGACGTTCGGCGGCCCCGAGGCCGTGGAGATCGTGGACATGGACGTGCCCGAGCCGGGCGCTCGTCAGGTGCGGATCAAGGTCGCGGCGGCCGCGCTGAATCCGGTGGACGCGGGCGTGCGGGCCGGGGTCTTCGGCGGCGCGGGCAAGCAGACCGGGTTCGGCTGGGACGTCGCCGGCACGGTGGACGCGACGGGGGTCGCGACTGCCTGGAGCGTGGGCGACGAGGTGGTGGCACTCGACCACGGCATGGTGAAGCCGCTGGGTACACACGCCGAGTACCTCGTCGTGGACGCCGCCGCGGTGGCCAAGGCGCCGGCCACGGTCGACGCCGTACACGCGGCGACGCTGCCGCTGAACGCCCTGGCCGCCGTACAGGCCCTGGATCTGCTGGAGTTGGCGCCGGGGCAGTCGCTGCTGGTGACGGGTGCGGCGGGGGCGGTCGGCGGGTTCGCCGTCCAGCTCGCCGCCCGCCGAGGGGTGTCGGTGACCGCGCTGGCCAGGGAGGCGGACGAGGAGTTCGTGCGGTCCCTTGGGGCTGCGCACTTCGCGTCCGGTGCTGTTGGGGCGGGGAGCGTCGATGCCGTGCTGGATGCGGCGGTCCTCGGCGAGGCGGCGCTGGAGTGGGTTCGGGACGGGGGTGCCTATGTGGGCCTCATCCCGCAGGCGCACCCGGCGTCGGTGCGCGGGGTGCGGACGACGGCCGTCGAGGTGGCTGCCGACGGGGCGCGCCTCGCCGAACTGGCCGGCCTGGTCGACGACGGGGTGCTGACGCTTCGGGTGGCCGAGACCTACGCCCTGGAGGATGCGGCGAAGGCACATGCCCGCCTTGCGGAGGGCGGGGTGCGCGGCCGGTTGGTGCTCGTGCCCTAGCTGGTGCCCCGGCAGGCAACGTTTGCCCGTCAAGGAGCGGCGTCCGGTGCGTCGAGAGTGCGTGCCGGGCGTCGCGACGGGGCGAAACGTTGCCTCCCGGGGCACTAGTGGGCCTGCTGCGGGGCTTTGCGCGGCAGGAGGCGTACGAGGGGCAGGCACAGGGTGGTGGCCGCGGCGACCACGGCGAGGCTCGCGAGCAGGGCGTGGGTCTCGCCGCCGTCGGTCGCGTGGTCGGCGGCCCTGAAGTACACGGTCGTCACCGCGGCCGCCCCGATCGCGTTGGCGAGCTGCTGCACCGCGTTGAGTGAGCCGCTCGCGCTGCCCGCCTCCTCTGGGGTGATGTCGCCGATGGTGACGTCGTAGACCGTGCCGAAGCAGGTGCCCATGCCGAGGCCGATCAGGAGGAGCGGCGGGACGAGGGCCCAACTGCCGGGGCGTGCGGCCCCGTTGGCGAGCACCGCCAGGTAGCCGCAGCCGGCCAGGATGGTCAGCAGCCCCGCGACGACGAGCCGGCGTCCGTACGCGTGAATCAGCCGGTAGCAGGCGATGGATGCGACGACGATGCCCGCGGAGAGCGGGATCAGCCCGAGCGCGGTGCCGGCGGGAGAGCGGCCGAGGCCCTGCTGGAAGTAGAGGGAGACGACGTAGAGGAGGCCGGCCGCCGCGGCGAAGGCGAGGATGCCGAGGATCAGTCCCGAGGTGAAGCCTCGGTTGTGGAGGAGGGTCGGGCGGATCAGGGGCTCGGTGGCGGTGCGCTGGCGTTGGCAGAAGGCGGCGAACAGGGCGAGGCCGAGCAGGAGCAGGGCGAGCGGACGGGAGGCCCAGCCGGCTGCCGAGCCGTCGATGAGGCCGCCGAGCAGGCCGAGCATGGCGCCGGCGAGCAGTACGGAGCCGGGGCCGTCGACGGAGACGGACGGGTCGCCGGCGTCGCGGGGGAGCAGGCGGGCGGCGGCGAGGAGGGCGGCGCCGCCGAGGAGCAGGTTGATCAGGAACATGGGGCGCCAGCCGAGGCCCGCGAGGTCCGCGTCGACCAGGAAGCCGGCGAGGATCGGCCCGCCGACCGCGGACAGGCCCATCACCGGCCCGAACAGGCTGAACGCCTTTCCGATCTCCTCTCTCGGCCAGGTCGCGCCGAGGATGCCGAAGCCCTGCGGAATGACGAGGGCCCCGAAGGCGCCCTGGGCGAGGCGGGCGGCGACCAGTACCACCGGACTCGGCGCCAGCCCGCAGGCCAGCGAGGCCGCGACGAACCCGGCGAGACCGATCAGGAACAGCCGCCGGCGCCCGTACTTGTCGCCGAGCCGCCCGCCGGGCACCAGCAGCACGCCGAGCGCGAGGGCGTAGGAGGCGCCGAGCCACTGGACGAGACTCGCGCCGCCGCCGAGATCGCGCGTGATGGTGGGCGCGGCGATGTTGGTGATCGTCGCGTCGAGGAGGTCCAGGACATCGGCGGCGAGGACTACGGCGAGGACGGCCCAGCGGGCGCGGGAGGGCAGGGGTGGAGTTTCTCTTGCGTTACGAAGAATCTGCGTCACGCAGATAAATATGTGTGAGAGGGCGTCTCCGGTCAAGCCGATTGTCGGCAGGTGGTCAGCAGGTGGTCAGCAGGTGGTCAGCAGGTGGTCAGCAGGTGGTCAGCAGATGGTCGGCAGGTTGTCAGCAGGCGATCAGCGGGCGATCAGTGCAGACCCTGTGCGTACGCCGCCGGCGGCACCCCCACCGTCGCCGTGAAGTCCCGTACCAGATGGGCCTGGTCGGCGTAGCCGAGGTCGGCCGCCAGGGTGGCCCAGTCGACCTCCCGGTCCGTCTCCGCGTGCTCCAGGGCCTGGTGGATGCGGTAGCGCAGGATGACCCACTTGGGGCCCACGCCGACGTACCCGGCGAACAGTCGCTGCAGCAGTCGTACGGACATGCCCTCGGCGCGGGCGAAGTCGGCGACGCGGCGGATCGTGCGGTCGGTGCGGATGCGCTCGACCAGGGTCATCGCGAGGTCGGCCTGGGGGTCGGGGCGGGGGGAGAGGGCGAGCAGGTAGGTGTCCAGGGCGGCCACCCGGGCGTCCTCCTCGTCGGGGGCCAGGACAGCCGCGAGATCCGCCGTCGGGAAGGCCCCGGGGAAGCGGACCCGCCGGCCCGTCCACTCGCTCACCGCCCGGTCGGGTGCGAAGGGGCGGAAACCGCCGGGCCGGAACTTGATGCCGCACACCCGTCCGCGCCCTTCCAGCTTCTGTGTGAACAGGCCCTGCTGGACGCCCGCGACCTCGACGAACGGCTCCTCGCCCGCGAACTGCTGGAAGACGATGTGGACCGCGGGGTGCGGGACCACATGCGAGGCGTACGGCTGTGCGAGGTCCCAGTCGATCAGCCAGTAGTGCTCGACATGGCGGCGCAGCGGCTCGGCGGGTTCGGGGCGGCGGAAGTCCACATGGGCGAGGAAGTCCGCGGCGCCGACGATGCCTCGGGTGTCACGGTGCGGGGCGGCCATGACGCGATCGTAGGACGGGCCACTGACAGCGGCCGGACGGTGCGGAACCCGGCGGTGCGGAATGCTGCGGTGCGGAATGCTGCGGTGCGGGACGGGCGGAATACGGGGAGCGGGGTCGCCGTTTGCCGGTATAGTTGAATCGTAAACAACCTGGAGGGTGAGTGACCATGCAGTTCGGGATCTTCAGCGTCGGTGATGTCACGCCGGACCCGACGACGGGCCGTACGCCGAGCGAGCGTGAGCGCATCAAGGCCATGGTCGCCATCGCGCTGAAGGCCGAGGAGGTCGGCCTTGACGTGTTCGCGACGGGCGAGCACCACAACCCGCCCTTCGTGCCGTCGTCGCCGACCACGATGCTCGGCTACGTCGCCGCGCAGACGGAGAAGCTGATCCTCTCCACCTCCACGACCCTCATCACCACCAACGATCCCGTGAAGATCGCCGAGGACTTCGCGATGCTCCAGCACCTGGCCGACGGCCGGGTCGACCTGATGATGGGCCGCGGCAACACCGGCCCGGTCTACCCCTGGTTCGGGCAGGACATCCGGCAGGGCATCAACCTCGCCATCGAGAACTACGCCCTCCTCCACCGTCTGTGGCGCGAGGACGTCGTGAACTGGGAGGGGAAGTTCCGCACGCCGCTGCAGGGGTTCACATCGACGCCGCGGCCGCTGGACGACGTCCCGCCGTTCGTCTGGCACGGCTCCATCCGCTCGCCCGAGATCGCCGAGCAGGCCGCGTACTACGGCGACGGCTTCTTCCACAACAACATCTTCTGGCCGGCCGACCACACCAAGAGGATGGTCGAGCTCTACCGGGCCCGGTACGCCCACTACGGGCACGGCACACCCGAGCAGGCGATCGTGGGGCTCGGCGGCCAGATCTTCATGCGGCGCAACTCGCAGGAAGCGGTGCGGGAGTTCCGGCCGTACTTCGACAACGCGCCGGTGTACGGGCACGGGCCGTCGCTGGAGGACTTCACCGACCAGACGCCGCTGACCGTCGGCTCCCCGCAGCAGGTGATCGAGAAGACGCTGGCCTTCCGGGAGTACGCCGGTGACTACCAGCGCCAGCTGTTCCTGGTGGACCACGCCGGGCTGCCGCTGAAGACCGTGCTCGAGCAGCTCGACATGCTCGGCGAGGAGGTCGTGCCGGTGCTGCGCGAGGAGTTCGCGAAGGGCCGTCCGGCGGACGTGCCCGAGGCGCCGACGCACGCGTCGCTGCTGGCCGCCGCGGAGAAGACTGCGCAGCAGGAGCAGGCCGCGAAGCACGAGGAGGCCGCCGTATGAAGCTCGTCGTCGTCTCGGCGGGGCTGAGCGTCCCGTCGTCCACCCGGCTGCTGGGCGACCGGCTCGCCGCCGCGGTCGGCCGGCAGACCCCGGTCGACATCGAGGTCGTGGAGCTGCGCGACCTCGCCGTGGAGATCGCGCACAACTTCACGAACGGATTCCCCGGGCGGAATCTGTCCGCCGCGCTCGACGCCGTGACGGAGGCGGACGGACTCGTCGTCGTCACCCCCGTCTTCTCGGCCTCGTACAGCGGACTGTTCAAGTCCTTCTTCGACGTGCTCGACAAGGACGCGCTGGCGGGCAAGCCGGTGCTGATCGCGGCGACCGGGGGCACGGCCCGGCACTCCCTGGTGCTGGAGCACGCGCTGCGCCCGCTCTTCGCCCATCTGCGGGCCGTGGTCGTCCCGACGGGTGTCTACGCCGCGTCGGAGGACTGGGGCGCCGAGGGACTGGCCGGCCGGATCGAGCGGGCGGCGGGGGAGCTGGCCGGGCTGATGGCGGGGCTGTCGGTGGCGCGGCCGGCCAAGGACGACCTTGCGGTGGTGCCGTTCGCTGAACAGTTGGCGGCACTGTCCAGCCCGTCTGGGGGAGTCTGAGGACGAGGCCCGTTCAGGGCCGCAGCGCGGGTCTGGGGGCGGCGGCCCCCAGACGGCCGGGCCTACCGTGAGAGGACGGTAGGAGGCCCGCCCGGGTTGCCCATGTGACGGTGAGAGCCGGGTAAAAAGGGTGATCGTAGACCTGCTCATCACGGCTGCACCGCCGGAGGCCTTGGCACTATGGGTACGTGCCCCAAACTGTGCTGCTCGCCGAAGACGACCGCGCCATCCGTCACGCCCTGGAGCGGGCCCTGAGTTTGGAGGGCTACCAGGTCACCGCGGTCGCCGACGGCGTCGAGGCGCTGGCGCAGGCCCACAAGACCCCGCCGGACGTGCTCCTCCTGGACGTGATGATGCCCGGCATCGACGGGCTGCAGGTCTGCCGGGTGCTGCGCGCCGAGGGCGACCGCACCCCGATCCTCATGCTCACCGCGCTCGTCGAGACCGCGGACCGCATCGCGGGCCTGGACGCGGGCGCCGACGACTACGTGGTCAAGCCGTTCGACGTCGAGGAGGTCTTCGCCCGGCTGCGTGCACTGCTGCGCCGGACCAGCCCGGACAGCGGGGCCCCGGCCGGCGCACCGAAGGAGCAGCCCCAGTTCTCCGACCGGCAGATCGAGGCCGCGGGCCTGCACATGGACGTGCAGGCGCGGCGCGCCTGGCGCGGGGAGCGCGAGCTGGAGCTGACCCGCACGGAGTTCGAACTGCTGGAGCTCCTGGTCCGCAACGCCGGGATAGTCCTCGACCACTCCACCATCTACGACCGCATCTGGGGCTACGACTTCGGGCCCGGTTCCAAGAACCTCGCCGTGTACGTCGGCTACCTGCGCCGCAAGCTCGACGAGCCGGAGGCGCCCGCGCTGATCCACACGGTGCGCGGTGTGGGTTACGTGCTGCGGGAGGACTGAATGGGCCGCCTCAGGCGGCTGCTGGCGAGAAGGCGGCCCGGACTGGTCTCGCTGCGGACCACGTTCGCGGTGTCCTTCGCGGCGGTCACCGCCGCCGTCACGGTCCTGGTCGGCGTTCTGTCGTACGGCGCCGCGGCCCGGCTGGTGCGGGTCGACCAGGAATCCGTGTTCGACCAGGTCGTGCAGGACCTGCGGGACGAGGTGCGCCAGCACCGGATGGCCACGGACGACTTCTCCTCCTCGGCCCCGGGCCACGACATCGTGCGTCCCGCGCGCACGGACGTGCAGGTGCTGGGGCCGGACGGCACCGTCGTCGACCACGGCAGCCCGGCGCTGCCGATCACCGCCGCCGACCGGTCGATCGCGACCGCGACGGTCCCCGGGAAGATGGTCGAGCACAAGGACGTCGACGTCGCCGAGGACGTCTACCGCATCGCGACCGTCTCCCTCGGCGAGCGGCGGGGCGCGGTGCAGGTCGCGCAGGAGTTCAGCGACACCGAGGATCTGCTGCGGGCCCTGCAGCAGCGCACGCTGATCCTGATGGGCGCGGTGGTGATCGCCGCGGGCCTGTTCGGCTGGTGGCTGGCGCGGCGCATCACCCGCCGTCTGATCATCCTGACCTCGGCCGCCGAGGACGTCGCCCGCACCCGCCGGCTCGGCATCGAGGTACCCGTCGCCGGCTACGACGAGGTGGGCCGCCTCGGCCGCGCCTTCGACCGCATGCTGGGCCGGCTCGCCCAGTCCGAGGAGGACCAGCGTCGCCTGGTCCAGGACGCCGGGCACGAACTGCGCACGCCGCTCACCTCGCTCCGTACGAACATCTCCCTTCTGCGCCGGATCGACGAACTGCCCCCGGCCACCCGCGTCGACCTGGTCGCGGACCTCAGCCAGGAGGCACGCGAACTGACCGACCTGGTCAATGAGTTGGTGGACCTCGCGGCCGGGCAGTCCGACACCGAGCCGCCGCAGCGGGTGGACCTCGCCGACATCGCGGAGGACGTCGCGGGCCTCGCCCGCCGCCGCACCGGACGTGAGGTCACGGTCCGCGCGAGCGGCGACACGACGACCGACGGCCGCCCGGGGATGCTGCAGCGCGCGATCTCCAACCTCGTCGAGAACGCGGCCAAGTTCGACCGCGACGGCACGGGCCCCATCGAAATCGCCGTCTCCGGCCCGGCCCGCCCGGGCACGGTCCGCGTCGAGATCCTCGACCGCGGCCCCGGCATCGCCGACTGCGACCTGATCCGCATCTTCGACCGCTTCTACCGCGCGGCCGACGCGCGTTCGCTGCCGGGTTCCGGACTGGGGCTGTCGATCGTGCAGGAGGTGGCGATGGCACACGGTGGGGCGCCGTTCGCGTTCCAGCGCGAGGGGGGCGGGTCGGTGATCGGGTTCACGGTGGGCGGGGTGCCGGGGCATGGGGTGCGGGCCGGGGGATGAGGGGCGCGCGGTGTGGGGCGGGCAGCACCGTCCGCGCTGGGGTCGGGGTGATTGGGCG
>Ga0307512_10001965_pt1 | contig 27441 bp, 31 predicted proteins | sample 14_EM_MG_FD_200267 | JGI IMG/M metagenome (GOLD analysis project Ga0307512, IMG submission 200267) | Populus trichocarpa ectomycorrhiza microbial communities from riparian zone in the Pacific Northwest, United States - 14_EM | ecosystem: Host-associated > Plants > Roots > Unclassified | place... | reverse complement strand
GTAACAGGTTGGGGGGTGATCAGATCGGGGATGCGAACAGTCTCGGGCAGTGGGAGACGGAGATGGAGTGACCCATCGTTAATAGTAGAGTAATGCCATGTATACATTAGAATTCTCGCAACTAGGTAGCTGGTTGTTTGAGATGCAAACTAGTAAGAAGAGGATTCGGAAATCTGATCATGATCTCGTATGCAAGAGAATAACATTCAAAACAAGCTAGATATACTGCACACCATCGTACCACAAACGTATCAGAAAACATCAACGCAAACGCGAACAGGAAACACCCGTTATAACTACAGAATAATGACACTATTACAGCTCAATTGTAAAACTACGCCCTCTTGACGGGAGCCACTCCAGCAGACAAAACGCTCGGAAGCTCGGTTTCTCCGATTGAGTACAACAATCCAATAGACCAGGCAATGACCAAGATGATGATGACGGTGAAGATGAAGAAGAGATGGAAAGGGACAGAGACATCCTGTTTCTGGCATCCGTATCCTGCCCAGTTGGTGACCTGCTTGTGGCTACCATCTGCCGACTTCCTGACAGTGGGAACACAAGCGCACGACCAGCATCCTTTGACGATCTCTTTACACCGACCGTGGGACGAGCATGAGTTGGTGGTATCGGAGCAGGCATCCTTGGTTGCGTAGCAGCGTTTGAAGCGTGTGAGAGGGTTGCCGCCGACGGGAGAGGTTGGTGGTTTGGAGATGGTTTTGGCCGAAGGCTCGGGTTGGGCCAGCACAGGGTTGGAGGTAATAGAGAGGGGAGTCTCCGCTCGTTTCTGGTGCAAATGGGACGAGATCTCGAATCCAGGCGTCGACCGGTCAGTCCCAGGGGTGAGCAAGAGGGTGGTCTTGATGTTGCTGGGGGACGACAGGCGAGAGAGCGCGTGGTGGTAAAGCGAGAGCGCAAGATTGGCTTCAGTGGACCCGGTGCCATATGTCCCGATCAGGTCTTTAAGGCCCTGAAAGTAGCAGAATGCCGTGTTCTTCTCGTGCATCTGAGGAACGACTTTCTCGACGAAAGCTTTGAAGATAAGGTATTCGCTCATGAAGCGTCGGTCAGCGTCCCGGTCAGGGTTGAAAACGTGCGTCATCTCTTTGGTAACACCCTTGTTCTCCTCGCCTACTTGCCATGACTTGTAGTTCGCAAACTTGTAGTTGGAAATGAGGCTCTCCTATGTCATCGGGAACTGATCAGTCGGTGATCGAGTCACGGGAGCTGGGAGACTCCATACCGCATCTCTGATGCCTGGCGTCGCGACGCAGAAGCTAGAGTCTAGCGACGCAATTTCCTGCAGAGATTGTGCGGCCATGTCGGCCTTCTCCTCGGCAAGCTTATCGATCAAGCGGGCGGTCTCTCGTGTACCCGGCGCGTCCTTCATGACCATCAACGGTTTACCTAGTGGCAGCCCTATACGTGTGTTGTCAGATCTCGGCGCAGCAAACAGGCAAATCGCGTAGGTTCCCACATACCATCCGCATCCTCCATCGCGATACCGTCAAGCGACAGCACAAAGCGACCTGCATTCTCAGGCGATAAGCCGAACCGGTTCTCCAGCCGTCCCAGCTTCTCCAACAATTCAATCTTCTTGTCGTCTTTGCCCTGGACTCCCAGCTTGTGGTATCGCGACACGCCAAGAGCTAGTGCGAGGCCTAACCGTGCCTCTTCCGGGGAAACCTGAAGTGGAGGCCCACTTGGTATATAGGAGTTAAGTTCGTAGACGGCGGCGGAGGAGGGTGTTGATGCGGTCACCAACGCGGCGATACCGGACGCCACGATCGCCGCAGAGAGTCTCATGGTGGCACTTTGGTTTGCGAGCGATGTGGAAATGCGACGGCCCTGTGGAGAGTACGTTCTTGAAGGATTGGCAAGATCGGTTTGTAGTTCGTTACTTGCTGGGGTGACGTTGCTTGGTTGTGAGGTAGTAAGGTATGTAGGTACCAGTGGTAGACAGGAGACCAACGTGCTAAGACATTCACCACCAGTGCGCATTTACTGACACGCAGGGTTGTACCTCGCATTAAATCATTAGCACTGACTCGCATTTCATGTGCTCAGCCCACTTAGCCTATGCTTAGCCCACTTCACCCAACTGCCACCTGCCGTCTTTCCCCCACAAGTTCTGCGCGAACCATCAAACGCCCGGATTCGACAATCCCAGGGTTGGCCAGCGGAGCGTGCTCTTTTAACCGCCAGAGCTTTCGTCATAACTTGGCACAACTTTACGCGACATCCACGACGCCGGTAGAGCGAATTCCCCCTCCTGCTTGTTTGAAATCGACAAAATCTACACCATGTTCAAACGAATTCGATCCCTCCTTTCGCACTCCCGCCTCCCGCTCGGTGTTAGCGCCGTCGATAAAGCGACCGCCCACCGAGTACGGTTTCTCAAATCTCCACGGCCGTTCGCCGTCGGTCGCCTCCTCTGCGTTTCTGGTGGTGTGACTGTTGCAACCATTCTGGGTCTCCGATTTGTCGAAGTAATGTCAGCGAAGGGAAGGCCGGTCTTCATACCACTCAGTTTTCCCAAGCAAGAACCTCAGCAAAAATTCAAAGATACCGATCCCGAATTCAGAGCATTCGTACGGTTCAATAGCAGCAGAGTGCGGACACAACGGGCGCGAAAGGCCTTTGAGGAGAAGGCCGTCGAGATCCTACGGAAGTTCTTCCCCAACCAATTGTCAGGCGAGATGAAGCCGGTCCAGTCGTTACTCTACTTTCACTACCCACTTGGCCCACCACGCGGCTACCTTCAGAAGGGGTTACAGATCAGCTACAAACCTGTGGATTCCTCCGCGACCGACCCTAAGGAGAAATATCTGGTTCTGACGGTTGAATATGTTGAGCGCCGGCTGAAGCAGGAGCAGTACTTGCGAAGAGAGGCGATCCTGTTTCCTCGATGGATGTTTGGCGCAGTGAGAAATTCGATTCGGGCCATCTGGGAGGATATCACATTGCCGGAGGATCCTGACGAGGACGACAAGATCGAAGACTTCGACGATCTCGTGCAGTATGGCGTTCATCTGTCGAAATGGACACTTCAGAACTTTAAGGAGGACTTGCAGAAGACAATGGAGCATATGCCGCCACCCAATGGACATATTATCGTCGACGGAATGGTTCAGATCACCACCAATAGACTCCTCATCACTGTGGATCTGACCGGTAGCTTTAGCCCAAAGAAACCTGACGAGGCGACTGTGCATCGGATTGGCGTGCGGTTCGCGGCCAAGATCAAACCACCGCCGCAAAAATTTCGAATTGTTGACGATTCGAAGCCCATGGATTTGAGCAAGGCGGTGGGTTCTGGACTGAAGAAGGATATCGAAATGGTCGAGGCGGCAGCGAAAAAGGATGATCTCGATCTCGACAATTCGAAGGCGTTGGTTGGAAAGTGCGCCGACGTGGAGAAGCGGGATGTTGGAAATGTCAGTGATCAGGACGTTGTCAAGCAGTTGGTGCCAACGAACGCCAGGGTTGGGAAGCTAGATACGGCAGAGGGTGAGGAGGAGGACCAGCGTAAGCCACCGCAAGATGCACCTCCGGCGAGTCCTCCGAAACCACAACAGTCGCCCCCACCTCCCCGCGAGTAACCGCTACTCTATCATAGTGATCAACCCATACTTTTCGGCTCATTTTTCTTTATTTCTTGAGGCGTCGGTGGTATGATTTCTTGTTTTTTGTTTCTTTTTCGGCGTCAGCATTTGCTAGGTTTCTCTCGGGTGGGAGGGGGGCGTTGTGTTCAACGGGGTGATGATACGACTGGTATTCAAGCAGAATTGATGCAGTATTTGTATCCTGTATAAAGGGAGCGTTGATGACGATGAAGTGCGTTTAGGACGCGCCTAAGTATGTATTATTAAACGCAAAAATACCAGTCGATTGGTGATTAATTTCCTAGGAAGAACGCCTTCTACTGCGTAGAGGTTTTGTTACCCCCAATACAGCTGAGCGATGCGATTGACCTATGAACCCGTGGCAGCCGCCGTCTTTGCAGCTTGCGTCTTTGCTTTTCTCTCCTTTTTCGACAGCTTTTGTCCCCCATCACCACCCTCACCCCGCCCATTCCCACCTTGCTTTCCCTTCTTCCCTGTCCCGCCTCCCTGTTCATCCGCCTTCCTCTTCTTCTCCCTCTCCGCCTTTTCCTCCTCCCCGACACCATCATCAATGACCTCCACCACGCCCTTGAACGCCCTTCTCCTCACCTCCGCCTGTCTAACCAGGACCCTACACCGCCCTGCAACTGCGTCCCTCGCCACTTCCGAGCTGAGCCCCCACAATACCGCCAAATTAATCACATCATTCGGGGCTCTGAATGCCAGCGCTTGTCTTGCCTCACTACTGACGATAATGCCCCGCCCGCCCCTCGTAGCCCTGATCAAGCTGGCCGCATTTTGTAGCAGATTCTGCCTCGCACGCACATCCGTGATCGACGCGCCATAGCAGATCTCGAAGCTTAGTCCACGTAGAAGCGCAGCACCCACGGTCTTGTGTTTTAGCTGGAACGGCAGACGCTGCGAGAAATCAAGGGATATCAGGTCGCATTCGAGGCTGCTGCAGGCTTGTAGGAGGAGTTTCTCGGTGGTGGGACGAAGCGCGATGAGGGAGTAGAGGCTGGTCAGAGACGCAAGACGGTGGTTCTGACTTGGGTCCGAAAGAACCAAGGTGCACCGAGTCAAGAGGGTGAGCTTATCGTCCATGAGTGGGGTGGGTGGTGCCGGGAGCTGTGAAGGGAGCTTCCCGGTGAGTGTTGTCGAGAGCGCGATTGTCGTGTATCCTACTGGTAAGTAGGGTTAGTCATGCTGGTATTAATCTCAGAGGGAGCTTACAAGTTCTAAGAAAGGCAAGGGCACGAGGGATTTCGGAGGCGCTCGTATATGGGACATTGAGATCATAATACATTTTGTGGTGGGTGCTGTTACTATTGGCATGGGGTCAAAATTTGAAGGTGGGATGAATGGGATCGACCGTTAATTTTAGGCGCATCGCGGCCGGCGGTTGAGCTAACCCTAATTATACACGGCGCACGGGCCGCTATATAAGCGCGGAAGCGACTATTAGCGCAAAATTTTGTTCGGGAATCATTTTTTGGACTTCAATATTATGTTTCTGTAGGAGTAATAAAAAATACACTGTCTACTGTAGGAAGCCAGCTTGATGTCTTCCGGTCGAGGAGTTGCCTGAAGAAACTAGAACCGGCGGTGTGTATCTGCATAATTCAGTTGGGTACCTACGCCGACACCAACGTTGTTGCATTGGAAGAGAGTGTAGCTGCAATAAGTTGAGAAGAAGAATGTAAGACGAAAGGGACCTAAATCATTCTTGCACTCGGCCGATGGTGAAATTGGCGTGCTCGTCCTGGACTGGGCGGAAACAGGTCTGGAAAGACCGAGTGCCGACGTCCTGCACTGCTCACAGGAACTCCATAACGGAGGATCGAGGGTATAAGAGATATCTTCAGCTTTACGTTAAGCTTTTCGACTATCTATGAAACTATTCTACGGGCAGGGCTAGATATAAGTTGGCGCCGTTCCTGGAATGGTCATTGCATGCAGAGCTATTGATCCACAAAGGATTTGAATTAAAAGAAAAATGCTATCAACTCATCCTTCTCCTTTTTCTCCAATATTTCTTGGTACATACGTATCTGGATCGCAAAACTTGATACATAATGGGTAATTTTTTCATTTTCGACTCCGCCAAGCCACGAACGACTTTTTGTGAACGATCAATGACCTGTAATCATACATCGCACGTGACCCTGATTACATACCTCCACCCACACCCACTTCACCTTTCCTTTTAGCCCACACTTCGCCGGGACACTGGCGACACACCAACCCCACAACCGCCAAAATAGCCCCGCCAACAGTAACCTTTTTGTGTCTGCTCCTCCTTCAACTCACTTACTACCCTCCAGTCCCCTTTCACGGCACTGTCAACGTCCACCCTCGAAACATGGCCCGCGTCTACGCTGATGTATACTTCGCCCACACAAACAGCCCCGCTAACCCCCCGTCTCGCTACTTGATACGAGAATCTCGTGGATCTCACTGCTGACTGATGCTTCCACGTACAGGCGAATCAGCGGCAGCCCCGGTCCTACTGGGACTACGACTCCGTCAACATCCAGTGGGGGCTTCTCGAGAACTACGAAGTCGTGCGCAAGATCGGTAGGTACTGCGTTCCACTTGAGGAGCGTATCGGTTCTCGTCCGAAGCACCTGCTTACGTGTACGATAGGTCGCGGCAAGTACTCTGAGGTTTTCGAAGGAATCAACATCACGAGCTACCAGAAGTGCGTGATCAAGGTTCTGAAGCCGGTTAAGAAGAAGAAGATCAAGAGGGAGATCAAGATTCTGCAGAATCTGTCGGGAGGTCCCAACATCGTGGCCCTGCTAGATGTCGTGAGGGACCCGCAGGCAAGTCCTTGTATCCCTGGTTGGCCAAGTGAGTATGAAGCAAAACGGCGACTGACTCGGCACTCGTGAGTCGTAGAGCAAGACTCCTTCGTTGGTGTTTGAGTACATCAATAACACGGATTTCCGTACCCTATACCCCAAATTTCAGGACTACGATGTTCGCTATTATATCTTCGAACTGCTCAAGGCGTTGGACTTCTGCCACAGCAAGGGAATCATGCACCGCGACGTTAAGCCTCACAACGTCATGATCGACCACGAGAAGCGAAAGGTATGGAGTGGCTGCCTGTGGGAATGGGCTGGTAGGGGTGTGCATGTGAACTACGTTGACAGTTGTTGCAGTTGCGATTGATCGATTGGGGTCTAGCCGAGTTCTACCATGCCGGAACGGAGTACAATGTCCGTGTCGCGTCACGGTACTTCAAAGGTCCGGAGCTGCTGGTCGACTACCAGGAATATGACTACTCGCTGGACCTCTGGTCTCTCGGTGCCATGTTTGCATCGATGATTTTCCGCAAGGAGCCGTTCTTCCACGGAAACTCCAACTCTGACCAACTGGTTAAGATTGCTAAGGTGTTGGGAACGGAAGAGCTGTTCGACTACTTGGATAAGTACGACATTGAGCTGGACGCGCAGTACGATAACATCCTCGGACGCTTCCCGAAGAAGAGTTGGCACCAGTTTGTCAACAACGAAAATCAGCGGTTTGTCAGCAGCGAGGCGCTTGATTTCCTAGACAAGTTGTTACGTTACGATCATCAGGTATAGGACTCGCCGCCTATCTTGCAGACTAATGCACATGCTTACATGAATCTTACAGGAACGTCTCACTGCGAGGGAAGCCATGGCGCACTCCTACTTTGAGCCCGTCCGAAAAGCTGCGGGTATCGGCAGGGACTCCTCGCCTGCGCACACGTGAATGCATGGAAGTAACAATGTGGACGCTCTTACGGGTAGAGGAGGTCTTTTGCGTAGAAAGAGGCCTAGTCGACTTTAGATAGAATTACGGAACCGTCCATTTGGCAACATACTACTTCGTTGGCAGTTTGATCTAACCATACATCCTTTGCCTTCACCTTCCCCTCGGCCCTCTCTACTTGGGGATTGTTTCCAGGACGTTTTACGGTTGTTTTTCTTTTCCTACGTGTTAACTAAAAGGTCCTTTGGTAGTGAAGGCTATTATTGTATCCGCAGCAATGTTTATGTTTGATTTTGTCTCTCTTTGCCTCCCCCCTTTGATTCCCCTCCCTTCCTTTTTTTCGTTTGGTTGAGCTGTTTTTCCTACTCGCGGATGGGGTTGGGCGTCTTTACGTGGGATGTGGGATGTGGAATGTGGAGGATGTCGAAAGTAGTATAATTTCTTTGCGTTGTATGGAAACTCTGAAGGATGAATATATCTGCTATGTAGATAATCTGTAACGCCGAGTGAGGGCGAACCGCCTCCAGATGGAGCAAAGTGCAATGCCGTGATCCTATGATAGAGCTCCCAGTTTTCGGCCTACGGCGCCTCGCTGGTTGTGTATATCGTACCAACGCCAGCGGTGGATACCAGAAACCAGCTTCGCTCTCTGGCAGAATGATATACATGACAGGTTCAAGCTAGTGGGCCCGTCGGAGTATCTGGCCTGCGTTGCGGACGATTGGCACTTGGTTGGCTGGAGTCCCCACGAAGCCGAGGGTTTCAATAACGAACGGGGTTTTGTATGTACTTTGCAGCGGCAAGAACCACGCGCACCCACTCGCATGCTGGCGAATGCGCCGACTTGCAGACAGCTCTACATCTGACCCATCTGCTAGATACAGCAGAGCCCGTCATCGGGACTGCAGGAAGGAAAGGATAAAACATACGCCGGCATAGACATGGGCCTATTTATATGGGCTGCATGCGAGTATGACATCATAAATTATAAAACAATCATTTCATTCCCCCTCCCAATCCATTGAAGAGACGCCTGAAACTCCAAAATTCAACCTTTCACATTCCTCCATCCTATCCACACCCCCCCTCCTCTGCAATCCCCTAGTCGAGCGCCACGTCTTCGACCCTCACGAGCCCACAGCTTAAAGCTGCTGTCGCCCAGCCTCCATATCGCAGGTTGGGATTCCAACAGACAGCGTCGACGCAGATCTGCGGTGGGAACACCGTGGTGAGCAGTTGCTGTCCATCGTTAATCTTCGCCTTCTCTTCGCACTCCTCTAGAGCAAAGCCCTCCGTGATCCTCATCAATCCGCCCTCCGTCTGCGCCTCAACGCGGAACCACGTTTGCGCATAGTTCTTGATCTTGCCGTGAAAGACCCTTCTCGCGGGGTTGGAAAACAACGCTTCACCTTCCGTGCCGCCGGACAGGAGCGAGGTGTGCAGCGGCGAGCTGGCGACAGAACGCACAACACCGTTGTGCTTGCACGTGGTAGTGCTGGAGAAGTAGCGGCGTGTCGGGAAGAATTTCACCCATGTCCCCTCCTCCACGGAGACGCCGGATTGGATCGCATCCACGTAGGCGATGCAAGCCGGTGCTATCCGACTACGGTTGTTAGGAACGGTGTCTTGTTCTGAGGAAATCAGGGAGGTGATTCGACTGTAGCCGTCCATACTGCTGGTTATTATGTGGTAGGGGAAACTGGGGAAGCAAGTGGTTAGGCCGGTTATGTAGCTGTGGTGGATACTAGTCGTATGGTAGGGAATGGGATCTGGGTCACTGGGTGTTAGGGACCAGCAGGCGATGACGCCGTTGGCACTTCCAGCGACGAGAGCGGTGGAGGATATCCAGCTGACTGTCGTGAGGATTTCGTCAGGGAGGGAGTGGACGTAGAGGGGATTGGTGATGAGTACTACTTGAAGTCAGCCAAGTCCCACGAGAGATGTGAGAGGGGGTGCATGCGGAAATCACAGCTTTCGGCATCATAGCTGTCCGGCAGGGCGACTCTCAGCACACGGACGATACCGTCGCCAAGGACGACAGCAAGATACCCAAGAACCTTCGGATCCTCGAACTCCATAGGAGCAGGACACCACTTCATGGTCTTTGCAGGGCCCCATTCGTGGCAGATCATCATGACCACCGAAGGCTCAGAAACCGGCGAAGGCGATTCATGATCAGGGACGGGGAACCGCCACACCTGTATCGTCGACTTCGACGACCGACGGGTGAACGCAAGGGGACCCTCTGATGGGTCGGGATCCCTCTCCTTCGCGATGTCCACTTGGTTCAGGAGTGAGATGGCAAGGAACTGGTCACCTTCGCGCACACATCTGTCAGCCGGGATTTCGCTCACGGATTAATAGCGGTAGCATACCATCCGGCCGGTTCGTAGCCCACTCCATGCTCAACGGCTGTCCGCCGATATTGAACATGTACCCTTTCTTTTTGGGCGCGTACTTCTTCAGTGGGAATACACCAAATCTCTGAAATATGGCGCGCTGATACTTCCCGACCGGCCCCACCACAGCCCTGAGCGGCTCACCATCCGTCCCCATGTACTCCTCTGCTTCCTCCAAGCCCAACACCTCTATCCTCTGCGCGTCATCCCCCTTCATCCCAACCTTGACTTTCTCCTCGGGCAAAAACGGATTGACGTGCAAACACGCCCTCTCGGGAACGGCGGGGCTGGAGATGTACATTTCCTTGACCCAGAGAGCCTTTTCCACGGTTTCCTCCTCAGCGCCGTAAATCTGCACGATGCGATCCATCTTCCCCGTAGCCTTCTGGAACCCAGGTCTGTAGGTGATCCTGACGGAGGGATCGGGTGCACGGATGACATTCGGAGCTACACCCTCGGCGCGTAGGCGGTTTTTTCGACGGCCTCGACCCGTCGCTCCGTTGGTTACCGTACGGACATGCTTCTTATGCACTGCGGGAGCAGAACCAGGAGGGCGTGGGCCGGGCATGGTGCGTGGAGCTTTCGGGTCGCGTTTGGGCTTTCGGGTACGGCCACTGTCTCCTCCGTAAACATAGTCGTCGTCAGAGTCGGCTTCACCTTCATCTTCGCTGTCTTCCAGATCAGAGGATTCGGGGTTGGATCCGACTGGGTCTCCGTCGCCATCGGCGTCGGCAGCTTGAAAATCTTCATCGTCGGAGTCGACATGTGCAACGGGAGATTCGTCATCACTATCCAAGTCATTGTAGGCATCAGATTTGTAACTGACCACCTTGCGGGAGCGTGCTGATTTCCGGACCATCGTATTCACGTGGGCAGGTAGGTGGGGAACTTTGCGGTGGGTTGGCTAAACGGCAGACGTGATAGTCACGTGAACTATGTGGACTTTGGCGTTCCTAGACATAGATATGGGATTGGATGTCACTCTGCAGGTCCGAACACCTCTCGGTTCACACTTATTACTTTAGCGGGAAAATGATCCGTACCTATGTTACATAACTGGGGGTGTTTGATCATAGTGTAACGATGTTGAATTCCCTCTCACAAATCTGAATTAATACCATGTCCTTCGGATCTAAGAGTCCTACGGTCCATCAACTACAGACCCTTTTGCTATCGTACATACTCAGGTACCTACCCGGAGTAAACAAACATTACCGTTTGTACACAATGATCGTGACAATACCGATATCTGCCCCTTTTCTCTTTGACCCAAGGAGAAGCCACCGCTCCTGTCGCTCACATTTACTACCTAGCGTTCTCCTTCTTCTATCGAAAGAAAGAAATCAGATGGGAAAGTTGAGTGACCTGAACTGCGCCGTACCCCATCCCGGAACCAAAAAAAAGAATGAAATGGAAATATGAATACAAACACCATGCCCCTTTTACGTTTGTTGAACACCACCCAAATAACCCTCTTGTTGAAAACGCCAACACCCAAGACCATAAAGATCAATCATGACTCCCTTACCTTGTAGTCAAATTGAGACATGCAGAAGTTGAAGTCTGCAGCTCAGATTTCGTAACACCCCGTAAAAGGGCACCCGTCAGGACAAAAAAAAACAAAGGAGATGTAAAGATCTAGGAAACATGCAAGAAAAATGATGGGCAACGAAAAGATTTTGGACTCAAGTTCGCTCCACCGGCCCTAGTGTGGGTATATCTAGAACTCGAGAGCCTTGGGCTTCTCCCAGCTGAAGTTCTGGTTGGTGAAGTGCCCATTCTTCGCAGTCTGGAAGTAGATCGGCTTAGCGAGGTCAAGCTCCTTGACGATGACACCAGGACGCATATCAAAGTTGGCACGGATGATGGCCACGAGTTCGTCGCTGGATTTGTCAGAGGTACCGTAAGAGTCGACCTAGAGACCAGTTAGAATCCGATGCAGGGCGATTTGCTAACATAGACAAGGGAGAAGACTTACGAAGACGGAGAGGGGCTCCGCGACACCAATGGCATAGGAGAGCTGGACCAAGCAACGGCGGGCGAGACCGGCGGAGACAAGGGACTTGGCGATCCAACGAGAGAGGTAGGCAGCAGAGCGGTCGACCTTGGAGAAGTCCTTTCCGGAGAAAGCACCACCTCCGTGGGCACCCCATCCTCCGTAGGTGTCGACGATGATCTTACGTCCGGTAAGACCCGCATCTCCCTGGGGTCCTCCGATGATGAAGAGACCGGAAGGCTGAATCTATGCGGTTGTTAGGGGAATACTACAAATGGAAATCCCCCCTACAGAAGGGAAAACATACGTGGTAGACGGTCTTCTCGTCGAGGTACTTGGCGGGGATGGACTTCTTAATGATCTTCTCGAGGATCTCCTTCCTCAGCTCCTCGGTGGTGATGTCCTCGGAGTGCTGGGCAGAGACGACAACGGTGTCGACGCGGCGGGGGATGACCGCACCGTTGTCGTGCTCGTACTCGATGGTAACCTGGGTCTTGGTGTCGGGCCGGAGCCAGGGAAGAGTACCATCACGGCGGGCAGTAGCCATCGCAGCATTGAGCTTGTGGGCCAGAGTGACGGTGAGGGGGAGGAGTTCGGGGGTCTCGTCGGTAGCATATCCGAACATGATACCCTGGTCACCGGCACCCAACTGCTCGAGAGCGGCGTCCAAGTTCAGTCCCTGGGCGATGTCGGGAGACTGCTGCTCAATGGCGACCAAGATGTTGCAGGTCTTGTAGTCGAAACCCTTGGCAGAGTCATCGTAGCCGATGTCCTTGATGGCGCCACGGATGATCTTCTGGTAATCGAGACGGGCCTGGGTGGTGATTTCACCGAAAACCATGATCATACCGGTCTTGGTGGCAGTCTCGCAAGCGACCTAAAAATAAGGTTGGTAAGTTTCGGAGTCCCGGCCAGCAAGAAGTGTGCTCGCGTTAACCTTCGACAGAGGGTCCTCGGCCAAGCAGGCGTCGAGGATGGCATCGGAAACCTGATCGCTGCACAACGGTAACAAGTCAGTCCTGAGCGGGGGACAGAACAACGCCAATTGAAGACACATACGCGATCTTATCGGGGTGACCCTCACCGACGGACTCAGAGGTGAAGAGGAAAGTTCCCTGGCTCTGAGAAGCAGTCATCTTGCCGGTTTATGAGTGTGGGCGAGGAGGTAGATAGGAGAAAAGGACTGATAGCTCTGTATAGCAGGATGAGGATGAGGGAGTGGGGTATCACTTGGAGAAGGTGAGAAAGAAAAGAGGAACCACAGACAACACGGGGGTGGGAGAAGGTTATAAAGGAGACAGAAGGAACAGTTTAGAAGGTGATGGCCGAGGGACAGTCCGAAAGCAGGGGGCGGGTGAGGAGTTCTGTTCGGAGAAGGAAGGTTCCGAACACGACAGAGGCAGCACAGAAATTTTGTGGAGGTTGGACTGTCTCGGGCAAGGAATTTGTTAGGTGTCGTGCGGACTAAACCTGAAACGGAGAAGGAAAAGGTACGAATGGAACAATAAGCGCGATTGCACCATCTCTTCTGTAAAACTCGCACCTGCACCACCGATTGGCCGACGAGACGTTGTGCGGTACTGAGTAGAGCACAGATGGCAGGTACACACCGACACCAAGTACCCCTTATATTCTGCCAGAGAACATACCAGTTATACCGCTCTCTCGAAGGGATATCTCCATCCACTCGGCAGAAGAACAACTAAAGGAATCCTACGTGCCCGCGCTGTGTATGCAACCACAACACTACACAGCAGTGAAGCTAGGAATGTTGTCGTCGCCATCGACGTACGTACATAAGAGCACGGCCCGCCATATTAGGTATATCCAGTCCGTACGGTTGAATCTCTTGGTGCTGCTTGTGGATTTCTTCTTTTCAGTTTCAAGAGGTGTCACAACTCTCGACCAAAGACTATGGACGGAACCCCGAATCTCATCGCCAGCTTAGGGCCGGCGTCCAAGAGCGACACGCATGCCACTAAAACACCCCGAGAACCTGTATGCACGGCTGTTGGATATCTACGGCCTTTATAAAATTTCTCCGAACGGAAATATCCCCAGACGGTATCGAAAAGTTGGTGCAGGTGATGTTGGCTTGACGGCAGTGAGGGTATCGGCATTGATGCTCTGCTGTTATGTGTCCACTTTGCTGTGAGGGTTCCTCAGCCTCAACCGTCCACAGGTGCTATAACTTCCTAACTACATAACTAGGCAGTCGCAGGACAGTGGGCCAACGAAGACACTGTTGCAGGCAGGAGGCTGCATAAGAATAGAGTCAATAGGTGCGCTGGGTGCTTAGGTAGGGTACAGACATCACTCAATAGCAGCAGTCGATCGGAGTTTGGTTTTCGGGCTATCCCATCCGAATGACCCACTGACGGTATCCTCAGTCGGTGCATATAGCATCGCCCCGCTTCACTAGCGCCAACTGATTCCGATTGATCGGCGATAAGTCTGACAATCCTATTATACCTACCCACCTCAACGCCGCCGCCACAGAAAACTTTACCTTCCCTACACGTCGCAGCCGGCCCATTTTCCTGCCAGCCAAAACTATTATGTCACGCTTTGGCGTGTTTGTCGTTGGCCCAGCTGGCTCCGGGAAGGTCAGACGAAAAACGACATCACTCCCACTGTCAGTCAACTGACGGCTGTGCATGTTAGTCGACGTTCTGCTCTGCGTTGATCTCACATCTGAGGAACGCAAAACGATCATGTACGTGTCACGCCGGCCTGAGAGCGTTTGCGTATGGTGTTACATGCGCCTGGGCAGGCTGATACAAAATTCTGTTGCGGCACAATAGGCCTCTACGTGAACCTGGACCCTGCGGCGGAGGACTTTGATTTCGAACCGGACGTCGATATCAAGGACCTCATCAGCCTTGACGATGCTATGGAGGAGATGCAGTTGGGACCTAACGGTGCTATGATGGCCTGCTTCGAGTAAGCCCACCACCCTTCTATTCACTTCTATCGTCCGGACACTGAACGCATGGGCGGTGCTTAGGTTCCTCATGGGAAACCTCGATTGGCTCGAAGCGGAGCTCGGCAACACGACCGAAGAGTTCATAACGATTTTCGACTGTCCCGGTCAGATCGAGCTGTACTCGCACGTCCCGATACTGCCGAACCTGACGAAGCACCTTTCCATGCACATGAACTACTCGTTGTGCGCCGCGTACCTGATCGAGTCCACGTTTGTCGTCGATAAGGCCAAGTTCTTCGCCGGAACGCTGTCGGCAATGAGCGCAATGATAATGTTGTCTATCCCGCATCTGAACATCCTCAGCAAGATGGACCTGGTCAAGCAACAGGTATCCAAGCGGGAGTTGAAGCGGTTCTTGGACCCCGATCCTACGATGATTACGAACGATATACATGCGCAAACCAATCCGAAGTTTCATAGACTTAACGAAGGTACACATCCGCTCTGGGAGGGGTGCGATGCTCAATTCTAACCAATTGCGCGTGTGCAGCTGTCGTAAATCTCATCGAAGACTTTTCCATGGTATCGTTTCTACAGCTCGAGGCTCAGAACGAGGACAGCGTGCAAGGGATCCTTAGCTACATCGATGACTGTTTGGGGTGGTCGGAGGTACAGGAGCCACAGCTGAAAGATGATCCGGATGCGGATTGGCAAGAAGCGGAATAGATAACAAACATATGTAGCCCCTCCGTGACCAATCTGCAACCGCACGTGAACTGCCTAATATAAAACATGCCCGGAAATAAATTTGACGCTCTGGGTGATACTCCATGCGTTGACTTCCTCGCCAACCACGTGTTTACATTAGCGAGTTCTCTCCCAGATATTTTTTCCCGCAGCAACCCGCGAAGCACATTTCAATCCACCATCCACCACCCAGTCTAACCACCTGCCTCACCACATCTCCAAAATGGGCCGCGTCAAGAAGTCTACCCGCAAATTCGAGAGCAAGCACCTCACTCGAACTCTCGACGACCGCAAGTCCAAGAAGAAAGTGAAGCAAGCCTTCATCCTCCGCGAAAAGAAGAAGGCAAAGCGCTCCGCGAAAGACGACGGTGACGAGGATGCAGACCGTGGCGAGCAGCCAAAGGCGAAGAAACAGAAACCCGATGGTCCACAGATCTTTGAGGACATGAGTGTTGAGCAGTTTTTTGCTGGTGGCTTTGAGGTGCCGGAGCCTGCTACGGCTGGCACGAAAAGCGGTAAGAGGAAGCGTGAGAAGGATAAGAAGACGGAAGTGCAAAAGGATGAGGATATGGAGGACGGTACCGACGACAAGGAGGAGGGGGGGGACGAATTCGAGCAACACAAAGGTGACCTGAGCGCACTGGCCGAGAAGGACCCCGAGTTTTACAAGTACTTGAAGGAGAACGATCCGGAATTGCTCGAGTTTTCGTTGGCGGAGAAGGGTGATCTGTCGGAAATTGACTCGTTATCGGACGGCGACGAGGATGAGACTACCGGCGAGAAGAAGAAGAAGAAGAAGAAGAAGGCGGCGAAGAAGGAGGACGAAAGCGATGAGGTTACCATGGCGGATGTCAAGAAATGGAAGGAGGCGTTGGTGGGCAAGAAGAGTCTACGGAGTCTGCGGCAGGTGGTGCTGGCGTTTAGAGCTGCTGCTCATGTCAACGATCCTGAGATCAATAGTGCACAGGGCGGGTTCAAGTACACCATCACGAACCCCGACGGTAGGAAATCCAGCATTGTACTGAGAGGAAGTGCTGATTAACAATTGGGCCTTAGTATATCACGAACTGCTGGTACTATCACTGACCCGCATCCCGGAGGTGTTGCATCACCATCTCCCAATCAAAGAGTCGGCTTCGGGCAAGGTCCGCGTGACCACAGACTCGAAGAAATATCGCACACTCGTGCCGCTCCTCAAATCGCACTCGCAGTCATTGATGCATCTTCTCCCCCTCCTCACCGACGCCGCCACCCAGAAGCTTCTTCTCAACTCCACCCTCGAGCTTGTGCCATACTTCCTCTCGTTCCGGAAGTTCCTCAAGACCTTCCTCAAGACGGTTGTCGAAGTCTGGTCCACCAACAGCGTCGACGAGGCGGCACGGATCACTGCATTTTTGGTGATACGGAAAGCCGCCGTGATCGGCGACGATGGTATCAAGGAAACATGTCTTAAAGCGCTGTACGCTGGTCTTGTCAAGGCCAGCCGGCAAACGTCAGTACACAGCATTCACGGCATCAACCTGATGAAGAACTCGGCTGCCGAGGTCGTGGGCTTGCCGCGAATGGACAAGGCTGGCTACCAAGCTGGATTCGGATACATCCGTCAGCTCGCGGTCCACCTGAGGAATAGCATCACCAACAACTCAAAAGAGTCTTACAAGACTGTCTACAACTGGCAGTACGTGCATTCGCTCGACTTCTGGTCACGCGTGCTGGCAATGCAATGTGATGGGTTGAAGGAGGCGCAGGCTGGTAAAGAATCGCCTCTGCGGCCACTTATCTATCCGCTCGTCCAGGTCACCCTTGGAGCCATTAGGTATCATTCCCTCTTATCATTCTCCCATAGAACACAGCTGACAACATGAAACAGACTAATCCCCACGGCTTCATACTTCCCCCTCCGCTTCTTCTTGATCCGCTCCCTCCTGCGCCTCTCCCTCTCAACTGGGTCGTACATCCCTCTCGCGCCCCTAATCTTTGAAGTTCTCTCCTCCGGGGAAATAAAAAAGAAGCCCAAGCCAGCCACCCTTAAGCCACTCGACTTCTCGGTCACTATCCGCGTCCCCAAGTCCTACCTGCGTACCCGGATCTATCAAGATGGTCTTGCCGAGCAAGTTGTCGAACTCTTCGCCGAGTTCTACGTCCTCTACAGCAAGAGCATCGCCTTCCCAGAGCTCTCTATCCCTACAATCGTCCTCGTCAAGCGTTTCATCAAGAAGTCTCGCAACGCGAAGTTCAACTCCGCCTTGCATGTACTGATCGCCAAGCTCGAGGCGAATGCGAAATTCATCCAGGAGAAACGGCAGACGGTTGACTTTGCGCCTGGTCGTAGAGCGGGCGTGGACGCCTTCCTCAAAGAGACAGAGTGGGAGACCACTCCGCTGGGCGCGTATGTCGTCTCGCAGAGGAAGGTGAGGGAGGAGAAGATGCGCCTGCTGGAGGAGGCGCTGAAGGAGGAGCGGGAGAAACGTCAGAAGGATAAGCACGCAAAGCTTCAAGAGGATGAGGATAGTGATGTGTTTATGAGTGACGATGGTGAGGAGAGTGGGGATGACGGCGAGATGGATGCGATGAGTGAAGATGATGAATAGATGTGTTTTGGGGTGGCTTAATATTATGCTTGTGTTCTTGGTTCCGGTGCATCATATTTATCAAAAGCTGGGGTTTTGGTTTCGGGATAGCATTTCATCTCACAATGTTGCCAGACAGCACTCTTTTTTGCTGGTAGAGTAGATCGCCGTTGAAATTGTAACGCATGGCCGTGATATCGTCGTGAAGTAAAGGTTATATAATACAGTCTTTCTTCCTCCCCACAGAAGGTGATTCACAAGAAGCACGGCTCCTAATCCATCATCTTCTCGTCCTCCCCCTCCGTCTCCCCCTTTTCCTCCCCCTTCTCCGCCACTCCATTTCCATTCGCCTTCCCCTTGTCGCCGCTTCCCTCCCTGACCTCCGCCGTCGTTGTGATGGGCGTAGTTGCGGTCTCGCCCACAGCCACCGCCGGTGCATCCCCCATCTCCTCATCCCGTTTCTCGAGCACAATCTCCTCCTCGCTCGCTGGTGCATCCGGGAAAACTGTACCTTCCGGCTGCGGCCCCACATCCTCGGCACCGATCTTCAACACATCTTTCCTCTCTTCACCCACGTGTACCTGAGTCGCAGGTACCACACCAGCCTCCTGTTCCATCCTGAGCAGTTCGCCTTGCGTGACACCCGCCGCCGCCACAGGGCCCGGACTAGGAGATAGCGCATGTTCCTCCGCTTCGCCGCCGCAGTCGTCGCGCATCAGCCATGGAATCGGAGTGAGCAACGCGCCGCCCAGCGATTCGTCGCTGCCGAGCCCGAAAGTGCCGTTTATTCCTCCGGCGGTGGTGCTATTCCCGCCATTCTGGAGGATGGCGCTGGAAGGCTCCAGGGGGAAGGCGGTGGTCGTGGACGAGACGGAGAGGACGCGCTGCAGAGCGCGGAGGTACTTTGGGAGGGAGGTGTAGTGCTCACATGGGAAGAGCAGGAGCTCCGCGAGGCGCTGGATCGTATGCGGCGGTGCGGCCGCGAAGTTGGTCGTTAGCGTGTCGCGCAGGGAGGCGATCACGGAGAGGTCGGCGGAGTGCAAGCCTGAGGGGTGCGGTGCGGGCGCGGGAGTGCGTGGTGGTGTCGCGACTTCTGTTAATGTGTTGGACGAGGGGTTGAGGGCTGGTGTTTGGGCGGATTGCTGCTGCTGCGCGCTGGAGCGTGTTAGTGGAGTTGGAGGAGGAGGGGGGGGCGACGCACACTGGAGGGGTGGAGATGGGCTGAGTTGACGCTTGCGAGGCGGTGTCGGGCTGCGTGCTTTCGAGGAGGGGCGTGCTTGCGGTGGTGCTTTCGGCAGCCAGAAGCTCTGCAGCGGTGGGTTTCGGGAATCTGTCGGTGGTGATCTGGAGATATATTAGAGCAGAACGAGGTAGGTAGAGGCGCGAGAGAGGTGGTACTGCGTCCAGACGAGCGAGGAGGCGCTGTAGAAGCTCCGGCCAGAGGTCTCTACAACGACGTTAGTGATGGGATGATCGTGAAACGGAAGGTACCGACAGATCGACGGTGCCGTCTTTCGTGATGTCGGCGAGAATGTCTTCATCTAGCTTCATGGTGTAAATTGATTGGAGATGGACGATGGTGGTTGGTGGTTGGCGGTCGAAATGTCGGTGAACGTGGGATGCCGCGTTTAGGTGTGTTGTCGCAGATAGCAAGGATCATCGCTTTTGTGCATGGTTTATCGTTTCACTTGTCAGCCACAGCTGTTGGATCTAGCCATCCCCACCCCCAGCCCCTCGATGTGTCCACCAAAATTCAAAGGGACTCTTTTTGGAGCCAAAGGTAAGTATTGCCCACCACGCTCGTGCCATTGATCTTGGCCACGGCGAAACCCCATATCTAGCCCTTGAAAGCAAAATCGCTAGATCTACCTTGTCATATATTGTCGACTGCTGTTATATTAACGATTATATCGCTGCAATCTGATGGATGTGGCTGGAATATACACTAAAAACTGGCAGCACATAATTACCCTTCTGTCATTGGAGGCATAGCGTAACTTCAGGCGTTGTAGACCATTTCTCACAGATTTATGCGCCCACGATCTCTCGAGCTCATCATTTTCTATAAGCTCTCTAGAACGATTAAGGTAGCTACATATCCTCCAGTCTTAACGCGAAAGAGCGATATCGTCTATCCTCAAGATCATCTTTACCGTTTCAGCCGCCAGTTCAATGGCGCTGGTGGACACAAGCAGTGGCTGCAGGACTTTCTCGTCGATGATGTTGGTGACCGCTCCCTTCCGCACGCTGACACCGCACGAGACCTCGCCATTCGCGTGGCGATTTCTCAGTTCGGTCACGACTCGGATGCTGTTGAGACCAGCATTCTCTGCGAGTGTTGTAGGGATGACCTCGAGAGCCTCCGCGAATGCCTGCCAGCATACCGACTCTGTACCCGTAAGCTTCTGCGCTTCCTTCATCAACTGCCGAGAGACCTCAATCTCGGGCGCTCCCCCTCCAGCAATGAGAGCCCTATGTGTTCGGTTAACAGTGTTTGGTTGCCGGATATCGGGACAGCGCCTTACTTCTTCTTAACCAAGCATCGGATAACACACAGGGCATCGTGAAGAGACCGCTCAGCCTCGTCCAGGATGAGAGAGTTGGCACCTCGGACGAGCACGGACACTGTTGAGCCTGCACCCTTAACACCGGTGACCTTAACTACGCGAGCTCCGGATGAGCTGACTTCCTCCACGAGATCTGCCGAGCCAAGTTTGTCCTCCGTGAATGAGTCGATATCGGCAATTGGCTTGCATCCGGTGCTCTATCCACCATATGTTAACAGGAAGTCCGGGCAGAGGAAGGGATACGGGCGGACCTTGCAAATGAATTCAACTTCGTCACGCTCGATGTCCTTGATGGCAAGGATGTTGAGCTTCGAAAGGAAATGTAGTGACAGGTCGTTGACGGCATCTCTGAGAATCGACTTCTGAATGAAGAGCACGTTGCACTTGGCTTTCTTGATCTTCTTGCACATGTTGAGTAGATATGTCCGCTCCTCCTTGAGAATCTTGTCCATCTGGCGGTAATCGTTGACAACAATTTGGTTCTCCATCTACATCGCAGACGGTGTGTTAGAGTTTGCAGGAAAGTAGGAAGTGCGCAGGGACCTACGTCGGGCTTGGGCGGCGACAGCTGGAACTGAATGAAACCAATCCTGGCCTTTTCCATCCTGGTGGGACCTCCAGCACTTTTGATAGCATTCTGTGTCAAGACCAAACCATCCACCAACTCGGTGTCGTCCATTGTTCCTCCCACTTTCTTGACAATGCGGATATCGTTCAAATCGACGTTTTCGGCGGTGGCGGGGTTGATGACTCTCATGACAGCATCGACGGCGATGGGACCAAGTAGGTTGGTGTACTGCGAAACAATCTTACTCGAAAGAGACGTACTGGCGGCTTGCAGAAGTGAGTTCCGGTCGTTAAGCGTGACAGGTGTGGACATTGTCGTCAAGATCTCGACGGATTTCGCAGCAGCTCGTTGAAAGCTCTCGGCGATGACGGTAGGGTGGAGGCCTATACACGGATCAGTCTCCCCATCTCTCATAGCCGCAACCTGACCACCCCATCCGTCAGCATCTCACCCTTCCCGAGCAATTTCTCGGCAGCACCTAGAAGGCTTCCGCAAATAACAACAACTGATGTGGTTCCATCTCCCGCTTCAACGTCCTGAGCGGCAGACAGGTCGACCAGCATCTTGGCCGCCGGGTGCATGACCGCCATCTCCTTCAGGATGGTATGTCCATCGTTGGTGATGAGCGTTTTACCCTTGCCGTTCTGTATCATCTTGTCCATTCCGCGGGGTCCAAGTGATGTTCGGATTGCATCGGAAACTGCTCGGGCGGCCATGATGTTTGCTGCCCGAACAGCCATCGGCTTCTCCTTCAGGTTTGGATTGCCCATCGAGCCGGATTGTTGTGACATGTTGAGTGGATTGTGCGGTCGGTATCAGATGAACAGCGGTTGATTAGGAGGGCCGAACGTTGCTATAGAAGGTGGGTTGGATGGTTGTTGGCGGGGATTTAATTTTGGGATCAGAGTTGCTGGATGGATTTGGGCATGGTCGAGATAAGATTGATAAGATTTTCACAATCCATCACTCAGAAAATTCGATGTCGAAATTTTGCGTCCGGGATTCATTGGAAAATCTCAGGAATGGTCAAACACTAAGGCGATGAAACGAAAAAAGGATCCATTGGATCGGGGTTATCGTGCGCAGGGCTTGGCTGTGGTGGAGAAGGTCCCAATGAGTGTATGAGGGATGGCTGAATCCGTTAGGATGAAACAAAACAGAAAATCTCCGTTCCGCTCCACTCCATTGATTTCATGAAATTGGAATTACTATCGTACAGGGAAATACAAGCGCTAAATTTTTCCGCAAAGGTGGTATTGAATTCACTGCGTACGAACATCCAGGACTAAGCACCCAGCGTGTCCTTCCTGTAAGTGATCTTTTCCACCGCTACGCTCTCGTTCCCCTTCTCGTCCGTACGCAGCTGGTAGACGTACATCACGAGTACGCTCCCTTGAACCTGGCACAGACAATCAGCAGTCATTCCGTGGAGGCATTGCTCCTCCCCCATCCGCATGCCCAACGCCGGCTCCAGCACTCACATCCATGAGAACAAAGCTCGGGACCGGGCTTTCGCCCTCAGCCCACCATCCGCTGGAAATCGCGCCAGTTGCGCTTCCGGGATTGACAAAGAACTTCCCCTCCAGTTCATACGCCTCGAACCGATGCGTTCCGCCCCACAGGAGCACATCGCAGTCCAGCCGTCTTGCCTCGATCAACAAGCTATCGCTATCTGCCTGCGGCACGATAGTGTGGCCATGGGTGAATCCTATTCTGAGATTTCCATGGATGACGACCTTATGAATCGGCAAGCCGGGAGCCTCGACGTCGAAGTCGCCCTTGACAATCTGGATATCCGAAGCGACGCCGCGGAGGAATTCGTAGGTTTCTTTGTCGGTGAGGTTACCGAGACACAGGATCTGGCCGATCTTGCCGGGTGCTAGGAGCTTCCGGAACTAATTGTTGTGTCCCTCGTTAGGCGGATGGATTCATTGCGACGATGACGACGACGGAGGGAGGTTGCTCACTTTCGCCGGGATATCCTACAACTACATCAGCTTAAGCTTTCGACAGAAATGTACTGTCCTCGCAGTATGGTGTTCCGACTCACTGCGGCTCGGTCGGGAATGTGGAGGTCTCCAATGGCCAGCACAAGGCGCGACATGTTTCGGAGGTGAACGGCGGAGGTGTTGGAGCTTGGTAACGGCGTTGGGGATGATGGCAGCTTCGAGGTATGTTAGCTGCAGTGTTCGAGGGGAGGTAGCTTACGTCGTACCAGAGATTCGTAAACGATATCCGTGGCCCTCCCGAGATCTCGCCGAATGGTCGAAGGCTCAAGGTTGGCAGAAGAGTGTTGCATTTACCCGCCGGAGCCGCCTCGCCTAGCCCCTAACTAGTTAACCCGATAAAGTGCAGCAGGGATCCGCCGCCATCTTGTAGTGACGGCGGTGGTATTCTCACTACTCACAACCAACCTTCTTTCCCCATGAGTGCAGTCAAGGAAGCAAACGAATTTCTAGCTCCGGTCTTCGACAAAGGTGGTCCCTGCGTCTTTGTCCCTGCTATCATCCTCGTTGGGAATTATGCTGATTCGACACTTCAGAGCAACTGATATCCTTCAACGAAGTCTCACTAATCTTGCGCCTGTCGAAGCCACTCACGTCCTCTACCGACAAATCAGCTGCCTCGCCGCTCGTCATAAATCATGCGCTTCAGCTCCTTCTCCGAATTCACCAAGAAGTATGTGTTCGAGATTTAGAGCCAGTCGAGAAGCGCCTCGGGCGGCCTGGTGAGCGACGCACGATCTTCTCTTTGCTGGATCTACTGGTTCTGGAGGGAATATACCCGTCATTATCGCCTGGAGTGGGGATACCTATTCAGAGGAGGGCTCGCAGCTTTGTGTTGCCGCAGCATATGACTACTCCAACAACAAGACCGACGTCGACGAGAGTGCAGGAAGTTGGCCAAGATATCGAGCTTCTTGGGAGGATTGTCGATGGACTGTGCGGAGTTCTGAGTAGTCCCACAAAACAGCATTCGGCAGCACCCGGGAATACACATGCTGTATGGAAATCACCACGGGACTACAGGGGAATCGAGATGATGGTACGGGAGCGTGTCCTCGTAGACCTGATCGCAGGCTGTGGCGAGCTGGCACTCAATCCCGAGCATGAGGGAAGCGGTGAGACCATGTGGAAACAGAAGTTTAGCAATCTTTTAGATGAGTCAGTAACTACTTGTGATCTCATCGTTGCCGCTGGAACGATGCTAATGCGCTCGGTCATCCCAGCATACAAACCGGCGCATTGTTGCCTCTCATGATGTCTCTCCTGCATCCCACATCACCGCAGTGGTTTCGCGTGCCCATCGCAAAGTACCTATCCCAGCTTCCGGTGTCGAGGCCCCACGGCGTCAGGAATATCATCGAGCTCTTTCTGTCCACGGCGTCTTCCGGGACCATGGCGAATGCTGCATCCGCACAGTTATCGGTTGAAGCACTGTCAAAAGCGTCGAAACTGATCTCTTCAGTTCCCACATCCCTGAGCGCGCAAGCGTGGTTCTCCAAGGTCTGCCCTCAGTTGCTCGATATTTTGCACAGCAATGATCCAGGAATGGAGAGGGCAGCGGCATATGTGATTGCGGAGCTGCTCGGGAAGAAAGGGGCCGGTATGGAGGATGTCGTTGAGACTGAGATTGTCCGTAAAATCATCGACAAATTTGATCCTCGAGTTGTCACGCGGCCGCCCATCGTGCGAAAACAGCCGATGCAATCCGAGGCAGAGGAAAAGAATTCCTCACAAGTTCTGTTGGCATTCGAGGACGACTTACCAGCACCGACACCGTCCAGACCATCCTTGATTTTTGAGGTTGTCGACGAGGATACAGCGATGACAGAAGCCACCGATGAGACCGAAGCCCCCCTGGTGTCGGAAGCAGACCTATCCATGGCTTTCAGGGACTTGGAGGTGCTCATGGCATCGCATCCCACACCTGTACTGCCCCAGCGATTGATATCACCAATTCTCATCCCCTTGTGGGGGATCATGGGCTACGCGAAATCGATCGGACGTAGTGCATGGCATGGTCGTGCCGCAGCTCTACTCAAATCGTTCATGGCCGTTTCCATAGACCTCCCAGTTGTCGAGAAGATTCAAAACAGCCTTACATTCAACGGCGGTGACGACTGGGAGTATGCACCCGGGTCGTCCGGCGGAATTGAGATTAGATCGAGGACGTCGGCTACGAGGGGTGGAGTCAACATGGAGCTCATCGATTCCCGGATCGAGGAGTTCATGGGAATCCTTGGAAATGAGAACGTGCCAAACACGGTGCTGAGTGGATTCTTCCTGAGCATCTTCCGAACGTGGCTCGCACGCGGAGGTGATGAGAAGCCGCTGAAGATGCTGATCACGGTCAAGCTCCTACAGGAGATGTTGCAAACTCATGGCCAAGAGTTGGCGAAAAAACCTACGGAGATCTTGCAGATCGTCAAAGGCATCCTCGATGAGTACTTCGACCATGTCGAGGCGCTGAAACAGCCGAGTGCTGTGGCCGCGGGGGCACCGCGGCTGGCATCACTGGGGAAGCTCGTCCAAGACGCGCCCACGCCTGTCGGGGACGACGGTGAGGGTTCGCCCGAGACTCAACGGACAGAAACAGTGGCTATGGCGCTTACACTGCTGAGCGTGCTTGTATCGTCGCCCGAAACAAAGCCCGACCAAATTGACGAGCGCCTCGTTGCCACTCTGCACCCTCCTTTGCAGTACCTCTCCAAGGCCAAAGATATCGACCCAAACCTGACATCTCTCGCCGTCAATATCGTCTCGCTGCTGCTCATCCACGTACCGGCCAAGGGAGAGCCATCCGCGCCAACTCCTCTGGTGGACCAACAACGAGAGAAGTACGGTACAGCCCTCTCCTACCTTCGCGACCCGCTCATCCCCGTCCGGGCCCACGGTCTCCACCTCCTCCGGGAGCTTATCCTCGAGCGCGCCTCCATCCTCGATGTGACCAACACTGCTCGCCTCCTCGTCACCACGCTCAAAGACGGCGACTCGTTCGTCTACCTGAACGTCGTCAAATGCCTGGCGGCCCTAACCGACCGCCACTCGAAAACCGTCACTAGGATGCTGGTATCGGCCTATATCAACGACGAGGACGTCCTCGACGTGAAAGAACACCTCGGTCTCGACGAACGCTTGCGCATCGGCGAGGCGCTTCTCGGAACCGTCCAGAAACTCGGCCGAGCACTCGTCGGTGAGACAGCGGAGGTAGTAGCGCAGGGCATGCTCAACATTGTCTCCCGGCGCCGGAGCAATCCCAAACCCGCCGCACCCCCACCAACGGAAGACGAGGACGACGCCCTGGACCTGGATGTCGACCCCGAGACCGGCGCGCGCCTCACGCCCGCCCAGCTTGCCCAGCGCGAACACGCCGCAAAGATCATCTCTGGCTGGTCCTCCACCCCGCACGAAGACCTCCGCATCCGCGCCTCGGCGCTGTCGATCCTGGGCGCAGCGGTTCAAACCAACCCCTTGGGCCTCGGGCGTCGGGCGCTCGACGACACGGTTGATACCGCGCTGGCGATCCTCTCGCAGGAAACCACAGCGGAAGCCGGGATCCTGCGGCGTGCCGCCATCGTCGCGGTCTCGGCGGTGCTCAACGGCCTCGTGAGAGCCGACGAGGAGGACAGGGAGGGCACCGCGTGGAGGAGCGATGTGTGGCGCGTTGTGGCGCCCAGGGTCGCGGGTATTGCGAGGGTGCTTGGGTACGTTGGTACCACGGATGCGGACGGCCTCGTCAGGGAGCAGGCGGCGGTGGTGGAGGAGAGTCTGGCGGCGGTCGTGGCGCGGGGGGTTGTCGGGGGCGAGGGGGCCGCAACGACTCCCGGAGGAGGGACGGGGATCCGGGTCCTGTAGATTGTGCCATATCGTATGTAGACAGGGGGAAGTCGATCGTACTGCTGCGTGTGTAGTTACCAGCGACATACCGGTCAGTGTCTGTGTCCAACCACACACACACAGATAGTGCCTACGCATGGTTAGCGTGATCGAGAGATAACCACCACACACACATCCAGCCATCCACCGCAGGAGAGACTACATAGGTACATAGCCATTCCGCGAGCCGAAGACCTAGAGTACATACCCGGGTATACATATGTAAATAGATACATCTGCGACGCTTGGCGAGGGGGGGTGAGGAAATCCGGGGAACTGTATTTACACCGCTCGCCGCTAGGGATGTCAATTTACCGATAGATAAAGTGTCACATAAATTTGAAAAGGCTTGGCGGTCATAACTAATAGTTACTTACTGTGCGACACACCATCCACGTGACTGCAGATACCTAGATAGTGAGGTAACTACATATGTA
>Ga0307512_10001964_pt1 | contig 27450 bp, 24 predicted proteins | sample 14_EM_MG_FD_200267 | JGI IMG/M metagenome (GOLD analysis project Ga0307512, IMG submission 200267) | Populus trichocarpa ectomycorrhiza microbial communities from riparian zone in the Pacific Northwest, United States - 14_EM | ecosystem: Host-associated > Plants > Roots > Unclassified | place... | reverse complement strand
GTCGGCGCGTCGACCTCGTGGCCGTTCCCCTTGACGACGCCGCCGGTCGGCGACGGGAGTTGCCCGTCGAACGTGCCCTGGATCGACAGCTCGATGCTGATCACGTCGCCGTTCACGGTGATGCGCTTGAGGTCACGGTGAACATTGGAGAAGAGGCCCTTCATGTAGGGCAGAACGCTACCGAGCGCCTTCCCCCGATAGGCCTGGCCGGCGACCATGTCGTTGAAGACGCCGTCCTTGGTGAAGCTGTTGACGAACGTCGGGACGTCGATGTGGCTGCCCTCCGCCACGTAGTAATCGCGCAGCACGACCGCGAGGTTGGCCTTCTCGTGCCGGGTCAGGTGGCGGTCGGTGAGCGGCAGCTTGGCCAGTTGGTGTGCGGTCAGGGTCGGGGCGGCCGTGTCGCTGTGGACCGCTGCCCTGTGGTGCGCGGGGCTTGCCGCCTGTGAGGGCACAGTGGCGATGGCAAGACCACCCAGGACAGCTACCGCGGTCGCGGCGGTGATCGACTTCCGGCTGAGCAGCTTCATGTCGTATTCCTTCATGTTTGTTCTCAGGATCCGAGAGCCGTCGCAGCGGCCTCTCTCGCGCTCTTAGTAATTCAAACGCTCGCTTGAGATTATGGAAGGCAGTGGCAAGCTGTCAAGCCACTGTTTGAATTGTGTGGCCGCGTACCGCGGGGCATGCATGCGCGCCCGCGTCGCGGCTGGTCAGGCCGGGCCTGCGACAGTGAGCCGGGCCGGTGCGGCGTTCGGCGACCGCCGTTCGACCGCGAGCCGGGAGGCGGCTGTTGACAATGTACTCAAGCAGATGCTTGAGTACATTGCATGACACGGGCGGAAAAGACGGACCTGCGCCGGGAGGCCGGTCAGCGCACACGGGACGGCCTGCAGACGGCCGCCCTGGAGCTGCTCGCGCAACGGGGCCAGGAGGGCGTGACACTCCGCGAGATCACCGATCGCGCCGGAGCCAACGTCGCCGCGGTGAGTTACCACTTCGGGTCACTGAAGAAGCTGTGCGACGCGGCGATCGAGCACGCGCTGGAACAGTATCTGGACGCGCAGATGCAGGCACTCGATTCCCTTGGCTCCACCGCGACACTCCATGAGGTGGCGGCAGCCTTCGCCGGGCCGATGGTGCGCGCGCTGGCGGCCGGAGGGCAAGACCTGGCCGTGATGCGGACGGTGGCGCGCGTCGGCATCGATCCGCCCCAGGGGTGGGAGCGACTGACCGGCAAGTTCGACCGGAGTCGCCGGGAGGCCCTGCGGGTGCTGACGCCGAACCTTCCCGGAGTCGACGAACAGGAACTGATCTTCCGTACACGATGCGCAGCCGGCCTGCTCAACTGGCTCGCGCTGGCACCCATCGGCACCGAACTGGCCACCATGTCCGCCGAGCAGATCGAGCGGCAACTGATCCCTGTGGTGGCCGGGGCGTTCCGTGGGGACACGGCCGCCAGCCGCTGAACAGGCCTGAGGGCTCGTCACATTCGCGGCAGGTGACACGGCGATCCCCCAACGAGGGCGCGCAGAGGCCGGATCCCCGTATCGAGAGCCCCCAGACCCGGCAAAGGGCCCCGACCAGCCCATAAGGCCAGGTCAGGGGCCCGCCGACAGACGAGTCGGGCTGTACGCCGGGTTCTGTTCCGGGGGGTCCTCGCGGACCCCCCGGCGACGGCCATCCATCTAGGGCCGGCGTTGCCGCCGGCCTCGTGCGGTCTACCCGCGGACTCGGGCGGGCAGCCCTCGAACGTCCGCGCAGAAACACCGGGGTGTTTCCTTTTGACCTTGCTCCGGGTGGGGTTTACCTAGCTGCCCAGGTCACCCTGGGCACTGGTGGTCTCTTACACCACCGTTTCACCCTTACCCAGCGCCTGAGCGCCGGGCGGTCTGTTTTCTGTGGCACTGTCCCGCGGGTCACCCCGGGTGGCCGTTAGCCATCACCCTGCCCTGTGGAGCCCGGACGTTCCTCGGGAAGGCCCCGTCAAGGGGACTCCACGCGGCCGTCCGCCCGGCTCGTCTGCCGTGTCGACCATGCTACCGGGCGTGTGCCCTTACCAGAACCGGTGTCAGGACCGGCGGCCGTCGCCAGGACCGAGCCGGCCAGGATGAGGGTGAAGGCGACCGCGATGCCGAGAGTGAACGGCTCGTCCAGGAACAGGGCTCCCGCCGCCACCGCCACGGCCGGGTTGACGTAGGTGAAGACCGTCGCCCGGGTGGGGCCCGCTTCCTTGATCAGTTCCAGGAAGGCGACGAAGGCGAGCGCCGTGCAGATCACTCCCAGGCCGATGAGGGATGCCAGGACCGAGGCGGAGGGGACCGAGGACGGCCAGGTCGCCGCCGCGGCCGGGGCGTAGAACAGGGCGGCCAGCGCCAGGCAGGGGGCGGTGAGCTGGAGCGTCGGGACGTCCTTCAGCCAGCGTGCCGCGATCAGGGGCGCCGTCGCGTACCCCAGCACCGTCAGCAGCACCTCCCCCAGGGAGCGGGCGTCCCCGCCGGTCAGGTGCGGGACGGTGAGAACACCGACTCCCGCCAGGCCAAGGGCCAGTCCGGTGACCCGCCGTACGCCCAGCCGTTCCGTGTCCCCGAAGAAGCGGGCCAGCACGACCCCGACGATCGGCACGCCCGCGATCAGCAGGCCTGCCGTGGAGCTGGACAGGTGGCGCTCGGCGTCGGTGAGGGTGAACCAGGGGCCGATGATCTCGATGCACGCGAAGGCCAGCATGGGCAGCCAGTGGGTACGGACGGTCCGGATCAGGCCGCCGCCGCGTATCGCGAAGGGGAGCAGGAGGGCCGCGCCCAGGGCGCAGCGCGTGAACACGACCATGGACGGTGACAGCGGGGCGTCCACCGCCACCTTGATCATCAGGTAGGGGACACCCCAGACGACTCCCATCAGGGAGAACAGGAACCAGCCGCGTGCAGTCATACGGTGAGTTTCGGCCGGGTCAGGTCCGCACGTCTTGAACGCTGTTGCGGTACGCCGCCGGGGTCACCCCGAGCACCCGGCGGAACCAGCGGGTCAGGTGCGCCTGGTCCGCGAAACCGACGAGGGAGGCCACCTCGGCGGGGCGCAGGCCCGTGTCCAGGAGACGGCGGGCACGGGTGACCCGGTGCTGGGCCAGCCAGGCGTACGGCGGTATCCCCATCGTCGTACGGAAGGCGCGCAGGAGCTGGTAGCGGGACAGGCGCAGGTCGGCCGCGAGGTCGGCCAGGGACGGGGGGTCGAGCAGTTCGTCGGCCAGCCGGTCCCGTACGGCGTGTGCGATGCGGTCGGCGCCGGGGATCGTGTCGGGGGTCGGACGGGCCGTGGAGTGGCGGCGGGCGAGTGCCGTCAGCAGCCAGGGGAGGCGGGACTCCGCCTCCAGGGGGTCGGGGCAGGTGTGCAGGTCGGTGTGGGTGCGGAGGAGGGCGGCGGCGAGTTCGGGGTCGTCGATCAGCGGTTCGCGGAAGTGGGGGAGGTGGTCGCCGAGGGTGCCGTCGGTGAGGAGGGCGGGGGCGGCGTAGAGGGCGCGGTAGGCGTAGCCGCCGGTGGCGCTGCCGGGGCCGCCCGTGTGCATCTCGCCCGGGGCCAGGACGACGATGGAGCCGGGGGCCGTGCGGATGTGGCCGCCGCGGTAGTCGATGACCTCGGAGCCGTCGACACAGACGCCGACGGTGAACTCGTCGTGCGCGTGCGGGGCGTAGACATGCTTGTCGAAACGGGCCGTGAGCAGGTCGAGCGGCGGGCCGCACCGCCCGAGCTGCGCCCTTGTCCACAGAGCCTGTTCCCTCATGCCCAGAGACCCCCTCGCCCGCTTCTCACATCTCACAACTGACAGTGCAACGCCTTCAGGCCCCTTTTCCATGCCGCCGCCGGGCCGGCGTCGTCCGGGCCGCAAAGGCCGTCCAGGGATGTCGCTCGACATGTCGCTTGACCCTGCCGCAACGTCAGCCTTTCTACTGGTCCCATGCGGATCGGAGAACTCGCCGCGGCCGTCGGCGTCACGACACGGACCGTGCGGCACTACCACCATCAGGGCCTGCTCCCGGAGCCCGAGCGGCTGGCCAACGGATACCGGGACTACACGCTGCGGCACGCCGTCGTGCTCGCCCGGATCCGCCGGCTGACCGAGTTGGGGCTGGGGCTCTCCGAGGTGCGGGACGTGCTCGCGGACGACGCGGGGCGGGATCTCACCGAGGTGCTGGAGGAGCTCGACGCGGATCTGGCCCGGCAGGAGGCGGCGATCCGGGAGCGCCGGGCGCGGTTGCGGGCGTTGTTGCAGGCCGGGGACAGTCTGCCCGCCGAGGGGCCGGTTTCGCCTCAACTGGCCGCGCTCTTCAGCGACATGGCTCACGTGGCCGCCGACTCGCCGATGGCCGCCAAGGACCGCGAGATGCTCGCGCTCATCGAGACGACCGCGCCCCCTCAGGACCGGGAGCGTCTGATCGGCCTGCTGCGCGACGCCTTCGGCTCCCCGGAGGCGATCGCGCGGGCGACCGAGGCGTACGCCCTGCTCGACCGGCTCGCCGACGCCGACCCGGCCGACCCGCGCGTCGAGGAGGCGGCCCGCGCCCTCGCCGCCTGTGTGCCCCGCGGTCTGATCCCCGAGCGCGGGGCACACCAGGACGACAGCTTCCTGCGCGCGTTCTACGCGGACTTCGCCCCGGCCCAGGCGGAGGCGATCCGCCGCATGCTGCGGATCCTGGCCGAAACCGGGGAAGGGCCGTGAGGGCGGCGTACGTCCTCGTCCGGCACGAGCTGCGGCTGCTCGCCGGTCCAGCGGTATCCGCGGATCGACGTGCACGGCGCGGCGGATCCGCAGGCTGTCGGGGCCGGGCACGTGCGGTCCTACGACGGCGAACTCGGCGTCCCCATCGGCTCACAGACCACGGTCGCTCTCGAACTCGCCGAGCCGTACGGGCGATCACGCAGGCGCGAAGCGCACGGTCGCCGCTCCCGGATCCGCCTGGGTGAGCCGCACCCGCAGGCGTTCGCCGAGTGGCAGCTGCTCGCCCTCGATCCGCGCGATGACCGCCGGAGACTCCAACTGGACCTTTCCCACGGTGGGTTGACGCTCCTCGACCTCCACGACGTACCCGTCGAAGACTTCACCCACCCGGTCCTTGAGCAGCGCCGCCTCCACGATGTCCACGCACGCGCGCTCCACCGTGCCCGCGCGCCGGCTGCCGTCGGCCATCTCCTTCGGCAAGGCGTCCAGTGCGGCGAGCGCCCAGTCGGGCGAGGGCTGATCTGCTGCGGCCGCGAGGCAGATCTCGGACGCGTACCGGTCGGCGAGGCGGCGCAGCGGGGCCGTGCAGTGGGTGTAGGGCGCGGCGACGGCGGCGTGGGTGGTGATGGGTGGGACGTGGCTGCTCCGGAAGACGGTGTAGCCGGCGCCGCGCAGCAGCGTCGTGCACTCCTGGAGGAAGGCCGCGTGCTGCGGCCGGTGCGGGTCGAGGGAGCGGACGAGCCGGGCGTACGAGACGTGGTGCGGCCAGTCGATGTGCAGGGCGTGCGCGGTACGGCGGAGGCGGCCGACGGCACCGTCCGGGGCGGCCGGGAGCGTGCGCAGGATGCCGGTCCCGGAAGCCAGCATGAGATCCGCGGCCGCCATCCCCGTGAGCAGGGAGATCTGCGCGTTCCAGCCGTCGGCGGGCAGCGGCGCCCGGTACGTCAGCTCGTAGGCGTGATCCCGCTCGGTGATCTCCTGCTCGGGTACGTTCAGCGAGATCCCGCCCCGCTCCACCTCCAGCCGCTCCCGCGCAAGGCCGACCTCCTTGAGCAGCGCGAGCGGCTCCTCGGCCGTCTTCTCGTCGATCTGCCGCTGTACGCCGGCGTAGTCGAGCTTCGCGCGGCTGCGGACGAGGGCGCGGCGGACGTCGACGTCGACTTTGCGGCCGTCCGCGTCGAGGTCGATCGTCCAGAGGGTGGCCGGGCGGGTCCGGTCCGGGAGCAGGCCGGCGGCGCCCTCGCTGAGCAGCGCGGGGTGGAGCGGGATCTTCTCGTCGGGGAAGTAGAGGGTGGTGACCCGCCGGTGGGCCTCGGCGTCCAGCGGCGCTCCGGGCACGACGAAGGCGGCCGCGTCGGCGATGGCGTACCGGACGCGGTAGCCGGTGCTGCCCTGCCGGGACAGGTGCATCGCCTGGTCGAGGTCGTTGGACGTGGGCGGATCGATGGTGAAGAAGGGGATGTCCGTGGCGTCGTAGGAGGGGAGAGCCGGGGACTTCGCGGCCCGTTCGGCTTCGGCCATTACCTCCGGCGGGAAGCTCTCGGGGACGCCGAGTTCGGTGCGCAGCGCGGTGAGGGCGGCCCGGAGGGGGGCTTCGGGGGCGCCGGTCACGCGGATGTGGCGGCGGGGCATGTAGCGAGCGTAGGACCGTGTTCGCCGGGTGGCACGCCGTACGCTGTCGCAGAGCTCAACAGAAGGAGATCTTCCGTGCTGGTCCTGCTGCCTCCCTCCGAAGGCAAGGCACCTTCGGGCCGTGGCGCCCCGCTGAAGCTGGAGTCGCTGTCGCTGCCCGGGCTGACCCCCGCCCGTGAGGCCGTACTCGGCGAGCTGGTCGAGCTGTGCGCCGGGGACGAGGAAAAGGCGCGTGAGGTGCTGGGGCTGAGTGAGGGGCTGCGCGGCGAGGTCGCGAAGAACACCGAGCTGCCGACGGCCGGGGCGCGGCCCGCCGGGGAGATCTACACGGGTGTTCTGTACGACGCCCTCGACCTGGCTTCCCTGGACGCTGCCGCGAAGAGGCGTGCGGCCCGGTCGTTGCTCGTCTTCTCGGGGCTGTGGGGTGCGGTCCGGGTGACCGACCGGATCCCCTCCTACCGCTGCTCGATGGGCGTGAAGCTGCCCGGGCTCGGGGCGCTGGGCGGGCACTGGCGGACGCCGATGGCGGCCGTGCTGCCCGAGGCCGCCGGGGACGGGCTGGTGCTGGACCTGCGGTCCTCCGCGTACGCGTCCGCGTGGCGGCCGAAGGGCGAGGTCGCCGGGCGGACGGCGAGCGTGCGGGTGCTGCACGCGCCGACGCGGAAGGTGGTCAGCCACTTCAACAAGGCGACGAAGGGGCGGATCGTACGGAGTCTGCTGGCGGCGGGTGCGGCGCCCAAGGGGCCGGCGGAGCTGGTGGAGATGCTGCGGGAGCTCGGTCATGTGGTGGAGGTGGAGCCTCCGAAGGGGGCCGGGAGGGCGTGGACGCTGGACGTCCTGGTGGACGAGGTCCACTGACCGGCCGCTGCGGGCTCCACGGCGGAGTACGGCATTGCAGCATACGCAATCAGCTTTGCACAGGCTGCACATCGTGGGCACGATGAGGCCATGACCTCCCCGCTGCCCGCTTCCCTGTCCGCCTCCGTTCTCGATCTCGCGCCCGTGGTGCCCGTCCTCGTCCTCGACGACGCCACCGACGCCGTACCGCTCGCGCGGGCGCTGGTCGCCGGTGGGCTGCCGGCGATCGAGGTGACGCTGCGGACGCCGGTCGCGCTGGAGGCCATCCGGGCGATCGCCGGTGCGGTGCCGGACGCGGTGGTCGGCGCGGGGACCGTGATCACGCCGGAGCAGGTGCGGGAGTCGGTGGCCGCCGGGGCGCGCTTCCTGGTCAGCCCGGGCTGGACGGACGTACTGCTGGAGGCCATGCGGGCGTCCGGGGTGCAGTTCCTGCCGGGGGTCTCGACCACCTCGGAGGTGGTGGCGCTGCTGGAGCGCGGGGTGCGGGAGATGAAGTTCTTCCCGGCGCAGGCGGCGGGCGGGACGGCGTATCTGAAGTCCCTTGCGGGGCCGTTGCCGCAGGCGCGGTTCTGTCCGACGGGCGGGATCGGTGCGGCGAACGCACCCGAGTACCTCGGGCTGCCCAACGTCGGCTGTGTGGGCGGGACTTGGATGATCCCGGCGGATGCGGTCGCCGCCGGGGACTGGGGGCGCATCGAGGCGCTGGCGCGGGAGGCGGCGGGGCTCGGGCCGCGCGGTTGACCGCCTGAGACCGCCCCTTGCCCGGCGTGCCGGTCAGCGCAGGTGAGACCGGTCAGCGCAGGTGAGAGGTGTCGTTGAAGAGCCGTACGCTCGCGTTGCCGTCCGCGTAGTAGGCCACCGCCGAGAGGGAGGCGGCCGAGAGTTCCATGCGGAACAGGGACTCGGGCGGGGCACCGAGGGCGAGGCGTACGAACGTCTTGATCGGCGTGACGTGGGTGACGAGGAGGACCGTACGGCCCGCGTACGCCGCCACCAGCTTGTCCCGGGCGGCTTCGATACGGGTCGCGGTCGCGGCGAAGCTCTCGCCGTCGCCGGTCGGTCGGGCCTCCGGATCGGCCAGCCAGGTGTTCAGGTCGTCCGGGTGGCGCTCGCGGACCTCGGCGAACGTCAGCCCCTCCCAGGCGCCGAAGTCCGTCTCGCGCAGTCCGTCCTCGACGCTCACCTGGAGGCCGAGGTGAGCGGCGACGATGCCGGCGGTCTCGCGGGTACGGGCCAGGGGCGAGGCGACGATCGCCTGGATCGTGCCGCGCCGGGCCAGCGCGGCCCCGACCCGCTCGGCCTGCTCCCGCCCGGCCTCGGACAGCGAGGGGTCGGTGCCGCCGCTGCCCGAGAACCGCTTCTGCGGAGTCAGCGGGGTCTCACCGTGCCGCAGGAGCACGAACGTCGCGGGCGCTCCCATGTCGGCGGGGGCCCAGCCGGGGGCGGCGACGGCCTTCGCGGCCCGCACATCGGCGTCGGCCTTCGCGGACCTGCCGGCCGCCGTGCGAGTCGTTGAAGATCTGCCGTCCGCCAGGGCCGCGCGCGCTCGTGCCGCGCCCGCCGCCGCGTCTCCCGGTGGGCCCGACGGCTCCGGGGCCGCGGCCCGTGCGGCGCGTGCGTCCAGCTCCGCCGTCGACGTGGACGGCGACCACTGCTCCCCCCGCTTCCCCGCATCCATCGCCTCGTTGGCGAGCCGGTCAGCGTGCTTGTTCTGCTCGCGCGGGATCCACTCGTACGTCACCCGGTCCGGCGGGAAGACCCCGGCCGCCTCCATCGCCAGCGGCTTCATGTCGGGGTGCTTGATCTTCCAGCGGCCCGACATCTGCTCGACGACGAGCTTGGAGTCCATACGGACGTGGACCGAGGCCGAGGGGTCCAGCTCGTGGGCCGCCCGCAGCCCCGCCAGCAGCCCCCGGTACTCGGCCACGTTGTTCGTCGCGACGCCGATGTACTCAGCGGCCTCCACCAGGGTCTCCCCCGTCGCCGCGTCGAGCACGACGGATCCGTAGCCCGCGGGTCCGGGGTTGCCCCGTGACCCGCCGTCCGCCTCGACGATGAACTCCCGCACGGCACAGGCTCCTAGAGGCCGGACTCGGACGTACGCACCAGGATGCGGCGGCAGTTCTCGCAGCGCACCACCGTGTCGGGGGCGGCCGAGCGGATCTCGTTGATGTCGGTGATCGCCAGCTCCTGGCGGCAGCCCTGGCAGGTGCGCTGGTACAGCTTGGCCGCACCGATGCCGCCCTGCTGCCCGCGCAGCTTGTCGTAGAGCTTCAGGAGGTCCGCGGGGATGGTGCCCGAGACGACCTCGCGCTCCTTCGTCGCGGTGGCCAGATCGCCGTCGATCCCCTCGAACGCGGTGTCGCGGCGCGCGGTCGCGTCGTCGATCTTCGACTGGACGGAGGAGACCCGCTCGGTCAGCTCGGCGACCCGCTCCTGCACGGACTCGATGCGCTCCATGACCTCCAGGACGATGTCCTCGAGGTCGCCCTGCCGCTTGGCGAGGGAGGCGATCTCGCGCTGGAGGTTCTCCAGGTCCTTGGGCGAGGTCACGGCACCGGAGTCCAGGCGCTGCTGGTCGCGGGAGGCGCGCTGGCGCACCTGGTCGACGTCCTGCTCGGCCTTGGTCTGCTCGCGGGCGGTGTCACTCTCCTCGGTCTGCGCGGCGACGAGGAGGTCCCGCAGCTGCGTGAGGTCCTTGGTCAGCGACTCGATCTCGGCGTGCTCGGGCAGCGACCGCCGCCTGTGCGTGAGCTGCTGCAGACGGACGTCGAGTGCCTGGACGTCGAGGAGTCGGATCTGGTCGGCGGGCGCGGCGTTCAGTTGGGGGCTCCCAGTGGGTCAGATGTGGCGGAGGACGCCGCGTGGGCGGTCCAGGGGTCGGTGACCGTCTTCGAGACGTGGACCCTCAGGCCCCATCCCTTCCGGTCGGAGATCTCGTCGAGCTGGGCTGCGGCCAGCTCGCACCAGGGCCACTCGGTGGCCCAGTGCGCCGCGTCGAGCAGCGCTAGGGGGCTTTGGGCGACGGCCTCGGAGGCCGGGTGGTGGCGCAGGTCCGCGGTGAGGAAGGCGTCCACACCGGCCGCGCGCACCTGGTCGAAGAGGCTGTCGCCGGAACCGCCGCTCACGGCCACGGTGCGGACGATCGCCTCGGGGTCGCCCGCGACGCGGATGCCCTGCGCGGTGGCCGGCAGCCGGTCGGCGGCACGGGCCGCGAACTCGCTCAGCGGCAGCGGGTGGTCCAGCTCGCAGATGCGGCCCAGGCCCCGGCGGCCCTCCGGGTCGGTGGCGTCGGGTACGAGGGGGCGTACGACACGGAGGTCCAGCGCCCCGGCCAGCGCGTCGCTGACTCCCGGGTCCGCGGTGTCCGCGTTCGTGTGGGCCACGTGCAGCGCGATGTCGTTCTTGATGAGCGTGTGCACGACGCGGCCCTTGAAGTGCGTCGCGGCGACCGTCGTCGTACCGCGCAGGTAGAGGGGGTGGTGGGTGACCAGCAGGTCGGCGCCCAGCTTCACCGCCTCGTCGACGATCTCCCGGACCGGGTCGACGGCGAACAGGACCCGGGTGATCTCCTGGTCCGGGTCGCCCACGACGGTGCCGACCGCGTCCCAGGACTCGGCCCGCTCGGCGGGCCACAGGTTCTCCAGCGCGGCGATGACTTCGGACAGGCGGGGCACAGACAGACGGGGCACGGTGAAAGGCTACCTGGCCCCTCTTTGCGCCCGAACCGGCGCCGCTCTCGCGGACGTGGTCGCTCACCGTCGTGGCTCCTCAATTATTGGTTGCGGCCGTCTTCGCGGGAATTTGCACCACGGTCAGCCGGCCCACCTCTGATCCTCCCCAAGCACACCCGTCCCCGTTTCCTCAGGCGAATCGTTCCTCGGCCACCCTTATGTGTGAAGCAGGGGCCTCGTGGTCCCACGTGTGTGCGTGCGAAAACTAGCTTCGTCGCCGGAGGTGACCAGACCATGACGGCGTGTGCGATCGAGCCCGAGGCTGCCCCCGAGGACGGTGCCCCGCGATCGGGGTGCACCATCACCGCGGAGGGCACCTACGCCGCCCGCCTCGCGCTGGACGGCGACTCCTGGTTCCCGGAGCGCTGGACGCTGGACGGCCCCGAGCCGTACGCCGTGCCGCTGCCCGGCAACCAGCCCGAGGAGCCCGGCACCGAGGTGCAGCCGATGGGCGACGGGCGGGTCCTCATCCGCCGGCCCGCGGACGGGCGGCACGTCTTCTCGCTGCTCTACCCGACCGGGCCCGGCACCGGCGAGCTGCTGATCGGTGCGGTCGAGTGCCCGGACGAGGACACCCGGCTGCGGCTGCTGCCGCCCGCGCCGGGCGGCGAGAAGGCGTACGCCCTCGCCGCGGGCCGGCACACCAGCACGGTGTGGCAGGTGGCGGGCGGCGCCTTCGGGCCCGAGCACGTGGCGGAGATCCCGGGGCGCTGCTCGGGCGGGGTGTGGCTGGACCGTGCGGGGCGGATGCTGGTCCTGGACCGTGAGATCGGCGGCCGGACCAAGTCGGTCGTGGTCGACCTGGAGCGGGCGGGCGAGGTCTCGCCGCTCCTCCAGATCGCCGACGGGAGTGACGACCGGCTGCTGCTCGCCGACCCGGACAGCGGCCTGCTGCTGATCCGCTCGGACGCGCCCTCGCCGGGCGAGGAGCGGCTGGGCTGGGGCGTGCTGGGCAGCACGCTGCCGGTGCGTTTTCCGGAGTGCCTGCGGCTCCCCGACTGTGCCGTCACTCCCTTCGCCATCCAGCCCGGGCAGGTGCTGATGCCGGAGAGCTGCGGGGTGGCGCTGCGCGTCGACGGGCCCGTCGACAGCTGGGTGGGCCTGTGGCGGCCGGACCGGCGGCATGTGCACCATCTCCCGGCTCCCGAGGGGTGGTTGGCGGGCGCCGGGCTCTGGACCAGGGACGGGGTGCTCCAACTGCCTTACGCCACGGCCGAGGTGCCGTGCGGCGTGGCGCAGCTGGCGGCGCCCTCGGGGGAGGCGGGGGATCCGGGGGGATCGGGGGGATCGGGCCCGGAGGATCCGGTCCGGGACGGTACGGCTGCTTCGGCGGCGGACGGGAGTTCGTCCCCGGCGCCGGGCGAGCCGTCGGAACCGGATCCTCCGGAGCCTGTCGCGCCGCGTCCTGTGCCGTTGCAGCAAGCGCCCTTGGGACGTCTTGTAACGAAGTAGTGCCGATGGGCGTGCCCGTCTGGATTCGGTCGGAGGGCGGCCGGTTAAACTCTCCCGGCTGTTTGAAAGATCATGTTGACGGGGTGAATCCTTCCGATGAGCGACGCAAGCACCATGCAGCCGCTGTCCGCCGAGGCCCAGGAAGACGCCGGCCGCGGTCGGCACCGGGGTCCGGTCTCGGGCCAAGACGGTGACACGGCCCCTCGCGGCCGGCACCGCAAGCCGGCCGAGGACACCGAGGCGGCTGCCTGACGGCACGCAGGGAAGGGGCCCGCACGTCGGCTGACGTGCGGGCCCCTTCCGTCTCGCTACCCGCGCCGGAGTCCCAGCACCTCCGCCGCCGCGAACGTCTCCCCCACCGGCCGCTCCGCGTAGTGCGGGGTGAGCAGTGCGTCGAGTTCGTCGTAGGTGAAGGTGTCCTGCTTGCTGTCGAACCTGGCCTGTACCCGCGGCCGTTCGACGACCGCCACCATGCCGCCGTGCACGACGAGCAGCTGGCCGTTGACGCGGGCGGCCGCGGGCGAGGCCAGGTAGCCGACGAGCGGGGCCACATGTTCGGGGGCGAGCGGGTCGAGCCCCTCCGGCGGCTGCTCGAAACCGGCGAAGACGTCCTCGGTCATCCGGGTGCGGGCGCGCGGGCAGATGGCGTTGGCCGTGGCGCCGTACTTGGCGAGGGCGAGGGCCGTGGAGGTGGTCAGACCGACGATTCCGCCTTTGGCCGCCGCGTAGTTGGGCTGGCCGGCCGAACCCGCCAGGAACGCCTCCGACGACGTGTTCACGATCCGCCCGTAGACCGGCCCGCCCGCGGCCTTGGACCGCTCGCGCCAGTGCGTGGCCGCGAAGCGGGTCGTGTTGAAGTGGCCCTTGAGGTGGACCCGGATCACCGAGTCCCACTCCCCCTCGGTCATCGAGAAGACCATACGGTCGCGCAGGATGCCCGCGTTGTTGACCAGGATGTCCAGCTTGCCGAACTCCCTGATCGCCAACTCGACCAGTTCCCGCGCCTGTTGGAAGTCGGCGACGTCCCCGGTGTGGGCGACGGCCCTCCCGCCCGCCTTGCGGATCTCGGCGGCGACCTCCTCGGCGGGGCCCGCGGAGGCCTCCCCCGAGCCGTCCCGGCCCGGCTGCCCGAAGTCGTTGACGACGACGGCCGCGCCGAGCCCGGCCAGTTCGAGCGCCTCGGCCCGGCCCAGACCGCGACCGGCGCCGGTGACGACGGCGGACAGTCCCTCGAGTGGCAGCGACACGGACACCCCCGTCAGATCTCGATGCAGGTACGAAGAGCCGTACCGGTCCGCATCTGGTCCAGTGCCTCGTTGATCTCGCTCAGCGGCACCCGGTGTGTGATCAGGCCCTCCAGGTCGATGCGGCCCGCCCGCCACAGGGCGATGGTCCGCTCGTAGGAGCGCAGGACGTCGCCGCCGCCGTACATCGACGGCAGGATCCGCTTCTCGTCGAAGAACAGCTCGAACATGTTGAGCTGCAGGAAGTCGTCCATGGCGCCCGCGCCGACGACGACGAGCGTGCCGCCGCGCCGGGTGTTCTCGTACGCGGTCCGGGCGGTGGCCGACCTGCCGACGACCTCGAAGACGTAGTCGAAGCCCTCGCCGGCGGTGACGTTCTGTTTGGCGTCGGGCAGCTCCTCCGGTGAAACCGCCTTCGTGGCGCCGAACTTGAGGGCGGACTCGCGGCGCGAGGCGACCGGGTCGACGGCGACGATCTCGGCGGCACCCTTGAGCCGCGCGCCCTGGATCGCGGAGATGCCCACGCCTCCGCAGCCGATGACCGCGACCGACGAACCGGCCTCCACATCGGCGGTGTTGAGGGCGGCCCCCAGCCCCGTGGTCACCCCGCAGCCGATCAGCGCGGCGATGTCGAAGGGCACGTCGTCGGGTATCGGCACCGCGCAGCCCGCGTCGACGACGACCTCCTCGGCGAAGGTGCCGGTGCCCGCGAAGCCGAAGAGGTCTCCGCCGGGGCGCCTGAAGTTGGGGGTGCCCGCGTTCATGAAACCGGCCAGGCACAGCTCGGTCTGGCCGCGCTTGCAGGCCGGACAGACGCCGCAGGCCGGCAGCCAGCACACGACCACCCGGTCGCCCGCCTTCAAGTGGCTCACGCCTTCCCCGACTTCGACGATCTCGCCCGCACCCTCGTGCCCGGGCACGAACGGCGCCGGCTGCGGCAGCACGCCGCTCATCGCGGACAGGTCCGAGTGGCACAGTCCCGTGGCCCGCACCCGGATCCTCACCTTGCCGGGCCCGAAGCCCACCGCCTCGACGTCCTCGAGGACCTCGAGCTTGTCCTGGCCGATCTCGTGCAGTACGGCTGCGCGCATGGTGCGGCTCCCCTCAGGTCATCCAGGGTTCATGAGTGTCAGGAGTGTTCGACGATCGTGTCGGCGAGGACGGGCGCGTCGTCCCGCTCGACGGCGCTCACCGCCACCCGCACGCTGCTGCCCTCCGGGCGCCACATGCGGATGCGCAGGGTCTCGCCGGGATACACGACCCCGGCGAACCGGGTGGCGTACGACCGCACCCGGGTCACATCGCCGCCGAGCAGCGTGTCGACGACCGCCTTGAGTGTCATGCCGTAGGTGCACAGCCCGTGCAGGATGGGCCGTTCGAACCCGGCGACCTTGGCGAAGTCCGGGTCGGCGTGCAGCGGGTTCCAGTCGCCGGAGAGGCGGTAGAGCAGGGCCTGGTCCTCGCGGACCGGGCGCTCGACCGTGCGGTCGGGTGCCCCGGCAGGCGGGTCGAGCCGGGTGGCGGGGCCGCGGTCGCCGCCCCAGCCGCCTTCGCCGCGCACGAAGATCTGGGCGTCGTTGGTCCACAGCGGGCCGTCGGCGTCGGCGACCTCGGTGCGCATGACGAGGACGGCCGCCTTGCCCTTGTCGTAGACCGCGGCGATCCGGCCGGTGGCGGTGGCGGTGCCCTCGACGGGGATCGGGCGGTGGAGGGTCAGCGCCTGGCCGCCGTGCAGGACGCGGGCCAGGTCGACGTCGACGCCGGGCATGGACAGTCCGCCGATCACCCCGGGCGAGCCGGCGCCCGCGACGGTGGCGAAGCTCGGCAGGACGTGCAGCCGGGACTCCAGGGTGTAGCGCAGCTCGTCGGGATCGGTGGCGGGGATACCTGCCCCGACGCCGAGGTGGTAGAGCTGCACGTCCTTGCGGTCCCAGGTGATCTCGCCGGAACGGGGCTCCGCGGCGAGGGCCTTCGCTGCGTCGATGGGCATACGGCTCCTGATGGCTCGGACGGTTCCATGGTGCAGATGGATCAGGTGGTTCCTGTGCATCAAGTGGTTCAGATGGTTCAAGACCTCGGCGCGGCCGTCCGCACCGTCGGCCGCGACCGAGGTCGTCACGAGTGCCGATCTAGAACGCGTTCCAGTCCGGCGCCCTCTGTATAGCCGAGCGCTCCGCAGTTGTGAAGGCTCCTGACGCCGTGTCAGTTAAGCTCCCGCGCTGCCGCCCGTGACATTTGTCCTGCCCGAGTCCGTACAAGCGCATCTGCCGGGCGCGGGTGCGGGATTCGTACCGTCATAGCCATGACGAAGACGACTGGGACACCACCCGCCGTGTCCTTCACGGGGGCGGTCAAGAACTTCGGCGCCGTACGCGCCGTCGACGGCATCGACCTGGCCATCGCGCCCGGCGAGACCGTCGCCCTCCTGGGCCGCAACGGCGCCGGCAAGTCGACGACGATCTCCCTGCTGCTCGGCCTGAACGACCCCGACGAGGGCACGGTGCGGCTCTTCGGCGCTCCTCCGGAGCGGTCGGTGCGTGCCGGGCGGGTCGGCGCCATGCTGCAGGAGGGGCGCGCGGTGCCCAGGGTCACCGTGCAGGAACTGGTCTCCTTCGTGGCCCGCCGCTACCCCGCCCCGATGCCCGTCGCCCGGGCGCTGCAGCTGGCCGGGATCGCCGAGCTGGCGGGCCGGCGCGTGGACCGGCTGTCCGGCGGCCAGACGCAGCGCGTGCGGTTCGCGGTCGCACTTGCCGGGAACCCCTCGGTGATCGTCCTGGACGAACCCACCGCCGCGCTGGACGTGGAGGCGCGGCACGCCTTCTGGGCATCGATGCGGTCGTACGCCCGCCTCGGCCACACCGTCCTGTTCTCCACCCATCACCTGGAGGAGGCGGACGCCCACGCCGACCGCATCCTCGTCATCGACCGCGGCCGGATCGTCGCGGACGGCACCGGTGAGCAGCTCAAACGGTCGGCGGGCGGCAGCCTGGTCGCCTTCGACCTCGCGGGCCGCTCCACCGCGGGCCTGGAGCTGCTGCCCGGCGTACGGTCGGTGGAGGTGCGCGGGGACCGGGCCCGGCTGCGCAGCGACGACCCGGACGCGACGGTGGTCGCGCTGGCGGGGCTGAACGCGATACGCGGCCTGGAGGTCGCCCCGGCGTCGCTGGACGACGCGTTCCTGGCCCTCACCGCACAGGTGCAGGAGGCGGCGTGATGCTGGACTATCTGCGGCTCGAAGTGCGCCGGACCCTGCGCGACGTCGGTTTCGTCGTCGGCGGGATCGCGATGCCGGTACTGATGTACCTCCTGTTCACCAACCTCGGTGCGGACGACGGCGGTTGGAAGACCGGGGCGATGGTCGGCATGGCCGGGTACGGCGCCGTCGGCTCCGCCCTGAACACCGGCGGCGGGGTCGCCGAGGACCGGGCCATCGGCTGGCTGCGGCAGCTGAGGGTGACCCCGATGACCCCGCGTCAGGTCGTCGTCGGCCGGGCGCTGACCGGCTCCGTGACGGTGCTGCCGGCCATCCTCGCGGTGCTCGCGGCGGGCGGCCTGCTCAACGGCGTACGGCTGGACGTCTGGCAGTGGGCGGCCATCGCCGCGCTGCTGTGGCTGGGCTCGGTGCCCTTCACCCTGCTGGGCATGGGCAACGGCTACCGGCTGACCGGTCAGACCACCGGCGTCGCGAACATGGCGTGCAACCTGGGCCTGGCCGTCCTCGGCGGTCTGTGGTTCCCGATCACCCTGTTCCCCGGCTGGCTGCGCTCCCTGTCCGCGTACACGCCCACCTACCGGTTCGCCGAGCTCGGCACTTCGGTCGCGGACGGTCACGCCCCGGCTCTCGGCGCGATCGCGGTCCTGACCCTCTGGCTGCTGGCGTTCGGTTCGTACGCTGTGCTGTCGTACCGACGGTCCGGCCGGACCGTCTGAACGGGGAGCGGATACATGTCCTGGATACGAGAGACCAGCTGTCAGGTGGGCCGGTGGCGGGCGGCGCGGGCGCAGTGGCGGGCCGACATGGAGAAGTTCAAGGCCGCGCAGAAGGAGGCCCGCAGGACCGGGGGGAAGATGCCCGAGAACCCGGGTCCGCCGCCGACCGGCTTCTCGCTGCTGCCCTGGCTGCTCATGGGTATGGGTGCGTTCTCCAACCTGTTCCAGGGCAAGACCGCGAACCCCTGGATCGGCGCCCTGGGCCTGCTCGCCTTCAACTCCCTCTACATCTATGTGACGTTCCGCGCCTTCACGAAGGAGACGCGCGAGGTGACCTCGACCCGGGTGGCGCTCGTCCTGATGGGCGTGGTCACCGTCGGGCTGGCCGCAGGCTACGGCGGCAGCTGGCTGTACTTCTTCCCGCTGCTCGGTCTGGCCACCGGCGCGATCGTGCGGGGCCCGTGGCTCGGCAAGATCGGCCTCGGCCTGACCGCGGTCGCGGCGGCGGTCTCCGTGTTCCGGGCGGGCTGGGACGCCGTGAACGTCGCGTACGGCACGTTCCTGTCCACGATGGTGACGGCGGCGATCCTGTCCCTGTCCGAGGCGGTACGGGAGCTGCGCGCCGCCCGTGAGGAACTGGCCCGGCGCGCGGTCGAGGAGGAGCGGCTGCGCTTCTCCCGCGATCTGCACGACCTGCTCGGGCACACGATGTCGGTGATCGTGGTGAAGTCGGAGGCGGCCCGGCGGCTGGCCCCGCGGAACATGGATGCCGCTCTTGAGCAGGTCACCGACATCGAATCCGTCGGCCGCCAGGCGCTCACGGAGATCCGCGAGGCCGTGACCGGCTACCGCGAGGGCAGCCTCGCCACCGAACTGGACCGGGCCCGCTCGGCCCTGTCCGCGGCGGCGGTCGAGCCGGTGGTGGTCCGCTCGGGCGCACCCCTCGTCCCGCAGACCGAGGCGCTCCTTGGCTGGGTGGTGCGGGAGGCGGTCACCAACGTCGTGCGCCACGCCGGTGCCACGCGCTGCGAGATCACCGTGGACAGCACACCCGAGCGCGTCCGCCTCACGATCACCGACAACGGGACCGGCGAGCCGCCCTCCCCGTCGTCACCGTCGTCGCCGTCCTTGCAAGGCATCGGCGGCACCGGCCTGAAGGGTCTCACCGAACGCCTCGCGGCGGCCGGCGGCTCCCTGCGGGCCGGCCCGTCGCCGCGAGGCGGTTTCACGGTCACCGCCGAACTCCCCATGGAGCCGAGCGGCCGGTCGGACGCCGCCCTGGCTACGGTGCCCAGGGCTGGCTGACGACCCAGCTCACGTCGTCCGCCCAGGACGTGGCGCTGTCGAAGGCGTTCGAGCCGCCGTTGCTCGCTATGTAGACGTTGAGGTTGTAGTGCCGGATGAACCGGGTCGGGTAGTTGTACGACGCGAACGAACTCCCCGTGCCGCTCTTGCCGGTCGCCGGGCAGAAGGTCGCGTCGGATCTGAACTGCGCGCTGCCGTCCATGGGCTGCCGCAGGAGTTGGTAGTTGTAGTGCCGCAGGAAGTCGCCGGGGTAGTTGCGTGACTCGAAGGAGACGCAGGAGCTGCCGGCCAGACCCCGGCGGACGATCCAGGTGGCGTCGTTCTTGTCGAGCGCCGAACTGCTGGACGTGATCGGCGAGACGACCGCCGCGTTGTTCTGGTGGCGGATGTAGTCGGTGGTGCAGCACGAGGTCGTCGCGCGCAGTGAGATCTCCGAACCCGGGGTCAGCGAACCGGTGGAGCCGGTCGAGCCGCCGTAGCCGACGGAGACGATGTTGGCCTGCACCGAGTTGTCGGCGGCGTCCGTCGGGATGCCCGAGGTCATGACGCCCTCGAAGAAGGACCCGATGGAGCCGTTGCTGTTGTCGCCGCCGGTGCCGAGGACGATCGCGCCCTCCTGGTGCATGGGCGAGTAACCGCCGGCCGTGGGTTCACCGCCGGAATAGGTCGTGGTGAGACTGCCGGATTGCGCATTGCCGTATTTCAGAGCGAAATGGTCCTGACCGTTGTTTTTCAGCAGAGCGGTCACGAACGGTATCGCCCCGGTGCCGGTGTTCGACGTGTTCTTGCTGTAGCCGGCGTCCGACTGGAACAGGCCGTTCTCCAGGTCGGCCTGCACCCACGGACCACCGCCGTAGCACGGCGAGAACCAGCACTCGGTGCCGAAGTTGATCGCGTCCATGTGGCCGTTGCCGGTGTCCAAGTTGTTCGTCTCGGCATTGCCGTAGTCGAAGCAGCAGCGGCCGTTCACATGCGTGCCGGAGGTCACCATGTACATCCCCTCGGCCTGCCCGTTGACGGCGACGCCCGAGGTGGAGTTGTCCCGGTAGCCCATACCGGCCGAGATCTCCAGGCCGTAGACCTGGTGCCCCCCGACGGTCACCGGCAGCGCATCGGCGGGTGCGCCGACGTCGGCCGCGCCGGCACCGCCGGCCCCCTCGATGGTCAGGTCGTTGTGGCGCGAGGACTGGTCGTAGATCTTGGTGATGATGCAGGTCGTGCCCGAACAGAAGGAGTCCTGGGCGGCCGCGTTGGCATACCCGCCGGCGGCCAGCAGGCCGATGTTGGCGGTGGCGCTGTCGGAGGCGCGCTGCACCTGGTACAGCGAGCCGCTGTACGAGGAGTAGAGCGCCCTGGCGAGGCTGTGCGCGGCGACGCAGGGGGTGCCCGCGGCGGCGTAGATGTCGCAGGGCAGCGAGCTCGCGGCGGCGGCCTGCGGGGCGCCGAGGCCGACGACGAGTGCGACGACGGTCGCGAACGCCGCGAGCAGGGAGAGCGCGGTGCTTCTGAGCCGTCGGGGCCAGGAGCGTGGGGGTTTCGAGAACACGGTGCACCTCTTCGGTTGCTCGTAGGGCAGTGCGGGTGCTGTTCCTGTGCGAGCGGTGCGGCACGGCCGGGTTGATCGACCCGTTCGGAATATCGGACATCGTTCGATCGAAATACCGAACCTTTTCATTGGTCGAAATACCGACCCCTTTAGGGAAATGCAGAGGCGATTGTTTTCTCGTCGCCCTAATCCGTCAACCCCCGCGGAGCGGAACAATGACGAGTCTTTAATTGGCTACCCTTGCCCCCGTGAACGAGATGCCCCGGGACCACCGGCCCGCCAAGTCCGTCAGGATCCTGCTCGCCGAGGACCAGGGGATGATGCGGGGCGCGCTCGCCCTGCTGCTCGGCCTGGAGGAGGACCTGGAGGTCGTCGCCCAGGTCGGCGCGGGCGACGCGATCATGGACGCCGCGCTCACCCACCGGCCGGACGTGGCCCTGCTGGACATCGAACTTCCGGGCATGAGCGGCCTGGACGCGGCGGCCGAGCTGCGCGAACAGGCCCCGGACTGCCGGGTGCTGATCCTCACGACCTTCGGGCGGCCCGGCTATCTGCGCCGCGCCATGGAGGCGGGCGCGGCGGGCTTCCTGGTGAAGGACGGCCCGGTGGAGGAACTGGCCGCCGCGATCCGCCGGGTGCTGACCGGCGAGACCGTGATCGACCCGGCGCTCGCTGCCGCCGCGCTCAGCGCCGGGCCCAACCCGCTCACCGCCCGCGAGTGCGACGTCCTCAAGGCGTCCGTGGACGGCGCGACGGTCGCCGACATCGCCGCCAAGCTGCACCTGTCCGAGTCGACGGTCCGCAACTACCTCTCGTCCGCCATCGGCAAGACGGGAACCCGCAACCGGATGGAGGCGATGCGGGAGGCACGCCAGCAGGGCTGGCTGTGATCCCTCACCTCGTCACCTCCGCCGACTTGTAGGCCGTGCCCTCGGGCGCCAGGCACACGAACCAGTTCACCGGGGAGCCGTCGGCGGGGCGGATCACCTGTTCGTCGCTGTTGACGCCGTACCCCGCCGGGACCCTGCGCACCTCGGTCTTCGTGCCGTCCTTCCAGGTGCAGGTGACGCGCTGCGCGGTCTTGGCGACCTGGCCGACCACCAGGCGGCTGGGACCGGCACCGCCGGGCTTCAGTGGGGTCGCGGCGGCCTGCATGTCGGTTCCCGACATGGGGTCGAACTTCTTCACCGTGTTGAACATGATCGTTCCCGCCGCGTCGTCGCCGACAGTACGCCGCAGGAAGTACGAGCTCTTTCCCACCAGGCCGGACGCCGTGCGCACTTCGGCCGGCTGCTCCCCGAACCCGCCCATCGCCGCCAGCTGGGCCTGCGCCTCCGTCTCGTCGCGCGGCGCCCCCCACAGGTCGATGAAGACCTCCCACTGCTTTCCGTGGTCCGTTCCGATCGCCAGCGTGGTGCGCTGCGGCTTGTCCCGGAACGCGTCCGGCAGCGTCGTGGTCGGCTGCGTGGCCGACGGCGCCACCCGATGGCCGCCCTCTCCCGGCAGCCCCGCAAGGGCGATCGTGCCCGTCGACCCGACGATGGCCAGCGCCGCCGCCGTCGCCACCGCCCAGCGCCGCGCCCTGCGCCGCCGTCCGCCCCGGATCACTGCCTGGGTGGGGGCTATACCGATCTCGACCCCGTCCGCGGCGTCGGCCAGCAGGAGGGCGATGTCCCTGTCCGTCATGTCGTGGTTCGCTTCCCGGTCCGCGTTCATCACTTGCCGCCCCCGCTCGTCACCATGTCCGCCAGTCCCGGTATGGCGCGGAGTTTCGCGATCCCCTTGGCCGCGTTGCTCTTCACCGCGCCGACCGAGCAGCCCATCGCCTCCGCCGTCTGTGTCTCGGTGAGGTCCTCCCAGTACCGCAGGACCACCGCCTCCCGCTGCCGCGCGGGCAGTTGGGCGAGCGCCGTCAGCAGAACACCCCGGTCGTCGGCCTGGGCGATGCGGTCACCGGTGTCGGCGACCTCACGCACCAGGCCCGAGTCGTCCTTCGGCGCCAGGAACTCCCGAAGCCTTCTGCGGTGTTTGCGCGCATGCGCGTTGATCATCACGCGCCGTACATACGCCTCCGGATCGTCCGCCGAGCCGACCCGGCGCCAGGCCACGTAGACCTGCTCGAGTGTCGACTGGACCAGATCCTCCGCGGCGTGCTGTTCCCCCGTGAGGAGAAATGCCGTGCGCATCAGCCGCGGCCAGCGGCCGATGACAAAGCTCTGGAACTCCGTGTCCCGAGCCTCCTTGCCATCCCCCATGGGCACCTCCTAGATGTCTAAAGGAGTCCATGGGCCGCTCCGACCGTTGCCTCTCCCCAGCAGGAATTTTCCACCCGCCCCAACGGCCCCGCGCCTCACCGCCCGGAGGGCCTCCGCGGCAGCCACACCAGCATCAGCACCGCACCCGCGAGCAGCACCCCGGCGCCGGTCCGGAACACCAGCGCGTACCCCTCCGTAAGCGCCCCCGGAGCATCGCTCCCCGCCGACCGCGTCGCCGCGATCGTCGACATCACCGCGAGCCCCAGCGAACCGCCCATCGTGCGCGAGGTGTTGATCAGCCCGGACACCAGCCCGGCCTCCCCGGGAGCCGCCCCCGACGTGGCGAGCGCGGCGAGCGGGGTGGCCGTGAGACCGGCGCCCAGCATCATCAGGATCCCCGGGAACATGATCTCCGTCAGATAGTTGCCCTCCGGCGTCATCATCGACTGCCAGCCGAAGCCCACCGCCGCCACGACCGTCCCGAGCACAGCCACGGTGCGCACGCCGAACACCGGCATGAAGCGGGGGGCCGCCTTGGAGCCGAGGAGCACCGCCAGGGAGCTCGGCACCAGCGCGAGCCCGGCCTCCAGCGGCGAGTAGCCGAGCACGTTCTGCGCGTACAGCGTCATGAAGAACCACATGCAGAACATCGCGGAGCCGTTCACGAACATCGCGGCGTTCGCCGACGACACGGCCCGCACCCGGAACAGTCCGAGCGGCATCAGCGGGGCCGCCGTACGCGACTCGACGACCAGGAAGAGCGCGATCAGGGCGAGCCCGGCGGCCAGCGGCACGACCGTGGCGGACGCCGTCCAGCCCTTCGCCTCCGTCTGTGAGATCCCGTACGCGAGGGTCGCGAGCCCCGCCGTGACCAGCACCGCACCCGGCAGATCGAGCCGCCGCCCGCCGCCGTTGCGGCTCTCCGCCAGCCATCGCGTCGCGCCGGCCAGCACGACCGCCCCGATCGGCACGTTGATCAGCAGCACCCACCGCCACGACAGCCCGTCGACCAGCGCCCCGCCGACCAGCCCGCCCGCGGCCCCGCCGCCCGCGCCCACCGCCGTCCAGGTCGCGATGGCCCGCGCCCGCGCCGCGCCCTCCGGCACGGCGGAGGTGAGGATCGTCAGGGTCGACGGCGCGAGCACCGCCGCCCCGAGCCCCTGCACGGCCCGCGCGACCAGCAGCTCCCCGCCCTGCTGCGCCAGCCCGCCGCCGAGTGAGGCCAGCGTGAACAGGGCCAGCCCCACCAGGAACATCCGCTTGCGCCCGAACAGGTCCCCGGCCCGCCCGCCGAGCAGCATGAATCCGGCGAAGGCGATCGCGTACGCGTTCACGACCCACTGCAGTCCCTGCGGGCTCAGCCCCAGGTCGGCCCGCATCGACGGCAACGCCACATTGACGACCGACACATCGAGCACGACCAGGAACTGTCCGGCACAGGCGAGCGCCACGACCAGCCACGTGGGCGGCACGGTGCGGCGGGATATCCGGGTGACGTCAGCGGCTTCCAGCATGCCTGTCATGCTCTCAACCCGCTTGCGCCCCTTGCATCGGGATTTCGCCCGACCCGGTCCTCGGCCGTACGACCTACACCGCCCGCAACGGCACGACCCACAGCGCCCGCATCAGCACGCCCTACACCGCCCGCACCAAGGTGACCACCGCCGCGCCGCCCAGTCCGATGTTGTGCGCGAGCCCGACCCCGGCGCCCGGCACCTGCCGCTCCCCGGCCACACCCCGCAACTGCCATACCAGCTCCGCCACTTGAGCGATGCCGGTCGCCCCCAGCGGATGTCCCTTGGAGATCAGCCCGCCGGACGGATTGACCACCCACCGGCCCCCGTACGTCGTCGCCCCCGACTCCACGAGCTTCCCGGACTCCCCCTCCCCGCACATCCCGAGCGCCTCGTACGTGAGCAGTTCGTTGACCGAGAAGCAGTCGTGCAGTTCCACGACGTCCACGTCCTCGATCCCGAGTCCGGCCCGCTCGTACACCTGCCGGGCCGCCTCCCGCGACATCGGCTGCCCCACGACGTCGATGCAGGAGCCGGACGCGAAGGACTCCTCGGTGTCCGTGGTCATGGCCTGCGCGACGATCTCGACGAGACCGGTCAGCTCCCGGCGTTGCGCGAACCGCTCCGACACCACCACGGCGGCCGCCGCACCGTCCGAGGTCGGCGAGCACTGCAGCTTGGTCAGCGGCCGGTGCACGGTACGGGCCGCAAGGATGTCGTCGACCTCGTACACGTCCCGGAACTGCGCGTACGGATTGTGCGCCGAGTGCCGGTGGTTCTTGGCGGCCACGGCGGCGAGCTGCGCCTCGGTCGTGCCGTACTTCTCCATGTGCTCGCGGGCCGCGTCCCCGAAAATCTGGGCGGTCGGCGGGGTCATCTCGAAGCCGTGCCGGGCGGCCATGATCCCGTAGTGCCGGGCGACGGGGGACGTGGCGAAGTCCCCGCCGTCCGCCCCTCCCCCGAGCGCCCCCTTCTTCATCTTCTCGAAGCCCAGCGCCAGGACACAGTCGGCCGTCCCGCCCGCCACCAGCTGCCGGGCCAGCATCAGGGCGGTCGAACCGGTCGCGCAGTTGTTGTTGACGTTGTAGACGGGGACGCCGGTCAGGCCGAGCTCGTAGACGGCGCGCTGCCCGGCGGTCGAGGCCTGGAAGCAGTAGCCGACGGGAACCTGTTCCACGTCCGTGTACACGACCCCCGCGTCGGCGAGGGCGGCACCGCCGGCCTCCCGCACCATGTCCCAGTACTGCCACTCACGGGTCTCGGGCTTCTCGAATCGGGTCATCCCGACCCCGGCGACATAGGCCTTCATGCCGCGCAAGATTAGAACACGTTTCACTCGCCCACCAGATCTGACGATAGATCAGATACCCATGACCCGGTCAAAAATTGATTAGAGACCCGAAGCAACGGAATAGTTGCCTATGCATACGAGGTTTACCCAGCACTTATCTCACTGGAGGCCTCACTCAATGACGCACACGACGACCGAACAGCCCGCCCGGCGAGCGGGCGGGGCCCTGGTCCCGGTGCTCGCCTTCGCGGGCATCGTTGTCGCGGTGATGCAGACCCTGCTCGTCCCGGTCATCAAGGACCTGCCGCAGCTGCTGGACACCGCACCCAGCAACGCCACCTGGGTCCTGACCTCGACACTGCTCTCGGGAGCCGTGGCCACGCCGATCATGGGCCGGCTCGGCGACCTGTACGGCAAGCGACGCATGCTGATCTTCAGCCTCGCCGTGATGGTGGTCGGCGCCCTGGTCAGCGCCCTCACCAGCGAACTGCTCACGATGATCGCCGGCCGTGCCCTCCAGGGCTTCGCGATGGGCGCGATCCCGCTCGGCATCGGCCTGATGCGCGACATGCTCCCGCGCGAGAAGCTCGGCTCGGCCATGGCCCTGATGAGCTCCTCGATCGGCGTCGGCGGCGGACTCGCCCTGCCGCTCGCGGCCCTGATCGCCCAGCACGCCGACTGGCACGCCCTCTTCTACGTCGCCGCAGGCCTCGGCGCGCTCGCGATCCTCCTGACCCTCCTCGTCGTACCGGAGTCCCCGATGCGCGCCGAGGGCTCCTTCGACGTCCTGGGCGCGATAGGCCTCTCCACCGGTCTCGTGCTCTTCCTCCTGCCGATCACCAAGGGCAGCGACTGGGGCTGGACCTCCGGCACCACGCTCGGCCTGTTCGCCGCGTCAGCCGTCGTACTCCTCCTGTGGGGCGTGATGGAACTGCGCGTCAAGGCCCCGCTGGTGGACCTGCGCACCACGGCCCGCCCTGCCGTCCTCTTCACCAACCTCGCGTCGATCATGGTCGGCGTCAGCTTCTACGTGGTCTCCCTCGTCCTGCCCCAGCTGCTCCAGCTGCCGAAGGCCACCGGCTACGGCCTCGGCCAGTCGATGGTCACCGCGGGTCTGCTGGTGGCCCCGCTGGGCCTGACGATGATGCTCACGGCGCCCGTCTACGCCCGTCTCTCGGCGAAGTACGGCCCCAAGGTCACCCTGATCCTCGGCATGCTGATCATCGCGATCGGCTACGGCGCCGGCCTCGGCCTGATGAGCGCCGCCTGGCAGAGCCTGGTCATCGCCGTCGTCCTGGGCGCCGGCATCGGCCTCGCCTACTCCTCCCTCCCCGCGCTGATCGTCGGCGCGGTCCCGGCCTCGGAGACCGGCGCGGCCAACGGTCTCAACACGCTGATGCGCTCCATCGGTACGTCCGTGTCGAGCGCCGTCATCGGCATGGTGCTGGCCAACACCGCGAACAACGTCGGCGGCGTCGCCATCCCGACCATGCACGGCTTCCGGGTCTCCTTCCTGATCGCGACGGGCGCGGTCGCCATCGGTCTGCTGATGGCCCTGTTCCTGCCGAAGCCGAACCGCGCCCCGGAGCTGCGGGCCAGCAGCGAGGAGGACGACGACGTCGTGGAGCGCGCCGAGGAGGTCCTGCGCGGTTTCCGCGGCCGGGTGCTGGGGGCCGACGGCGTCCCGGTCGCCCGCGCCAAGGTCACGCTGATAGACCGGCGGGGACGCCAGGCGGGCGCGACGCTCTCCGAGGAGGACGGCAGCTATGCACTGACCGTGCCGGCGCACGGGGCGTATGTGCTGGCCGCACGGGCCTCCGGGCATGGGCCGCTCGCCTCTGCTGCCACACATTCCGGGGAGGAGGGGGCGGTGGACGTGGATCTGTCGTTGCCAGTCGAGACGGTGACTGCGTAGCGCCCACTGGGGTGCCGGGCTCTGCCGCCCGGCGGCTGCGGCTGCGGCTGCGGCTGCGTCGAT
>Ga0307512_10001963_pt1 | contig 27453 bp, 22 predicted proteins | sample 14_EM_MG_FD_200267 | JGI IMG/M metagenome (GOLD analysis project Ga0307512, IMG submission 200267) | Populus trichocarpa ectomycorrhiza microbial communities from riparian zone in the Pacific Northwest, United States - 14_EM | ecosystem: Host-associated > Plants > Roots > Unclassified | place... | reverse complement strand
GGGCCAGGGCCACCCCTCCTGCCACGCTGCGACGAGGCAGGTGCACTCCCCCGCCGCCTGCCGGGCGAACCGGCGGGCATGGAACGAGGTGGTTCCGTCGGGCGTACGGCCTCCGCATGTCAACGGGGGCCGTGCGCAAGGGACCTGGCTCAGCTCCAGCTGGCGTGCAGCGGCTGGCCCTCCGCGTAGCCGGCGGCGCTCTGGATGCCGACCACCGCCTTCTCGGCGAACTCCTCCAGGGAGCCCGCGCCGGCGTAGGTGCAGGAGGAACGGACGCCCGCGATGATCGAGTCGATCAGGTCCTCTACGCCGGGACGGCCCGGGTCGAGGAACATGCGGGAGGTCGAGATGCCCTCCTCGAACAGTGCCTTGCGGGCGCGGTCGTACGCCGACTCGTCCGACGTACGGTTGCGGACCGCACGCGCCGACGCCATGCCGAACGACTCCTTGTAGAGGCGGCCGCCCGCGTCCTGCTGCAGGTCGCCCGGCGACTCGTAGGTGCCCGCGAACCACGACCCGACCATCACGTTGGACGCACCGGCCGCGAGCGCCATGGCGACGTCGCGCGGGTGCCGGACACCGCCGTCGGCCCACACGTGCTTGCCGTACTTCTTCGCCTCGGCCGCGCACTCCAGGACCGCCGAGAACTGCGGCCGGCCCACGCCGGTCATCATGCGGGTGGTGCACATGGCGCCGGGACCCACACCGACCTTGATGATGTCGGCGCCCGCCTCGATCAGATCGCGCACCCCCTCGGCGGCGACGATGTTGCCGGCCACGATCGGGACCTGCGGATCGAGGGCCCGTACGACCTTGACCGCGCTGATCATCGACTCCTGGTGGCCGTGCGCCGTGTCGACGACGAGGGTGTCCACGCCCGCGTCGAGCAGCTGCTTGGCCTTTCCCGCGACATCGCCGTTGATGCCCACGGCGGCGGCGATGCGCAGCTTGCCCTGCGCGTCGACGGCCGGCGTGTACAGCGTGGCGCGCAGGGCGCCCTTGCGGGTGAGGATGCCGGCGAGCCTGCCGTCCTTGTCGACCGCGGGTGCGTAGCGGCGGTTGGCCGTGTCGAGCCGGTTGAACGCTTCGCGCGGGTCGATGTCGGCGTCCAGGAGCAGCAGATCCCGGGACATGACGACCTCGAGCTGCGTGAAGCGGTCCACGCCGGACAGGTCCCGGTCGGTGACGACGCCTACGGGCCGGGTGTCCTCGTCGACGACCACACCGGCGTTGTGCGCCCGCTTCGGCAGCAGGGCCAGCGCGTCGGCGACGGTCTGGTGCGGGGCCAGCACGATCGGGGTGTCCAGGACGAGGTGGCGGCTCTTCACCCAGGAGACGACCTCGGTGACGACCTCGATCGGAATGTCCTGGGGGATGACCACGAGGCCACCGCGCCGGGCCATCGTCTCGGCCATGCGGCGGCCGGCGATGGCGGTCATGTTGGCGACGACCAGCGGGATCGTGGTGCCCGTGCCGTCCGGGGAGCTGAGGTCCACGCCCTGCCGCGAGCCGACCGCACTGCGACTCGGGACCATGAAGACGTCGTCGTACGTCAGGTCGTACGCGGGCTGGATGTCGTTGAGGAAACGCACGTGCTGCACATCCCAGTCGATCAGAAGTGGCCCCCGGACAGGTCAGCCAGGGGGAAGAGCACGTACCTCATTGTCCCATGTCGGCCGGAATGCGTTGCCCGGGCGGATCGTCCAGGCAGGTCAGAGGGTTCTTCGGAGGAACCTCCAGGCCCTATCGCGCCGCACCCCCGAGAGCGAGCGCCACCGAGAGCGCCGACGTCCGGTCCGCCGCCGCGGCGAACACCTCCTGGGCGGTCTCCCACTCCTCGGGGCGGGCCTTCGCGTACCCCTGCCAGTTCCGCACGACCACCAGCAGCCCCTGCTCCACGGCGCCCTCGGGCCAGACCGTGTGGTCGGAGAGGCTGTCGGCGAGAGCGTCCCAGTTGCGGCCGAACCAGTCGGGCAGCCGCAGCGCACGGGCGGAGCGGTCCATCAGACCCGCCTTGTCCGTGACCCCGTCGAGGTCCAGCGTGACCACGTGCTCCGTCATCTCAGTACCGCCCTGAACGAGTCGTAGTGATCATCGGTGTAGTAGATCTCGTCGCCCTGCCCGGTGACAATGCGCCGGGCTCCACGATCGCGGGAGCTCGGCGTCCTGACCGTGTATTCGTGGTAGTAGCCCCGCCCGTGCTCGGGCAGCAGCCCCTCGAAGTTCCCGAAGACGACGCCGTCCTTGGCGTACGGGAAGGGCCCGCCCTTGTCGATGAGCACGAGCGTCTGCCGTGCTTCCGCGGGGAGTTGGGACTCCTGGACAGTGGCCATGTCGCCGGCCCACGCCGGAGCGGACGCACTCGCCCGGCTGCCGGTTGTCGACGAACAGCCGGTCAGCACTACGACGAGGCAGACGAGCAATCCGGCCAGAACCCGGGGGACGAACCGCAGCAGCATGTAGCCGATGCTGCCACGGCCGCCCCTTTCCGACCCGCCGTCAGGGCCCGTCCGGGTCCGCCCGGTTGAGGGCCGGCTTCGGCGTCTGACCCGCCGTCATCAGCACGTCCGCCGCCGATGTGTCCGTCACCAGGCTGGTGACGAGCCCGGAGCGCAGCACCGCGTCGATCGCGGACGCCTTGCGCGCCCCGCCCGCGATCGCGACGACCTCGGGGACACGGCGGAGCTGGTCGGCCTTGACGGTGATGCACCGCTCGCCGAGGTCCCGTCCGACGCGGCGGCCCTGGCCGTCGAAGAGGTGCGCGGACATCTCGGCCGCGACGCCCAGGGAGGCATAGTGCCCGCGCTCCTCGTCGCTGAGCATGTCGTGCACCGTCGAGATGCCGCGCTCCCAGGAGCCGATGGAGACACAGGCGACCGTGACCTTGTCGAAGTACTCGAAGGCCCGGGCGATCCCGGTCTGGTTGCGCAGCGCCGCCGCGGTGGCCGCGTCCGGCAGCAGCATCGGCGCGTAGATGGGGTGGGCGTCGCCGCCGGACACCTGGGCGGCGCGGCGGACGGCCTCGACGGAGCCGCGCTCGGCGGTCCCTGCGTCGTAGACACCGGTCAGCTGCACCACCGTGCACGGCGGCAGCTTGTCCAGGGCCGCGGCCATGTGGATGGTGGAGCGGCCCCAGGCCAGGCCGAGCACATCGCCCTCGTTGACGAGTTCGCCGAGCAGTTCGGCGGCCACCTCGCCGAGGTTCTCGGGGTCGGGCGAGTCCTCGGCCTCGGCCGGGGACTCCACCACGACGGCATGCCTGAGGCCGTAGCGGGCGCGCAGCGCGTCGGAACGCTCGGCGTCCAGCTCGGCCGGGACACGGATCTCGATGCGTACGAGATCCCGTTCGAGAGCCGTCTCCAGCACCCGGGCCACCTTGAAGCGGCTGACGCCGAACTCCTCCGCGATCTGGATCTTGGACTTTCCCTCGAGGTAGAAGCGGCGGGCCATGGCCGCCGCCTGCACCAGCTCAGCGGGTCCCATCCGCACTGCTGACCGGCCCGCCGACATACCCGACACGGCGATCTCCTCACTGCTGTTCACGCTGTGGATTCGCCGTTCATCCTTGCAGATCCGGCGTACTTGATCCGCCCTGATGGGCGGCGTTCACGTAGCTGTTCACGTTCTGGTCGGTCAGTGGTTGCATGCCCAGGACGAGTTGGCGGTCACGGTCTGCGCCTGGGTGCGTAGTGCACGTACCGCTTCGGCCGGGTCGTCGGCCCCGTACACCGCCGAACCGGCCACGAAGACATCCGCGCCGGCCTCCGCGCAGCGCTCGATGGTGGAGGCGGAGACTCCGCCGTCGACCTGGAGCCACAGTTCGAGGCCGTGCTTGCTGATCAACTCGCGGGTGCGGCGAATCTTCGGGAGCATGATGTCGAGGAACGCCTGCCCGCCGAAGCCCGGCTCGACCGTCATGATCAGCAGCATGTCGAGTTCGGGGAGCAGGTCCTCGTACGGCTCGATGGGCGTCGCGGGCTTCAGCCCCATGGCGGCGCGCGCGCCCTTGGCCCGGATCTCCCGGGCGAGCCGCACCGGCGCGGCGGCCGCCTCGACGTGGAAGGTGACGGACGAGGCCCCCGCTTCGACGTACTGCGGGGCCCAGCGATCGGGGGCCTCGATCATCAGATGGCAGTCCAGCGGGGTGTCCGTCGCACGGGCCAGAGACTCTACGACCGGCACACCGAGCGTGAGGTTCGGGACGAAATGGTTGTCCATGACGTCGACGTGGAGCCAGTCGGCTCCTTCGACCGCCTTCGCCTCGTCGGCGAGGCGGGCGAAGTCGGCGGACAGGATGCTGGGGTTGATCTGCGCGGCCATGACCCAAGCCTGCCATGTCCGGGCACGTTTGTTCGCGCCGGTCCAGACCTAGGACGTTCATCGGATGTTGTCCGCGGACGACGCGTGCCATGCTGGGCGGCCGAACGGCACCACGTACGGCTACGGGGGGCGCCATGAGGCAGCTCGACGCCTGGAAGCGGAACGCCATCCGGTTCGTGTGCGGACGGCGTTCCAAGTGGCTGGTCGTGGCCCTGTGGCTGGTGATCCTTGTGATCGCGGCGCCGTTCGGGGCGAAACTGAACGACGCCCAGGACAACGACGCGCAGTCCTGGCTGCCCGGATCCGCCGAGTCCACCCAGGTCCTCGACATCTCCGAGCACTTCAGGCCCGAGCAGATCCCCGCGGTCGTCGTCTACGCGCGGGCGGACGGACTGACCGCTCAGGACCGGCAGCAGATCACCCAGGACGTCCAGCAGCTCAAGGCTCTGCGCGCCCACGGTATCCGCGGCGCCGAGGTACAGGCCCCTGTCTACGACCGGCGGACGGCACCGCACGCCGCCCAGATCTACGTGCCGATCACCATGGACGCACAGGGCTGGCAGCGGATCGCGCCCGCCGTCGACTCGATCCGCGACCAGGTGGGCAAGGGTGGCGGCGGACTCGCGGTGCACATCACGGGGCCCGGCGGCACGTCGGCGGACTTCTCCAAGGCCTTCGAGGGCATCGACTCGACACTGCTGTTCTCGGCGATGGGCGTCGTGATCGTGATGCTGCTGCTGACGTTCCGCAGTCCGACGCTGCTGTTCGTGCCGCTGCTCGGCGTGGTGGTGGCGCTGTTCACCGCCCAGGCACTGATCTATCTCCTCGCCAAACACGCCGGCCTCACGGTCAACGGCCAGAGCGCCGGCATCCTGACGGTGCTGGTCTTCGGCGCGGGGACGGACTACGCCCTGCTGCTGGTCGCCCGTTACCGGGAGGAGCTGCGTCGTCACGAGGACCGCCACGAGGCGATGGCGCTGGCCATGAACCGCGCGGGACCGGCGGTGCTCGCCTCCGGTCTGACGGTCGTCCTGAGCATGCTGGTGCTGCTCGTCGCCGAGATGAACTCGACGCGCGGCCTGGGTCCGGTGGCGGCAATCGGCGTGACGATCGCCCTCCTGGCCATGCTCACTCTCTTCCCGGCCCTGTTGCTGATCTTCGGCCGCTGGATCTTCTGGCCGACCGTCCCCCACTTCGGGTCCGCCGATCCGACCGAACGCGGCGTGTGGGCCCGTATGGGCCGCCGTATCGCCCGCCGGCCGCGCCTCGTCTGGGGCGTCACGGCCGCGGTGCTCGTCGCCCTGTCCCTCGGTCTGTTCCAGCTGCGTGCGGAAGGGATCCCCAATGCGGACGCCTTCACCGGCACACCGGACTCGATCACGGGGCAGAAGGTGTCGGCGCGTTACTTCCCGGCCGGCACCGGCGATCCGCTCGTCATCGTGTCCGACAAGGCGCAGGCCGTGCAGGTCGGCCGCGCCGTCGCCGCGGACCGCGGCGTCGTGCCGCAGAGCATCGGCGTACCGCCCGGCACCGCACCCGAGCACAACGGGCAGGTGCTGTTCGAGGCGACGATGCGCGCCCCGGCCGACAGCGACGCGGCCAAGGCCACCGTGGAGCGGGTGCGCGACGAGGTGCACGCCGTGCCCGGGGCCGACGCCCAGGTGGGCGGTGGCACGGCCGCCCTGCTGGACATGGAGAACGCCCAGACCCACGACAACTACCTGGTCATTCCCCTGGTCCTGGCCGTCGTCCTGCTCGTACTCGGCATCCTGTTGCGCGCCTTGGTGGCACCGCTCCTGCTGATCGGGACCGTGATGCTGTCCCTGGCCACCGCGCTGGGGCTCAGCGCCCTCGCCTTCCGGTACGTCTTCGACTACGCGGGCGAGGACGTGGCCTTCCCGCTGTTCGTCTTCGTGTTCCTGGTCGCGCTGGGCATCGACTACAACATCTTCCTGACCACCCGCATCCGCGAGGAGGCCTTCCGCCAGGGCACCCGGCCCGGTGTGGTGACGGGCCTGGCCACCACGGGCGCGGTGATCACCTCGGCCGGTCTGGTCCTCGCGGGCACGTTCGCCGCCCTGGGCACACTGCCGATGGTGGGCTTCGCGGAGATCGGTTTCGCGGTCGCGCTCGGCGTCCTGCTGGACACGTTCGTCGTCCGATCCGTCCTGGTCACCTCCCTCTTCCTCGACGTGGGGAAGAAGGTGTGGTGGCCGCACCGGCTGGCCCAGGAGGACGGCGGAGCGCCCGTGATGACGGAGGCGGAACGGATCAGCCACTCTTCCGAATGAGCGCCAGGTACATGGCGTCGGTCCCGTGCAGATGCGGCCACAGCTGCAGATCGGGACCGTCGCCCAGCTCCGGCACACCCGGCAGGAGGGGGCGCGCGTCGAGGAGTTCGGCGTCGGGGTGCTGCTTGAGCAGGTCGTCGACGACGGCCCTGGTCTCGGCGAGGTGCGGCGAGCAGGTGGCATAGCCGACGACGCCGCCGACCCGTACGGCGTCCAGCGCGGTACCCAGCAGGGCGCGCTGCAGCGGCCCGAACCCGTCCAGGTCCTCGGGGCGGCGCCGCCAGCGCGCCTCCGGCCGCCGGCGAAGGGCGCCGAGCCCCGTGCAGGGCACGTCCATCAGCACCCGGTCGAAGGAGCCGGGCCGCCACGGCGGGCGGGTCCCGTCGGCGGCGATCACCTGGTAGGGCCCGGGGTTGCCGTGCAGGGCCTTCGCGACCAGGCCCGCCCGGTGCGGCTGCTTCTCGGAGGCGAGCAGCACGGCCCCGCGCCCGGCGGCGAGTGCGGCGAGCAGCGCCGCCTTCCCGCCGGGTCCGGCGCACCCGTCGAGCCACCTCTTGTCCGGTCCGTCCAGGGGAGCGTTGGCGAGCGCCAGTGCCACGAGCTGACTGCCCTCGTCCTGCACGCCCGCACGGCCGTCCCGCACGGCCTCGATGGCACCGGGCTCGCCGCCTTCGGTGAGCCGCACGGCATACGGCGACCAGCGCCCCGCGACCGCGGCCTCCTCCCCGAGCAACTCCTCGGTGGTGGCCCGTCCGGGACGCGCGACCAGGGTCACCTCGGGCCGCTCGTTGTCGGCCTCCAGCAGCTGCTCGATGCCGGCCCGGCCGCCGCCCAGGGAGTCCCACAGCGCGGAGACGACCCAGCGCGGGTGCGAGTGCACGACGGAGAGATGGTCCTCGGGGTCCTCGTCGTAGGGCGGCGCGACGCGCGCGATCCAGGTGTCGAGGTCGTCCTGCGCGACCTTGCGCAGCACGGCGTTGACGAACTTGGCCCGCCCGTCTCCGAGCACGACCCGGGCGAGTTCGACGGAGGCGGACACGGCTGCGTGGCTCGGGATCCGCGTCCCGAGCAGCTGATGCACGCCGAGGCTCAGCACATCCAGCACCGGGGGGTCGACCTCGCGCAGCGGCCGGTCCACACAGGCGGAGATGACCGCGTCGTACGTCCCCTGCCGGCGCAGCGTCCCGTACACCAGCTCGGTCGCGAGCGCCGCGTCCCGCGCGTCGAAGTTTTCGGGGCCCTCCTTCTCGCGCGCCTTGCGCAGCAGCGGCGGCAGAACGAGGTTGGCGTACGCGTCCCGCTCGTCCACGGCCCGCAGCGCCTCGAAGGCAAGGATGCGGACGGGGTCCTTCTTGGGCCGCCGGTAGGGCTTGCCGGGCTTGCGGGGCCCGCGGGGGGTGTCGCTCACGAAAAAGGTGCTCCGGACGTCTGAGAGAGATACGCCCCAAGGGTACGTCCCGCCCGTCCCCGTGCTACCCGCCGAGCGTCTCCCCGTCCGTGATCCGCGCGCCGCGCGCCCAATCGGCCGCCCGCATCGGCTTCTTGCCCTGGGCCTGCACCCACAGCAGCTCGGCGGCATACGAACCGGTGCCCACGTGGACGCTGTTCTTGCCGACGGACAGCTGCGCCGGCGCGAGGTCGGTCCTGTCCGGTGCGGGCGTGACCTGGATGAGCTTGAGCCGCTCGTCCCGGAAGGTGGTCCAGGCGCCCGGCGCCGGGGTGCAGCCGCGCACCACCCGGTCGACCCGCAGGGCCGGGGTGGCCCAGTCGACCTGGGCGTCCTCGACGGTGATCTTCGGCGCCATGGTGATGCCGTCGGCCGGCTGCGGTACCGCCTTCAGCGTGCCGTCCTCTATGCCGTCCATCGTCGCGGCGAGCAGTCCGGCGCCGGCGAACGCCAGCCGCGTCAGCAGGTCGCCGCTGGTGTCGGTGTGCCGGATCGCCTCGGTGACGGTGCCGTAGACGGGCCCGGAGTCCAGCCCCTCCTCGATGAGGAAGGTGGACGCCCCCGTCATGTCGTCCCCGGCCATGATGGCGTGCTGCACGGGCGCGGCGCCGCGCCAGGCGGGCAGCAGGGAGAAGTGCAGGTTGACCCAGCCGTGGGCGGGGACGTCGAGGGCGATACGGGGCAGCAGGGCGCCGTAGGCGACGACGGGACAGCAGTCGGGGCCGATCTCCCGCAGCCGCGCCAGGAACTCCGGGTCCCGCGGCTTGAGCGGCTTCAGCGCCTCGATCCCGGCCTCCTGGGCCCGCTGCGCCACGGGCGACGCGACCAGCCTGCGCCCCCGCCCGGCCGGCGCGTCGGGACGCGTGACGACGGCGGCCACCTCGTGCCGCCCGGAGGCGATGAGAGCGTCCAGGGCGGGAACGGCGACCTCGGGGGTACCGGCGAAGACGAGCTTCATGGGTGGGCGGGGCCTCTCGGGCGGGGGCAGTTGCAGCGACATACAAGTCTATGACCACGACCGGAGAGCCCCGCGACCACGTGCCGGACGGTAGAGGATCCACCGAGGTCCGAGGCGCAGACCCACCCCCGGGGGCGTACGCATATGCCCCTACGCCCCCAGACCGTGACCCCCGAAGCAAAAACACGTTGGTCAAGAAAGAGTTGACCACAACGGGCCGCAATCGCGCGGCCCGATCCTTTTCAACGCCGGTTCGAGAGGCTTGTTCATGGCCGACCAGTCAACCCACGACGCCCAGGCTCGGGCCAGCCTGCACTTGCTGGTGCGGGACATCGAGCGGGTCCGCCGGCAGGTGGACGCACTGCGCACGCTCACCGCCCAGTTGGGCAACGTCTACCGCCCGCGCCGCTCCGGCCCCGCCACGGGCTTCGTCGTCTACGGACGCGCTCCCGCCCCGACGGTCCGTCTCGCGCAGGAGCTGCGCGACAGTGTCGAGACCCTGGTCACGGCCGCAGTCGACTTCGACCGCTCCCTCGGCTTCTCGTGGGACGCGGTGGGTTCCGCACTCGGGGTCACCAAGCAGGCGGTGCACCGCCGTTACGGCGCCCGGCGTGCCACGGCCCAGGCGGCCGCCGAGACCGAGCGGGCCACCGAGCCGACGGGATCCCTGCCGGTCGGCGTGAACACCGGCCTTCCGACGGTGCCGACGGTGCCCGCCGCCCGCTCCATGCCGACCCAGCCCACGGCCGGCAGCCCTGCCCTCCGCGAAGAGGCCAGGCCCACGGCATTCCCCGGCCCTCGCAACGGCTGAGCCACACCTTCCTCCCTGCCCTCCCGGCACGTACCCGGGAGGGCAGACGCACGTCGGGGCGCGCTTACGGGAGACAGCCGCCCCTCACCCGATGTCGGGCGGATCGATGCGCACCCTGACCACGGCCTCCCCGGCCCCCCGGGCCATCCGTGCCGCCTGGGCGGCCTTCAGCGCCGACGCCAGCGCGGCTCCGCTCCCCGGCGGCACCCGAACCAGGGCCCGCTCCCAGTGGTCCCCGGGCGGCGGCGCCCCCGTCCGCCGCGGCCGCCCCTCCATGGTGACCGGCAACGGCACGGGGCCCAGCACCTCGGCCTCCCGCGGCAGTTCGACCGTGCGCAGGAACTCGGCGACCGTCTCTCCTTCCCCCGACACCGCCGCCATCCGCGACACGGGCGGAAAGCCGAGCTCGGCCCGCTCCGCGAGTTCCCGCACGGCATGTCCTACGGGATCCCACCGCACCAGTGCCTGCACGGGCCGCAGCGTCGGCTCGGCTACGACGACCACGGTGCCCCCGGCACCCTGCGGCCGCACCAGGGAGGCGGCCGCGATCCATCGCCGCAGCGCGTCCTCACCTGCGCGCAGATCGGGCCGCCCGAGCATGGCCCAGCCGTCCAGCAGCAGCGCCGCCGCGTATCCGCCCTCGGCCACGGGCTCGGCTCCCGGCGTGCTCACGACCAGCGCGGGCGCGCCAGGCACGGTGTCCAGCACATGCTCACGCCCGGATGTCCGCACGGCGACGGCGGGAAACGCCCGCCCCAGCTCCTCGGCCGTCCGCCGCGCCCCCACGACCTGCGCCCGCAACCGGAACCCGCCGCACTCCGGGCAGTGCCAGCCTTGCTCGTCCCGCCCGCACCAGGCGCACTTCAGCGCGGCGCCCGCCTCCTGTCCCTCCATCGGCCCGGAGCAGTGCCGGCACCGGGCGGGCGCCCGGCAGTTGGCGCACGCCATCCGAGGGATGTATCCCCGCCGTGGCACCTGCACGAGCACCGGCCCGTGCCGCAACCCCTCCCGCACGGCCCGCCAGGCAAGCGTCGGAAGCCGAGCGGCGCGGGCGGCCTCGTCCCGCGCGAGATCTCCGTCCCCGACGGTCCGTACGAGCGGTGCGGCCGCCCGCACCTGCTCCCGCGCGGCGACGAGCGGCCGGGCCCAGCCGCTCTCGACGAGCTGCGCGGCCTCCACGGTGCAGCTCCAACCGCCCAGCAGGAAGGCGCACTTGTCCTGGGCGGCCCGCAGCAGCAGCACCTCCCTGGCATGTGGCTGGGGCGCGTGCTGCTCGCTGTGGCTGTCGTCCCCGTCGTCCCAGACGGCGACGAGGCCGAGATCCTGCACCGGCGCGAACATGGCGGCCCGGGTCCCGATGACGGCCCGCACTGCTCCTCGCCGGACCGCAAGCCACTCCCGGTACCGCTTCTCGGGCCCGGCGTCGGCGGTGAGCACCGCGTGCCGCCCCTCCCCGAGCAGCTCGGTCAGCGCGGCGTCGACCCGCGCGACCGCCCGCCCGTCGGGCAGCACGACGAGCGCACCGCGCCCGGAGGCCAGGGTCGCCGTCACGGCCCGCGCCAGCTCGTCGCTCCACTCGGGCCCGGGCAGCGCGTTCCACACCGCACGCGGCGCACCCCCCGACGCCAGGGACTCCAGAAACCCGGCCCCCCGCTCGTACCGCGCCCAGGACCCCACTTCGGGCACGCCGGGCGGCGGCAGCGGCTCGGGCGAGGGCCGCTGCTCGGCCCGCGCACTGCGCGGCGGCACGGCGAGCTGGAGCACATCGGCGAGACTCCCCGCGTACCGATCGGCGACGGCCCGGGCCAGCCCCAGCAACTCCTCGCTCAACACCCGCTCAGGAGAGACCACCTGAGCCAGAGCGGCCAGCGGCCCGGAGTAGTCGGACTCGGCCAGCCGCTCGACGAGAAACCCGTCGATCAGCCCCCCGCCCTCACGCCGCCCGTCCCGCACCCGATGCCGCCCGGCCCCGAACCGCACCCGCACCCGCACCCCGGGCTGGGCATCGGCATCGAGCTCCTCGGGCACGGCGTAGTCGAAGTACCGATCAAGATGCAGCACACCCTTGTCGACCAGCACCCGCGCGACGGGCAGCTCCTTGGCCAGCGCGGCCCCCCGCCACGTCCGCGGCTTGGCCCTGGGCACCTCGGCCTTGCGCACGCTCTCCCGAATCAACGCAAGCTGCTCGGGCGGCGCCCCCTCGGCCCCACCGTCCACCGACCCGTTCTCGCTGCTCACGCTTGCATTCTTACAAACGGCACTGACAAATGACTGCGCCCGAGATCCCCACCGGCGACGGCACGCACTCTGCCTTGGACCACTCGGCCACGCCGACCGGGCCCATGGCCAGGCCAACGGCGGGATTCGAACCCGCGGGGGCTCACCAGCCCCGAAGTAGCCGTCTCCTTCGCACCGGACGCACCCGGCAACGACCACGCTACGCACGATCCCCGCCACGCCACCACTCGATTGCCGCGGGACGGGTTCCCGTCGTGTGGTACCTGTCCCGGAACGAGGAGGTCGCACCACCCCGGCGGTGACCGAGCCGACGAGGACGGAAGCGGGACGGCGGAGGATTTCGAGCCGCCTCGGTCGAACGGACCCGGCCGGTGAAACGCCGAGGCCCGGCGCCCCCGAGGGAGCACCGGGCCTCGCGACGAGCCTGGACCGGGGACCTACAGCCCCGCAGCCTTCCGCAGCGCGTCCACGCGGTCCGTCCGCTCCCAGGTGAACTCCGGGAGCTCGCGGCCGAAGTGGCCGTACGCCGCGGTCTGGGCGTAGATCGGGCGGAGCAGGTCGAGGTCGCGGATGATCGCGGCCGGGCGCAGGTCGAAGACCTCGTCGATGGCCTTCTCGATCTTCTCCGTGTCGATCTTGGCGGTGCCGAAGGTCTCCACGAAGAGACCGACCGGCTCGGCCTTGCCGATGGCGTACGCGACCTGGACCTCGCAGCGGGAGGCCAGGCCGGCGGCGACCACGTTCTTCGCCACCCAGCGCATCGCGTACGCGGCGGAGCGGTCCACCTTGGACGGGTCCTTGCCGGAGAAGGCGCCGCCGCCGTGGCGGGCCATGCCGCCGTACGTGTCGATGATGATCTTGCGGCCGGTGAGGCCGGCGTCGCCCATCGGGCCGCCGATCTCGAAGCGGCCGGTGGGGTTGACCAGGAGGCGGTAGCTGTCCGTGTCGAGCTTGATGCCGTCGTCCAGGAGTGCCTTCAGCTCGGCCTCGACGACGAACTCACGGATGTCGGGCGCCAGCAGCGACTCCAGGTCGATGTCGGAGGCGTGCTGCGAGGAGACGACCACGGTGTCGAGGCGGACGGCCTTGTCGCCGTCGTACTCGATGGTGACCTGCGTCTTGCCGTCGGGGCGCAGGTAGGGGATGGTGCCGTTCTTGCGGACGTCGGACAGACGCTTCGCCAGGCGGTGCGCCAGGAAGATCGGCAGCGGCATGAGGGTGGGCGTCTCGTCCGTCGCGTAGCCGAACATCAGGCCCTGGTCACCGGCGCCCTGGCGGTCCAGCTCGTCCTCGTCGCCCTCGACCCGGTTCTCGTACGCCGTGTCGACACCCTGCGCGATGTCCGGGGACTGCGCGCCGATGGACACCGACACGCCGCAGGAGGCGCCGTCGAAGCCCTTCTTCGAGGAGTCGTAGCCGATCTCGAGGATCTTGCCGCGGACCAGGGTCGCGATGTCCGCGTACGTCTTGGTGGTGACCTCACCGGCGACATGCACCAGTCCGGTGGTGATCAGCGTCTCGACGGCGACCCGGGAGGTCGGGTCCTCGCGCAGAAGCGCGTCGAGAATGGTGTCGCTGATCTGGTCAGCGATCTTGTCGGGGTGACCCTCGGTCACGGACTCCGAGGTGAAAAGGCGACGGGACACAACGCTCCCTGGGGTTGCAGCGGCTGCTGGCTGATCATTGGCGGACGGGCTCGGGAGCTGCGCCCGGCACCGTCCGAGAACAGTTTATCGGTCGTGCTCGGCCATCGGCCTCCCTGTCTCGCCTCTCGGGAGCGCTGTGACCTGCGGCACGGGCATTCTGCCCAATTCCGAGCGGTGTTGACCAGGGTCGCCACGCCCCTGTGGCAGAGGTTTGAGGGGACCGAGAAGCGAATGAAACATTCAGCTGAGGCGTTCCGCCACCAGGTCCCAGACAGTTTCGGCCAAATGTTCCTTCGGGCCGCGCTGTATGGGGGTCTCGGTGCCGTCGGCGCCCAGCACCACGGCCTCGTTCTCCTCGGAGCCGAAGGTCTTGCGCTCCCCCACCTCGTTCACCACGAGGAGGTCGCAGCCCTTGCGCTCCAGTTTGGTGCGGCCGTTGGCCAGGACGTCGTCGGTCTCGGCGGCGAAGCCGACGATCACCTGACCGGAGCGGGCACGCTCCGCCGAGATCTCAGCAAGGATGTCCGGATTCCGCACCAGCACGATGGGGTCCGGGTCCTGGCCGTCCTTCTTCTTGATCTTTCCGGCCGCGTATGTCTCGGGGCGGAAGTCCGCCACCGCTGCGGCCATGACGACGGCGTCCGCGTCCGGGGCCGCCTTCAGCACCGCCTCGCGCAGCTGCACGGCCGTGCCGACGTGTACGACGTCCACGCCGGCCGGGTCGGGCATGGCGGTGTTGGCGGCGATGAGCGTGACGCGGGCGCCCCGCGCGGCGGCGGTGCGGGCGAGAGCGTAACCCTGCTTGCCGGAGGAACGGTTGCCGAGGAAGCGCACCGGGTCGAGAGGTTCGCGAGTGCCGCCGGCGCTCACGACGACGTGCCGGCCGGCGAGGTCGGGCTCCCGCACTCCCCTGGCGAGCACTCGGCGGCACATCTCGAAGATCTCGGCCGGGTCCGGCAGCCGTCCTTTTCCGGTGTCGACGCCGGTCAGGCGACCGACGGCCGGCTCGATGACGACGGCGCCGCGCCGCCGTAGCGTTGCCACGTTCTCCTGGGTGGCCGGGTGCTCCCACATCTCCGTGTGCATGGCGGGTGCGAAGACGACCGGGCAGCGGGCGGTCAGGAGCGTGTTGGTCAGCAGGTCGTCGGCCAGCCCGTGGGCGGCCTTCGCGAGAACGTCCGCGGTCGCCGGGGCGACGACGACCAGATCGGCGTGCTGCCCGATGCGGACGTGCGGGACCTCGTGGACGTCGTCCCAGACCTCGGTGGAGACGGGGTTGCCGGAGAGGGCGGACCAGGTGGCGGCTCCGACGAAGTGCAGCGCGGAGGCGGTGGGCACCACGCGTACGTCGTGACCCGACTCGGTCAGCCTTCGCAGCAGCTCACAGGCCTTGTACGCGGCGATACCACCGCTGACCCCCAGCACGACCTTGGGCTTGTCCACCGTCTCTCCCCGGCTCGGAAACGTACGACATCCATGCTGCATCACAGCGGGGGACGACCCCGCACCCCCGAGCAGACCACAGGCCCGGCAGTCGCGCTGCCGGGCCTGTGGAAAAGCCAACTGCTATACGAAAGTACTACTGCGCCGGGCCCTCGATGGCCTCGGACGTCAGCAGTCCGGCGTTGATCTCGCGCAGGGAGATCGAGAGCGGCTTCTCGTGCACGTGAGTGTCGACGAGCGGACCGACGTACTCGAGGAGGCCCTCGCCGAGCTGCGAGTAGTACGCGTTGATCTGGCGGGCACGCTTGGCCGCATAGATCACGAGGCTGTACTTCGAGTCGGTGGCCTCGAGGAGCTCGTCGATCGGCGGGTTGATGATGCCCTCGGGCGCGGAGATGGAAGAGGACACGCTCTACCTTCCGATGGATGGGAAAGATTCAGTTTGCATGATCGGAGACGATCACACAACGTCCATCAAGGCTAGCAGCTCTCGCGCCACGTCCTCGACGGAGGTGTTGACCAAGGTCATGTCGAACTCCGGCTCCGCCGCCAGCTCGATCTTCGCCGCGTCCAGGCGGCGGTCGATCACCTCGGGCGGCTCGGTGCCCCGCCCGGTGAGCCTGCGCACCAGCTCCTCCCAGGAGGGCGGAGCCAGGAACACCAGCCGACCTTCCGGCATGGTCTCGCGGACCTGCCGGGCGCCCTGGAGGTCGATCTCCAGGAGGACCGGCACACCCTCCTCGAGGTGCTCCAGCACGGCCGCACGCGGCGTGCCGTAGCGGTTGCCGGCGAACTCGGCCCACTCCAGCAGTTCGCCGTTGGCGATCAGCTTGTCCATCTCCTCGTCGGTGACGAAGAAATAGTGGACTCCATGCTTCTCGCCGGGGCGGGGCTTGCGGGTCGTCGCCGACACCGAGAGCCAGACCTCGGGGTGTTCCTTGCGCATATGGGCGACAACCGTGCTCTTGCCGACCCCGGAGGGGCCGGAGAGCACGGTCAGCCGCGGACGTTCACTCATGCAGCGATTATTCCAGTAATCCCGGAGTGCCCGGGACTCCCGGTCCGGAGTACCCGGACTCAGGAGCCGGTGCTGCCGAACTCACGCTCCAGGGAGGCGATCTGGTTGGAACCGAGGCCGCGAACCCGGCGGCTCTCGGAGATGCCCAGTCGCTCCATGATCTGCTTGGCGCGGACTTTGCCCACGCCAGGCAGGGACTCGAGCAGGGCGGAGACCTTCATCTTGCCGATGACGTCGTTCTCCTGGCCCTGCTTGATGACCTCGTGCAGGGAGGCGCCGGAGTGCTTGAGTCGATTCTTGACCTCGGCCCGCTCCCGGCGAGCCGCGGCGGCCTTTTCGAGCGCGGCTGCGCGCTGTTCAGGGGTAAGGGGCGGAAGAGCCACGCCTACGTCACCTCGGATGTCGAACTGTCGGATACGGACCGGTGAGGAACCTAGTCGCCCCACACCTGGGGAGCCACGAGCAACACGCTTGCCCGTTCTCCCCCACTACCTAATGGGTGTGGGAGGTGCCCCCACTCGTCGGAGACTAGCGGGCAAGTCCGCCAGAGTCAGCGAGAACAGCGGAAAAGTCCTGGTCAGCCTCCGTCAGGACGGACATTTAGGACATAATGCCCAGGATTTGAGGATGTATTCAGACTCAAGCGGGCCGCGGACCACTCGTCGGAGGACTCGAGTGACCGGCTCGAAGGCCCGCGCCGACCGTCGCGAAAGCCTCATACGGTCGTCGCAGTGACGTCACACACCCGCCAGCGCGGTCCGGATCTCCTCCGCGAAACGGTCGGCGGCGGTGCGCAGTGCGCCGACCTCCGGACCGTGCCGCAGCACCCCGCGGCTGACGTTCGGCACGACATTGCGCACCGCGGCCCCGAAGACCCGGGGAAGGTCGGCCGGAGTGGCCCCCTGGGCGCCGACGCCGGGCGCCAGGAGCGGACCGTTGATGTCCAGGTCGTACGACGACAGATCGCCCAGTGTGGCGCCGACTACGGCGCCGAAGGACCCCAGGGGCTCCTCTCCCTCGTTCTCGGCCGCCAGGTGACCCAGCATCGTCGCTCCGACGTTCCGGCCGTCGGCACGCACGGCGTGCTGGACCTCGCCGCCCTCAGGGTTGGAGGTCAGCGCCAGCACGAACAGGCCCGTGCCACTCTCCCGGGCCAGCGCGAGAGCCGGGCTCAGCGATCCGTAGCCGAGGTACGGCGAGACGGTCAGGGCGTCCGAGAACAGCGGGGAGTCCTTGTGCAGGAAGGCCTCGGCGTAACCGGCCATGGTCGAGCCGATGTCGCCGCGCTTGGCGTCCATCACGACCAGCGCACCGGCCGCCCGTGCCTCCTCGACCGTCTTCTCGAGGACGGCGACGCCACGCGATCCGAAGCGCTCGAAGAACGCGCTCTGAGGCTTGAGGACGGCGACCCGGTCGGCCATCGCCTCGACGACCGTGCGGCTGAACCGCTCCAGGCCGGCGACGCCGTCGTTGAGCCCCCACTCGGTGAGCAGGGAGGCGTGCGGGTCGATGCCCACGCACAGCGGACCGCGCTCGTCCATGGAGCGGCGCAGCCGCGCGCCGAAGGACTCCGTCATACCGTCGTCTTCCTTACGTCGGCGCCGACCGCGTCGGCGAGGGTGGCGTACGGGCTCGTGCGCAGGCGCGCGGCGAGCCCCTTGTGGATGGCGCGGCCCCAGAAGGGCCCCTCGTAGATGAACGCGCTGTAGCCCTGTACGAGCGTGGCACCGGCGAGGATGCGCTGCCAGGCGTCCTCGGCGTTCTCGATGCCGCCGACGCCGACCAGGGTGATCCGGTCGCCCACGCGCGCGTAGAGGCGTCGCAGCACCTCCAGGGAGCGGGCCTTCAACGGCGCGCCGGACAGTCCGCCGGCCTCCTTCACCAGGGTGGATTCGGACTTCAGACCGAGCCCCTCGCGCGCGATGGTGGTGTTGGTGGCGATGATCCCGTCCAGTCCGAGTTCGACGGCCAGGTCGGCGACCGCGTCGACGTCCTCGTCGGCGAGGTCCGGCGCGATCTTGACCAGGAGCGGGACGCGGCGGCTCGTGACCGCGCGGTCGGCGGCCTCGCGGACGGCGCTCAGGAGCGGGCGCAGCGCCTCGGTGGCCTGCAGATTGCGCAGCCCGGGCGTGTTCGGCGACGAGACGTTCACGACCAGATAGTCGGCGTACGGCGCCAGCCGCTCGGTCGACTTCACGTAGTCGCCGGCCGCCTCGGCCTCCGGTACGACCTTCGTCTTGCCGATGTTCACGCCCACGACGGTGGTGAAAACCGGCTCACGGGACGCGAGACGGGCCGCCACGGCCAGCGAGCCCTCGTTGTTGAAGCCCATGCGGTTGATCAGCGCACGGTCCTTCACGAGCCGGAACAGCCGCTTCTTGGGGTTGCCCGGCTGCGGCTCCCCGGTCACGGTGCCGATCTCGACGTGGTCGAATCCGAGCATCGACATGCCGTCGATGGCCACCGCGTTCTTGTCGAACCCGGCGGCGAGCCCGAAGGGGCCGTGCATGCGCAGCCCGAAGGCCTCGGTGCGCAGTTCCTTGTGACGGGGAGCGAGGGCGGCGGCGACGAAGGTGCGCAGCACCGGGATGCGGGCGGCGAGTCGGATCCAGCGGAAGGCAAGGCGGTGGGCCTGCTCCGGGTCCATCCGTTTGAAAACCAGACGGAAGAAGAGTTTGTACATCTCGGAAGTCCTCAGGGGTCCTCATGAAGATCTGAAGATCAGGGGTCCTCATGAAGAGGGGGACACCGTTTCCGGTGTCCCCCTCGGGGCTGCTAGTCGCGGGCCGCGGTCAGGTGTTCCGCGTGTTCCTGAAGCGAACGGACGCCTACGTCACCGTGGTTGAGGGCGTCGATGCCCTGGACGGCGGCGGCGAGCGCCTGGACCGTCGTCAGGCAGGGCACGGACCGCGCCACGGCCGCCGTACGGATCTCGTAGCCGTCGAGGCGGCCACCGGTGCCGTACGGGGTGTTCACGATGAGGTCGACCTCGCCGTCGTGGATGAGCTGGACGATGGTCTTCTCGCCGTTCGGGCCGGTGCCCTCGGACTGCTTGCGCACGACCGTGGCGTTGATGCCGTTGCGCTTGAGGACCTCGGCGGTACCGGAGGTGGCGAGCAGTTCGAAGCCATGGGCGACCAGTTCGCGCGCCGGGAAGATCATCGAGCGCTTGTCGCGGTTGGCGACCGAGATGAACGCGCGGCCCTTGGTGGGCAGCGGGCCGTAGGCCCCCGCCTGCGACTTGGCGTAGGCCGTGCCGAAGACGGAGTCGATGCCCATGACCTCGCCGGTGGAGCGCATCTCCGGGCCGAGGACCGTGTCGACGCCACGCCCGTGGATGTCGCGGAAGCGCGACCACGGCATGACGGCCTCCTTGACGGAGATCGGCGCGTCGAGCGGGAGCTCGCCGCCGTCGCCGCCCGCCGGAAGCAGGCCCTCCGCACGCAGTTCGGCGATGGTCGCTCCCAGCGAGATCCGGGCGGCGGCCTTCGCCAGCGGCACCGCGGTCGCCTTCGAGGTGAAGGGGACGGTGCGGGACGCGCGCGGGTTGGCTTCGAGGACGTAGAGGATGTCGCCGGCCATCGCGAACTGGATGTTGATCAGCCCGCGCACGCCGACACCGCGGGCGATGGCCTCCGTGGAGGCCCGCAGGCGCTTGATGTCGAAGCCGCCCAGCGTGATCGGCGGCAGCGCGCACGCCGAGTCGCCGGAGTGGATGCCGGCCTCCTCGATGTGCTCCATGACGCCGCCGAGGTAGAGCTCCTCGCCGTCGTAGAGCGCGTCGACGTCGATCTCGATGGCGTCGTCGAGGAAGCGGTCGACCAGGACCGGCCGGGAGGGGCTGATCTCGGTCGACTCGGCGATGTAGGACGACAGCCGGGTCTCGTCGTAGACGATCTCCATGCCGCGCCCGCCGAGGACGTACGAGGGCCGGACGAGGACCGGGTAACCGATCTCGTCGGCGATGGCCTTGGCCTCGGCGAAGGTGGTGGCGGTGCCGTGCTTGGGGGCCGGGAGGCCGGCCTCGGCGAGCACGCGGCCGAAGGCGCCCCGGTCCTCGGCGGCGTGGATGGCCTCGGGCGATGTGCCCACGATCGGCACGCCGTTGTCCTTCAGCGCCTGCGAGAGACCCAGCGGGGTCTGGCCGCCCAGCTGGACGATGACACCTGCGACCGGGCCGGCCTGCTGCTCCGCGTGGACGATCTCCAGCACGTCTTCCAGCGTCAGCGGCTCGAAGTACAGGCGGTCGGAGGTGTCGTAGTCCGTGGAGACGGTCTCCGGGTTGCAGTTGACCATCACCGTCTCGTAGCCCGCTTCGCTCAGCGCGAAGGACGCGTGGACGCAGGAGTAGTCGAACTCGATGCCCTGGCCGATGCGGTTGGGGCCCGAGCCCAGGATGATGACGGCGGGCTTCTCGCGCGGGGCGACCTCGTTCTCCTCGTCGTAGGACGAGTAGAAGTAAGGCGTCTTGGCGGCGAATTCGGCGGCGCAGGTGTCGACCGTCTTGTAGATCGGGCGGATGCCCAGCGCGTGCCGGACTTCGCGCACGACATCCTCGCGCAGTCCGCGGATCTCGCCGATCTGCTGGTCGGAGAAGCCGTGTCGCTTGGCCTCGGCCAGCAGCTCCGGGTCCAGCTTGTCGGCGGCGGCCAGCTCGTCCGCGATCTCCTTGATGAGGAAGAGCTGGTCGACGAACCAGGGGTCGATCTTCGTGTACTCGAAGACCTCCTCCTGGGTGGCGCCCGCGCGGATGGCCTGCATGACGGTGTTGATACGGCCGTCGGTGGGCCGTACGGCCTCCTCCAGCAGCTGGACGTTGTCGCCGGGCTCGCCGACGAACGTGAACTGGCTGCCCTTCTTCTCCAGCGAGCGCAGCGCCTTCTGGAAGGCCTCGGTGAAGTTGCGGCCGATGGCCATGGCCTCGCCGACCGACTTCATGGTGGTGGTCAGCGTGGAGTCGGCCTGCGGGAACTTCTCGAAGGCGAACCGCGGAGCCTTCACGACCACGTAGTCGAGCGTCGGCTCGAAGGAGGCCGGGGTCTCCCGCGTGATGTCGTTCGGGATCTCGTCGAGGGTGTAGCCGACGGCGAGCTTGGCCGCGATCTTGGCGATCGGGAAGCCGGTCGCCTTGGAGGCGAGGGCCGAGGAGCGCGACACACGCGGGTTCATCTCGATGACGATCACGCGACCGTCCTCGGGGTTCACCGCGAACTGGATGTTGCAGCCGCCGGTGTCGACGCCGACCTCACGGATGACGGCGATGCCGATGTCGCGCAGGGTCTGGTACTCGCGGTCGGTCAGCGTCATCGCGGGCGCGACGGTGATCGAGTCGCCGGTGTGGACGCCCATGGGGTCGAAGTTCTCGATGGAGCAGACGACCACGACGTTGTCGTGCTTGTCGCGCATCAGCTCCAGCTCGTACTCCTTCCAGCCGAGGATGGACTCCTCCAGGAGCACCTCGGTGGTCGGCGAGAGCGTGAGGCCCTGGCCTGCGATGCGGCGCAGCTCCTCCTCGTCGTGCGCGAAGCCGGAGCCGGCGCCGCCCATCGTGAAGGACGGGCGGACGACGACCGGGTAGCCGCCGAGCGTCTCGACGCCGCCCAGGACGTCGTCCATGGAGTGGCAGATGACCGAGCGGGCGGACTCGCCGTGCCCGATCTTGGCGCGGACGGCCTCGACGACATCCTTGAAGAGGTCGCGGTCCTCGCCCTTGTTGATCGCCTCGACGTTGGCGCCGATCAGCTCGACGCCGTACTTGTCGAGGGTGCCGGCCTCGTGCAGCGAGATGGCAGTGTTGAGCGCCGTCTGGCCACCGAGGGTCGGCAGGAGCGCGTCCGGGCGCTCCTTGGCGATGATCTTCTCGACGAACTCCGGGGTGATCGGCTCGACGTACGTGGCGTCGGCGATCTCCGGGTCGGTCATGATCGTCGCCGGGTTGGAGTTGACGAGGACGACCCTGAGGCCCTCGGCACGCAGGATGCGGCACGCCTGGGTGCCGGAGTAGTCGAACTCGGCGGCCTGGCCGATGACGATCGGGCCGGAGCCGATGACCAGGACGGACTGGATATCGGTGCGCTTAGGCACGCTGGCCCTCCATCAGGACTGTGTCCATCAAAGACGTGAAGCGGTCGAACAGGTAGGCGGCGTCGTGCGGGCCGGCTGCCGCTTCGGGGTGGTACTGGACGCTGAATGCCGGGCGGTCGAGGAGCTGGAGGCCCTCGACGACCTGGTCGTTCAGGCAGACATGGGAGACCTCGGCACGGCCGTAGGGGGTCTCGGAGACCTGGTCGAGCGGGGCGTCGACGGCGAAGCCGTGGTTGTGCGCGGTGACCTCGACCTTGCCGGTCGTGCGGTCCTGCACCGGCTGGTTGATGCCCCGGTGGCCGTACTTCAGCTTGTAGGTGCCGAAGCCGAGGGCGCGGCCCAGGATCTGGTTGCCGAAGCAGATGCCGAAGAGCGGGGTGCCTCGCTCCAGAACCGCCTGCATGACGGAGACCGGGTGGTCGGCGGTGGCCGGGTCGCCGGGACCGTTGGAGAAGAACACGCCGTCCGGATTCACGGCGTAGACCTCCTCGGCCGTCGCCGTGGCGGGCAGCACGTGCACCTCGATGCCGCGCTCGGCCATGCGGTGCGGGGTCATGCCCTTGATGCCGAGGTCGACGGCGGCGACGGTGTACTTCTTCTCACCGATCGCGGGGACGACGTACGCCTCCTTGGTGGCGACCTCGGCGGAGAGGTCGGCACCCTGCATCTCGGGGGCCTGGCGCACCTCGGCGAGCATGGTGCCCTCGTCGGGCAGGGCGTTGCCGGAGAAGATGCCGACGCGCATGGCGCCGCGCTCGCGCAGATGGCGCGTCAACGCGCGCGTGTCGATGCCGGAGATGCCGACGACGCCCTGGTGGCGCAGCTCGTCGTCCAGGGAGCGCCGGGAGCGCCAGTTGGACGGCACGCGCGCGGGGTCGCGCACGACGTACCCGGCGACCCAGATCTGCTGGGACTCGGGGTCCTCGTCGTTGACGCCGGTGTTGCCGACGTGCGGGGCGGTCATCACGACGACCTGGCGGTGGTACGACGGGTCGGTGAGGGTCTCCTGGTAGCCGGTCATCCCGGTGGAGAACACGGCTTCGCCGAACGTCACCCCCACGGCCCCGTAGGCACGGCCGCGGAAGGTCCGGCCGTCCTCCAGGACGAGTACGGCGGGAGTCCTGGCGGCTCCCCTGGTGGAGGTTGTCATCGTGCGCCTTCCGTCTTGTTGATCATGTGGTTCAGGGCCTCGACCCACTCGGTGTGCTCGGCCGCCCGGTCGGAGCGGAACCCGGAGTCGATCAGCCTCTCGCCGTGCGCCCAAGTCACCACGAGCAGTCCGCCCTCGGTCAGCACCTTGCCGGCGATGCCCTTGTCGAGCCGGGCCTCGCGCAGCTGCGCGACCGGGACGAAGAAGTCGGTGGCGCCAGGGCGTACGACGTCCAGTCCCGCCTCCGACAGCGTGAGCTCGACCCGGCTGCGGGTGCCGAGGCCGTGCGCCACGATGCGGTCCAGCCACTGCCCGGCGGTGGTGGAGCCGTGGTAGCGGCCGCTCATCGTCAGTTTCGCCTCGCCGGGCTCTTCCGGCGCGGTGAGCAGCTCGGGCAGGTCGCCCTGCAGCGTGCCGCGCCACTTCCAGCCCTCGCGCATCAGCCAGTAGACGAGCGCGATGAAGAGAGCGAGGCCGACGAGCCAGCCCGCGCGGGCGGCCCAGTCGGTGACCTCGGCCGACTTCTTCTCGGCGGCGAGTCCGGTCGTGAGTCCGGCTGCGAGCACAGTTGCAGGTGTCACGTGAGCTTCCCGTCGACGAGCGTGGCCTTGCCCCGGAGCCACGTGTGCGTGACACGGCCCGGCAGCTCACGCCCCTCGTACGGGGTGTTGCGGCTGCGCGAGGCGAAGCCCGCGGGGTCCACCGACCCACGGTATTCCGTGTCGAGGAGCGTGAGGTTGGCGGGCTCACCAGCCGAGACGGGACGCCCGTGCTCCTTCGCCTGCCCGATCTCGGCGGGCTTGAAGGACATGCGCTCGGCGGCCCCGGCCCAGGTGAGGAGCCCGGTGTCCACCATGGTCTCCTGCACCACTGACAACGCGGTCTCCAGGCCCACCATCCCCATGGCGGCCGCGGCCCACTCGCAGTCCTTGTCCTCGTGCGGGTGCGGGGCGTGGTCGGTGGCGACGATGTCGATCGTGCCGTCGGCGAGCGCCTCGCGCAGTGCGATCACATCGCGCTCGGTGCGCAGCGGCGGGTTGACCTTGTAGACCGGGTTGTAGGTGCGGACCAGCTCGTCCGTGAGGAGCAGGTGGTGCGGGGTGACCTCGGCGGTGACGTCGATGCCGCGGGACTTGGCCCAGCGCACGATCTCCACCGAACCGGCGGTCGACAGATGGCAGATGTGGACGCGGGAGCCGACGTGCTCGGCGAGCAGGACATCCCGGGCGATGATCGATTCTTCGGCCACCGCGGGCCAGCCCCCGAGCCCCAGCTCGGCGGAGACGATCCCCTCGTTCATCTGGGCGCCCTCGGTCAGCCGCGGCTCCTGCGCGTGCTGGGCGACGACACCGCCGAAGGCCTTCACGTACTCCAGCGCCCGGCGCATGATCACGGCGTCGTCCACACACTTGCCGTCGTCGGAGAAGACGGTGACCCCGGCGGCCGACTCGTGCATCGCGCCCAGCTCGGCGAGCTTCCTGCCCTCCAGGCCGACCGTGACGGCACCGATGGGCTGCACGTCGCAGTAGCCGTGCTCGCGGCCCAGCCGCCAGACCTGCTCGACGACACCGGCGGTGTCGGCGACCGGGAAGGTGTTGGCCATGGCGAAGACGGCGGTGTAGCCGCCGGAGGCCGCCGCGCGCGTACCGGTCAGGACGGTCTCGGAGTCCTCGCGGCCCGGCTCGCGCAGGTGGGTGTGCAGGTCGACGAGGCCCGGCAGCAACACCTTGCCGCCGGCCTCGACCACCTCGGCGCCCTCGACGACCTCGTCCGAAAGCGCCGTACCGACCGCTTCGATGACCGCACCGTCGATCAGGACGTCCTGCGGCTCGCCGCCGAGCACCTTCGCACCACGGATCAGAATCTTGCTCATGGGTCCTACTTCTCCTCGGTACGGGTGTGGGTGACGGCGGGCTCGTTTCCACCGAGCAGCAGGTACAGAACGGCCATCCGGATGGAGACTCCGTTTGCGACCTGCTCGACGACGGTGCAGCGCTCGGAGTCGGCGACCTCGGCGGTGATCTCCATGCCGCGGACCATCGGGCCGGGGTGCATCACGATGGCGTGCTCGGGCATCCGCGCCATGCGGTCGCCGTCGAGGCCGTAGCGCCGTGAGTACTCGCGCTCGGTCGGGAAGAAGGCGTCGTTCATACGCTCGCGCTGGACGCGCAGCAGCATCACCGCGTCGGACTTGGGCAGCGTGGAGTCGAGGTCGTACGACACCTCGCAGGGCCAGTTCCCGACGCCGACCGGCACCAGGGTGGGCGGCGCGACGAGGGTGACCTCGGCGCCGAGCGTGTGCAGCAGATCGACGTTGGAGCGGGCGACCCGACTGTGCAGGATGTCGCCGACGAGCGTGATGCGCTTGCCGGCCAGGTCCTGTCCTATCCCGGCGTCCCGGCCGACGAGGCGGCGGCGCATGGTGAAGGCGTCGAGCAGCGCCTGCGTGGGGTGCTGGTGGGTGCCGTCACCGGCGTTGATCACGGCGGCGTCGATCCAGCCCGAGGTGGCGAGCCGGTAGGGGGCTCCGGAGGCGCCGTGCCGGATGACCACGGCGTCGACGCCCATGGCCTCCAGGGTCTGGGCGGTGTCCTTCAGGGACTCGCCCTTGGAGACGCTCGACCCCTTGGCGGTGAAGTTGATGACGTCCGCGGAGAGGCGCTTCTCGGCGGCTTCGAAGGAAATGCGCGTGCGCGTGGAGTCCTCGAAGAAGAGGTTGACGACGGTACGGCCGCGCAGGGTGGGCAGTTTCTTGATCGGCCGGTCGGCGACCCGGGCCATCTCCTCGGCGGTGTCGAGGATCAGGACGGCGTCGTCGCGGGTGAGGTCGGCGGCCGAGATGAGATGACGCTGCATCTGTCAGGCTCCGTAAGGCAGTTCAGTTTCGGGAGGCGGGGGTCCGAGGGCCCCCGGAGGGCACAGCCGGGCAGGCGAGGGCGCACCGCGGCGATGCAGGCCCTTCGGCTTGCTACCGGGTCGGCTTCGCACCGAGCAGCACGGTGTCGCGACCGTCCTCCTCGGCGAGCTGGACCTTGACCGTCTCCCGCAACGACGTGGGGAGGTTCTTGCCGACGTAGTCGGCGCGGATGGGCAGTTCGCGGTGGCCGCGGTCGACGAGGACCGCGAGCTGCACCGCGCGCGGACGCCCGATGTCGTTCAGGGCGTCGAGGGCGGCGCGGATGGTACGGCCGGAGAAGAGCACGTCGTCGACCAGGACGACCAGGCGGCCGTCGATGCCGTCACCGGGGATCTCGGTGCGGGCCAGCGCACGCGGCGGGTGCATGCGCAGGTCGTCGCGGTACATGGTGATGTCCAGCGAACCGACGGGGATCTTCCGGTCGGTGATCTCCTCGAGCTTGGCGGCGAGCCGCTGGGCGAGGAAGACCCCCCGGGTGGGAATGCCGAGGAGCACCACGTCGTCGGCGCCCTTGGCGCGCTCGACGATCTCGTGGGCGATGCGGGTCAACACCCGCGCGATGTCAGGGCCTTCGAGAACGGCCCGGGCATCGGAGGCTTGCGAGTCCTGCTTGTCCTGCTTGTCCATATGAAACGGACCTCCTTCTCCGCCTCACGGGACGGACCTTAAAGGACGTCGGATTTGCGCCATCAACGTTAGCAGGCCCCGGCGACGCCCCTGATCACCCCTATGGCCTAATCGGCCACCGCGGGCACGGAAGAGTCGGTGTGGACCATTCGGCTTGACGCAGAAGAGTCACGCTGCGTAACCTCACAGTGAGTTACCAGACGCGCGGCTCGAATCCTCTGCAGCCGCGTCGACACAGTGTCCGGGGAGCTATATGTCCAGCGAATACGCCAAACAGCTCGGGGCCAAGCTCCGGGCCATCCGCACCCAGCAGGGCCTTTCCCTCCACGGTGTCGAGGAGAAGAGCCAGGGACGCTGGAAGGCGGTCGTGGTCGGTTCGTACGAGCGCGGCGACCGTGCCGTGACCGTACAGCGCCTCGCCGAACTGGCGGATTTCTATGGGGTCCCGGTGCAGGAGCTGCTGCCGGGCACCACTCCGGGCGGCGCCGCCGAGCCGCCGCCGA
>Ga0307512_10001962_pt1 | contig 27466 bp, 33 predicted proteins | sample 14_EM_MG_FD_200267 | JGI IMG/M metagenome (GOLD analysis project Ga0307512, IMG submission 200267) | Populus trichocarpa ectomycorrhiza microbial communities from riparian zone in the Pacific Northwest, United States - 14_EM | ecosystem: Host-associated > Plants > Roots > Unclassified | place... | reverse complement strand
GCAATTATGGGGTAACGTCGCCGCGCACCCCATTCATTTTCCAAGATGCAATGCCAAAAGTTGTTGACGCTCTGTTGACGCTCATTTTTAGGACATAGTAGAAATGTTGCCGTCACCATTGTTCAATAGAAAGGCGGCCGATAGTTCGATTATGACTTACTGTAACCGCACAGCCGACTGGATGTTTCATGACACAATGCCAACAATCGTTGACACTCCGTTGACGCTCACATTACTCACATCGAAACAGCCTTTGTACACTCAATAATTGTATCCAACAAATCATATACACAGTTATGACATCCATTATTGCGTTTGTATCTATTATCGTTTGCATCCAGGAGTTTTGTTACCTCTCAATTTTTGATCAACTGCGATCTACGCTATCTGGGTGAGAAATGACGTGGCCCTATTACATTCCTGCGCTTTCGGCCTGCAATTGACGGCATGTGAATCATTTCACTAGTGTTTGGTAAAAATAGCTCGACTTCCTCACCATTCCTTATGCAGCTCCTGCTCCTCGATTTCCATGACGTACCACAAGCAATTTCAACTATCTCAACCATATGCTCCAGGTCTGTGCGGAAAATTTTGGATACATGATACAGGGATGAATATAGCATGACGGCTGTCGTATAGATTGATTCGTCATGCGCACTGACCGCTCTTCCTATGACACGTATGACATCACTCACTGAAATTTTGTTAGCACATTTCGTCACTAATATTGCTTTTGCTGTGTCACTTAAGAGTCAGGTGCAGAATCAAACCCGAACGTGATAGCCGTCTTACAACCCGATTTGGATTTTAGAACTTTCACATGGTGCGTTCGACCATTGCACATGCACAGACAAATTATTGTGTCTCACAATTTGGTCACTGAAATCAAGCCAAAGCTGACACGTAGCAAAATTGGAATACAACTTGCTTTTCACCACGATCAGACGTCAAAAAGTACAGTTTGCACTACTGTTCGTCCGCAGACGCTGGAGCTGTCACCATCACTTCGTCGGAATCCGATATCTATATGGTAATTAGCTGGAGGCTATATGCAGGGGTAAAAGCTTAATGGTTCAACTGGCTTCGCTTTCAGCAACATTGACGAATCGGGCTCTGCAGCTAGCTCACCACTTGGTATGCTCGATTGCGACTGCGGCTTCACCGAACCTAGGCTAATATGACTACTTCCTGGTCGAGAAGTCACTTGCGGCCTTTGCGATATTCCGGGGACCTTGTCGAGACTATCCATCAGCTGTCCAAATGTTGCTGGTGGAGGTGTCGGAGCGTCATCCATTGTTTGCGGCTGGACGACGGCCGGAACCCTCAATTCGGTGGTGCCGTACTTCTTATCTCGTTCACGGAAGTAGTCGGCTGCATCCTCCCATCCCGGTTGGGTAAATTCGTCGAGCTTCATCTGCTTCTGCCGATATCTCTCCATGCACTGCTGGACCGTTTTGGTGATTGTGCCCATCACCCAGCCGGGTTCGTCATCTTCGCTCAAATTGCCCTGCTCAGTCTCTTCATCATCTTCTTCTTCCCCATCCTCCCCATCGTCAGAACTTGCAAGATCACTCAGACTGTCTCTGATAGCAACCAGCATCTCCTCAAACGTCTTTTCGGGCTCTCTGGACGTCAATCCCGCTATTTCAGTCTGCGTCATATCATCCTGCTCTTGTTGAACCGCGGCCTCTGCGTCTTCAACTCGCTTTCTTGCCCCAGCGGTCTCTCTCTTCACATAATCCTCAATCCATTTCTCTGTCTCTTCATTGCTTAAGAAGTGCGTTTCTCGTCGCTTCTCCGCCGCAAGCTTCTCTTTGGATCTGAAGCTGCGCAATGCCCCAAGGGCTCGGATTCTCTCTCCCACCAAGCCGCTCTTGCCTTCATTCGCTTGATGACGTCGTTGGGTTGACAGCTGATTCGATTTGCCGTATCTGCCCGCCGGAAGTGGCGAAATGTTCTTTTTCGGTGCATTGACCATTGTAGTTTTCGTGGAATTTGTTGTTGGCCAAGATGTTGGATGTTGCATGTTCTGGACAATATGGCGGTAAGCTGCGGCTTTTATGTCAAGGTTAGTACTTTTACTCATTTCGAACAAAGCAAAACTGCTCTCTTGACTGTCAATAAATCCGGAATAATGACGCTAACCGTACAACATGACATGATTGTTAGCGGCAGTTTCATATAATATCCCGGGGATTATTTGAGACAAACATCAGCAGACCTCCTTTCGCTCGAACTACATCCTACTAATATCCAGCAATTGGGCGATTTCGGCGGTCGTACACAGCAATTGATCGCTGTTAACAATCAGGCAACATCAGACCGACTGATTGCAAATTGCGGCGCGGTGGGAAACCCCTGCAACTTGCATCCATACTCAGTACGGTTCATCTTGATCATAACGATCATGTAGGCTGCTATATATTCCATTCTGACATGGAGCTAACTATATAGTCTTCAGGGCTTCCCACTTCCTCTCGTTATCATCTTCCTCTCCTATTCCACATCAGCACATTACGCTTACACAACCACCTCCGGCAGGTGAGAGCGGATCAAATACCGGCAGATTGGCGGGCGCTACAAACGATACGGAGCTTCTTGGCACACAACAAGAGTGCAGACACAAGTTAGTTCAACGCGATGCTGCCAATGTAGCCACCAAACATATGACCCAGGATGCACATTTAAAGATCGTCCGCAAGACTGGCAGCAGCAAACACAAGAAGCAGCATGCAGTTGGATGTAAGAATATCCTTATCGTGGCAAACGGCGGTCAATTAACTGAATAATGTACAGCGGGTGTCTGTAGAGAGCTACGTAACGAATTCATCGCTGCCCGTAACGGGAAACCTCCATGGTCGACAAAGGCATTTGTCCTCACAGTCCGCGGAATTGAACATCATGATGTTGTGAGATCTGGGATTTTCGAAGATGAATTTCCTGATAAGCGTCCCCGTGAGTGGACGAAACAGGCTTTAATCACTTTAGAGCAGGCTATGGAAGCGTATATGGTAGAGGTAACAGCCGAATTTCATTGTTAGAAGCTTCGACTAATGTCTTGTAGGTTTTCAACATGTCTGCAACTATGGCAAGGCAAGGAGGTCGGGTACAGCTGAAACAGTCAGGCATGCGCCTGGCGTTGAATATGGCCAAAATGGCCAAAGAAGGCTTTTCGCGGGCCGCAATAGAGGAAACGAAATATCTCATTAAGAAACCACGCGCCGAGGTCCGAGAAAAGAAAAAGCGGGGTGTTGAGTTTCCTGGGCATAGAAAGGTGAAGGCTGCGATACAAAGACACCCCGCAATGCTTCGTCATAACCAAACGCCCGGCTGCCTTCCTTGCCAAAATGGCACCGCAAAGAATCCGCAGACACTCTGGGGACGCAAAGGAACAGGTGCACCTCCCCCCGCCCGACACAGAGTGCGGACTCCAGAGCCGACTCTACCTCCGCCCGGCACGCCACCTGCCCCAACCGGTAACACCTCTGGGGCTCAACCCTCTGAAATGGTCAATTTGCCGGCCGGATATGCTTATTGGCATATAGCTCTTCCCGATGCGGAATTTTTCGAAGATGATGAGGATACCGAGCACGATACCGATTTTGATCCAGATATGCTGACTGATGATGGTTAGTACACTATCTGTTGTGTGGTAATGCGTCTAACATTCATTTTGAAGACAAAAGCAGTGGATTGAGCGATCCTGCTACTGATGACGAGCATTGACCGAAAGACACGGGATTTTGGAAATTATTATTATATATATCTATGTATTATTAAAGAACAACGTAGTGATCAAGAAGAAAGTATATGAAAACGCCAGAAAGGCAGCCAAAACACAGTGAATGATGAATTGTACCAAAATGAATGATTGCATATTGTGGATACAGCCATGGCAAAATGAGCGTCAATGGAGCGTCAACGATTTTTGGTCATGCGTCCTGGGAAATAACACCTCTGATAGGTTGTAGTCAGTCACAAAGGAATTTTTGGCCGCCTTTATAGGCAAAACAGACATCAATACCCTCCCTGCCCCATCATGAAAATGAGCGTCAACGCAGCGTCAACGATTTTTGGTCATGTGTCCTGCGAAATCACACCTCCCATGGGTTGTACGCAGTCATAAAAGAGTTTTTGGCTGCCTTTATAGGCAAAACAGATAGCTATACCCTCCCTGCCCCATCGTGAAAATGAGCGTCAACGGAGCGTCAACAATTTTTGACCATACGTATTGGGAAATGACACCTCCGATACGGTGTATTGAGTCATAAAGGAATTTTTGGCTGCCGTTATATGCAAAACAGATTGCAATACCCTCCATGCCCCATCATGAAAATGAGCGTGAACGGAGCGTCAACGATTATTGGTCATGTATCATGGGTAATCTGGGTGGCGACAGGTTGCACATTGTCATAAACTGATTATTGACTGCCTTTATAGGCAAAAGTGAAAGTGAAACGCTTCCTGCCCCATGTTCAAAATGAGTGTCAACAGAGTGTCAACGATTGTTGGCCTTCCATCATGGTTAATCACAGTGTGATGCGGAGGTTATTGTCTATATATATCATTTTGACTGTTATTATACTCTAAAAGGCTCAAGAATACTCAGTGGTAGCTCTGTAAATGAAATAAGTTTTTACTGTCCCGGGGGATGTGGCTAGAATATCCAGTACATATATGTCTATAAAGGCTGTCATATCCTTCTTTATGGATGTTTGTGATCACGCAGAACTCATATTACCTAAGATGCAAGACCAAATATCGTTCACGCTCTGTTGACGCTCACTCTCAGGATGTAGTTGGGCGCTTGAGTATTCTTGTTTTGCACATCAAGGCGGCTAATACGTCGAAAACGAACCGTGACGTACCATGGTCACTATTTTACGATTAACAGTCGCATATCTGAATGCGACCATAAATGTGAAACCCGAAACGCAGACGCGGAGATTGGAACCGACGGGTCTAGCCAAACCCGGCGAAACCCCCGGGTTGACGGGTACGGGTCCGGGTTTGTCCCGCCAAGAGTCTGCGTGTCGGGTTTTTGGACGGTTCTGGAACCGAACCGACCCGTTGTTGCGGTCCAAACCCAGACCGCTGGCGGGTTACCCGGACCCGTTGCTAACACTAATTCATACCATATTCAGTCTAACTAGAGTTTGATAGAATCAAATTCCGCTCCGTCTCCTGGGAATCCTGTGAATGTGGGCACGATTCCCACCCACCAGCATTCATCCCAGCTGACAAATCAAACGAATAAGAGACTGACCCTTGCCATAAGTTCACTCGATGAAGAGGAGCAGAAAAGAAATACGGAAGACAGAGAATTGGGACAGTCTGGTCAATCTCCAGTCACTAATTCACTAGAGCGCGAACTATCCTCTGTCGGTCACCGCTAGGCAGTCCATGACTGCCTAATCACATATCTCCATGAAGTATAGTTCAGACATCTGGATATTCTGGAATGTTCTCACTTTCCAGCCTATTGCCTTTCCGCTCTCCCAAGCTCGTGCTGTGCTGCATTCCATCGGCGGGGGTGGCAAATCAGGTGCTACTGTGTCTAGACTGTCGTTTCATTTTACCACAGTCACTGCTCGTCATCTCAGTGTCTGAAGCATTTCCACCGTACCCCTGTTGGTGCACGCCAGGACTTTGGTTTTCAGAACCTGGTTGGCAAAGACTTCAGACATGTCATTGGGATGGGTCTGTTGCTTCCGGCCTTGCCTTTCCATCTGTTACTGCAGAGCTTGCCACGCATGTCGGACTCCGACTATGCCTTCCCATTCAATTCTCCCTTGGAGATACATCAGGCTGTCCGTGCTGCTGAGCCGTACATTCAGTGGAGTATTGAATATTATCGCACTTTCCAACGGCAATTCGGAATACCCACAGCACAGTGTCGAACCACTCCATGCTTCGTGTCCCAAGCTAGCTGGGATTTGACTCTCCAAACATCTTTATTTGATCCCAGAGCTGCAGCTCCCACTCTCCCATCCACTGTTCGAGAGCCATCTGTGCAGTACATCCGGGCACCTGATTCCGCTATTCCTGCCTTGTGTCACGTGCATGGTGTGGTGGCTCTCTCAGCTTCAACTTTCTCGTCCAGTATTATAGTCTTGACAGCAGGTTCGTACCAGAGTCCAACCACCACATGGTCTATGCTGTCCAGCTGTGTTTGTGATCCTTCTTGACGACTCTGCATAATAGTGCACCAGAGGTGGGCTAGTCATGTAGCGTCTTCAATTTGAAACACTCATAAAAGTCTGGTAGCCACATTATGAAATGTGCTGCATGGACGGCCCTCCTGCCCGCTTGTTCGACTGCAGAAGGTTTTGTGACTGTCAGCAACCATGGTTCTGGTGTTTTTGACTTCTTCATACAGCAACTGAGATGCTGCTTGAATGTTGGATGGGCATCCATCCAATCTCCCAGCAACATAGTCGCTTCTTTGATTAATTTGATGAGGCCATCTCCCGCTCATTGCTTTGCTGTTAGCTTAGGCCGGAGGTGCATACGGTGGTCTCGTGTGCCCACTGCAACACTGCTACACATGGTGCAGTGTTAAATGCTAGACTGCTGATATCGGCCCAGTCGACGCATGCTCTCGAGGATGGTTGCTCTTCCGCAAGATTGCTCCCGGGAGGGGTGGCTGCTAAACATGGTTGCTCTCGCCACATCTTCCAAAGACTTACAAGGATGATCACAAATCTCTAATTTCTGGCTGGAGGATCTCCCGGTTATATCATTCTGAACTAACAAGTCCTGACCCTGTGGAACATGGGGCAAAGTAAATCGTGAATCAATTCAATGGATTGCCAGGTTTAATACTATTGGTCATTTTTATTATGTCCATTACGCTTGCCTGATTGACCTAGTTTGTTTCTATCATTCTGCATTCACTCTAACTAGTGGATGGTAAATCCCTTCTACTCCTCCGGATGGTTAGCTGGGTACCAACAGATCCCCTCATTCTATCCTCCTATTCCTTCTTGCCTTTAAAGAATTAAAGTAAAACCAAATTCATGGTCACACCTGAAAGAAAAAGAACATAAAGAAACACTGCTGAGTACACTCTTTGTCATCGGAACACCCCAATCACTGTGGCTGCAATGTTGTTAATCTCATCTTCCTCGCATATTTCACACAGATGTTTGCAGTCTGTTTGTGTCGCTCCTCTTTGTTCGCCGATTCTTTTTGACCCATTTGCTGTTGGGATATAGGCATCTATTTGCACTTTGATTCCATCACCTTCACGGAGTAAATTAACTTGCAAATATGGTTCTTCATTCCGATGACAGCCCAAACACCCAGGTATCAACCAGTCTCACGCTGGATTCTACTGCCATAGCACGTTGTGATTTTTTAAGCCGGCCTGCACAGTACAGACTATTTGTAATGGCAGTCATGATTAGGTTCTCGCCAAATGGCACGAGACGTGTCCAGGACCGGGTAACCACCAACCTTATATAGCCGACTCGCGATCTCTCTGAGATCACTTGCGATAATGTTCCCTATCGACTACTCTATTATATTACCACATTCACATGTGCAACCGTATCTTTCCATACACTCACATAGGTCTCCATATACCGATATATGGCCTTGCACCATTGTCGCTCTTAATCAATTCAATAGGTTTCGCTCACGTGATCTCGCAATTTACCACTTTCGACATGTTACCTCAAAATAACACATTTTATCAAAAACATGCCTCCAAAGAAGTCTTCCAGAATTCAATTGCACGTCACTGACATCCATGAGAGTGATGACACTCTGCAGGCAGCGGCATCAACAACCGATCGCGCTACTCCAACGGTCTCACCGCAGGCCGAGATTGCCAATGCCAATGACAATGACCACTACGATGACCTCAGAGGTCAAAGGAACAAAGATTGCCTGATCGGCAACGATAGTGGTGGTTTACGTTCCCAAATTCCTGACGAGGACCGTCAACATGTGGCGACTCAAGACCGGTTGATGCTGGAAATGCTCCTCGAAAATCATGCACAGTGGAATGCCGAATAGAAACTCGAAGAAGAACGATTAGCGGCCGACCGGGAATGAATGGCAGCCGAACGGGACCAATGGGCTGCTGAACGAGCCGAACACGCCGAACGAAGCATTGCAGGCGCAAGACCGAATATTTACAAGATGATTGACCCTGTACAGTGCTGCGGCGGTGAGAAGGAGCTGGACTGATTTCTGGAGGCATTACACTCAAATGTCAACTGCCATGGCCACCGATTCCCATGCGGTGGACCGTATCACGTCAAATACGCAATCTCTCTTCTGGACACCTGGCGTAATGATCAAAACCCGACACTTAGACAGACGGGGATGACAGACCCTTCGGAATGGGCGGGCGAGGTATCTGCGGGATCCGACCCATGCCTACAGGACTTCGACATCTTTTCACTGGAGATGGCCAAGGTTTATGGGGATGAGGACCGACCACATGTGGCGGTGATTACGCTGATGCAGGAATACATAGAACTTCCACAACAATTGGTCAGAGCTTATGCAAATCGTGTGAAAGCTAATAGGAGACTAGCTGGGTGGGATCTACAGATGAATGAAGAAGTCCTCTACGATATTGGCTGGGCAGGCCTGTGCAACTGTTTCAAGAACAAAATTGTAGCGGTGACGCCCGCCAGAGGTAGATTTGACAGATTGGACGAATTCTGTGATAAGGCCGCGGCCTCGGAAGTTACACATGTCGAGAAAAAGAAGCCACAGCAGCAGCGACAACAGCAGCAGACACAGCCTACGGACTGGTCATCCAAAGGCCGCCACCAAGGCTACTGGCCATCCATCCTTGAGCCAGCCGCCACCACCGGCAGCGGCAAATCCGGCCAATTGGGATCAAACAAACTCGGCAAATCAGGCGGCAGAGGACAATCGTCAGGCTTACCGCCAGCACCACGGGTCACCACGGAAATCTCCGAAGGGCGACGTTCAACTGGAAAGTGCTTACTATCCGGATCTCCGAACCCAAGGCAAGCTTCTGCCCTGAATACTCACGAGGAGGTGACGCACCGCAATAGCAGGACCAGACACTAGCCCCAGACAGGGACGGAGAACACCAAATGAAACGACAGAAGTCTTTCGGCAATCAACAGCTAAAAAACTGATAGGCCTCTCTCGGCATCTGGCCCGACCGGAGAGGTTCGACAAGGCGGAATTGGGTTTAGAGCGGTTGGCAATGCAGACTTTGATGGCGATGATGTACGGCATACAACTGCATCAGATCGCTTTGAAGTCAAGGGTGTTGATGGAGCGCCCAACAGAACACATGTCAGGTCAGTACTTATCCGGCACGTCCAGACGGGACATGGCCCATATCATTCACAAGGTTATTATATGATCTGAAGTAGGGAAATGCAACGCGTGCAAGCTCTCATCGATTGCGGCGCAACGAGCATCATTATGACACCTAGACTGCAGAAACAGCTTCATCTAGCAAACGAACCAGCATACGTTACGACTGTAGCCATCAGCGGCCATGAAATGGCACACGCGAGCGAGAGCTGAAAAGCAATGTTCACGGTTCAGTGTATGGAACACTTATTACCGGTTCAGGAATCGGAGGTGTCAGTTGTGCCCATACGGGCCCACGACTTGGTTTTGCGATTGCCTTGGTTCCAGTCCAGGAATCCTCATGTTGGTTGGCAATGCAGTCGACCTTTGGCTCTGCGAACCACAGGGTGAGCGGAAGTGGTGGCAGTGGACCAGGTAGACCATCAGGAAAGCACCAGGAATGTACCAGAATCTACGGCTAGGGAGGAGGCGTGTTCCGAAGCAGGCGGCGGCATCCCAGATATTCAAAAACTCGGAGCAACTGCCTTTGATGATCTACTGGCCAGTGAGCAGGTCGTCGGGACATTCTTCCTAAGAGTGGGAGATTGTACAGGGCTGCTGGGAGCGACCATGGAAGGCATCACTGATGGTGAGCTAGATAGGTCCCAGGCGGTGGATGGGCGTGCAGGGAGCAGCGGCGGTCGTTGCGGCAGCAGAGTGTACCAACAATGCGGGCCTTGAGTGATTGCTACCGGCATGCCGAGAAAGGGAGGCAGTACTGGACGGCGGGGCTTGGCCCTATTGTCGTGAACTGTGTTACATCCAGGCTCCTGCTTATCCCTTCATACCGCTCCATATCTATTATGGATTGAGATATATTGTGAGCAGATGGAGCCGGCACAATGACCTAGATGGTGCATACAGATGATGAAGGACATATCCCGGCCATAAACGGAGAATTCATGGAGATTTTCAGCAAAGATGATGTGGAGACACTCCCGCCGCATCGGCCAACCGACCATGCAATTCACTTGGAGCCCGGCTATTTCTTGCCAGATGCGCGGATTTACAATCTATCGGAGTTCGAATTAATGATGCTAAAGGATTACGTCCAAGAAAACCTAGCCAATGGGTTTATTCAGCGATCGTCATCGCAGGCCGCAGTACCCATCCTCTTTGCAAGGAAGATGGATGGAGGGTTAAGGCTTTGTGTGGATTACCGCATGCTCAATCTGGCGACGGTGAAGAATCAATATCCCCTTCCATTAATCTCAGAGTTACTTGACAGTGTACGTGAGGCCAGGATATTCACAACACTGGACCTCCGCAGTGCCTGTAACCTCATCCGGATCAAAGAAGGCGAGAAGTACAAGACCGCTTTTCAAAGGTGTTACGGCCAATTCGAGTACAGGATCATGCCATTCGGCCTAACAATCTCGCCGGCTACGTTCCAGTCTTACATCGATGATTTCCTATGGCCATACATTGAAGACCTCGCGGTATACCACCTTGACGACTTGCTCATCTATTCGACGAACGAGAAGGGGCATGAGGAGCATGTGCGCCAAGTGCGGCAACGACTAAAGGAATTCGGCCTCTAATGCAACGCCTAGAAGTGTCAATTCAGAGTTTCGGAGGTCGGCTTCCTGTGGTTTGTTTTCACTCCCGATGGCGTCGGCATGGAATTGGACCGGATCACCACAATTGAGGACTGGCCGACACCGAAGTCAGGTAGAGATGTTCAGGTGCTGCTCGGATTCACGAACTTCTACCGAAGATTCCTCCGGTACTATGCCAATGTGACCCTTGCACGGACGGAACTACTAAAAAAGACACAGGCAAGCCCGAGAGGCAAGAATGGGGCACATTCAGCCAAATGGTAATGCACGCGGCAAGTGGAATTGGCTTTCCAGAAACTGAAAAGAACCTTCACCGAGGCGCCAATACTCTAGCATTCCGATCCGGCGAAGCTGATCATTCCCCAATCTGACGCGAGTGGATTTGCGATTGCATGCATTTTCAATCAGTACGATGGTTTCGGGAATCTCAGGCCAGTCAATTTCTACCCGCGGAAGTGCTCTGTAGCTGAACATAATGACGTCACTTATGATCGGGAGCTATTGGCCATCGTGGAAACACCAAAACATTGGCCACAGTACCTCAAAGGCGCCAATCACCAGGTTTGAATTCAGTGTGGCTACAAGAATGTCGAATACCTCCAGACATCCAAAGTGCTCTCCAAAAGACATGCCAGGTGGTCGGAAACTCTCTCGGCTTACGACTTTGTCATTGAGCACCTGGAAGGTAGCCAGAACATGGCCGATGGTCTGTCCAGACGGCCTGACTACGAGATCGGCTACGAAAGGCCTGTGTAGTGTTAGCAACGGTTCCAGTTTTGGACCCGGCCGGTTTTATAGGTCTGCGTGGCAACGGCCTTACCCCATCAAAAATCGACGATTTTTTAAGCGCACCATTGCATTATGGCTACAAATATTAATCAGAGAGTTTAGTGTTTGGTACATAAGATGTGTAGCTGTGTACGGCGCATGTTTTGGCCGTCTTCGATTTTCGATATCTTCAAATCCCAGCAAGCGGTAGCCCAAAAACCTCGTTTTTAGGCCGAAAATGGCAATACTTTCAAAGCAGCTTGCTGAGTTTTGAAGATATCAAAAATCGGAGACAACGAAAGGATGCGCCATCCAAAGCTGCATATTTCATATACCAGACACTAATTTAGGTGATGAATATTCATGGACTTAATTTAGGGAACCATTTGGTACATACCCGGACCGAACCGGCTGTGGCCGGGTTTTGTTGGAACCGCTACATTAGACACGGTCCGAAAACGGATCCGTTCTTAATACTTGGCCTGTGGCACGACTATTGGCAACCGTGTCAGTGGAACCATACAACGATCTCATCCTAGCAATCATCGCGGACCAGTCTTCCGACCCTTTGGTTGCCGAGGTCTCGGCGAATCTAGTTGACAAGCCAGTTGAAGATTGCACAGATACTGCGGAAGAGGAGAACCAATGGATAGTCATCGCGGGGGCTCTGACTTAAGAAGGGAGGATACACATTGCTCCAGTCAACCACCTACGCGGAAAAGTGATCAGTTTATTCCATGACAATCCTAAGTCCGGCCATTTTGGAGCTCTTAAGACTACCGAGCTGGTATCTAGGGATTTCTATTGGTCAGCGATGGACTGGCAGGTACGTAAGTATGTCAGCGGCTGCGAAGTATGCCACCCAATCAATGCCCCTCGGCACGCCAGGCACGGGATCAACATGCCATTGGAGAGACCATCATGGCCATGGGAAGGCGTCACGATGGACTTCTTCACCGACTTGCCATAATCAACGGCATCGGGCTACACCAGGATTCTCGTGATCGTGAACCGACTGACAAAGATGGCAATCTACTTACTGTGCCAGAAAGATATGGACCCGCCGGCAATTGTTCCGGCTCTTCTTTGAACACATCATTTGCACTCGTGGCGTTCTGGACCACATAGTCACAGATTGCGGCACCCAGTGTACAAGCTGATTCTGGACCCAGCTATGTTCCCACTTGAGTACTGACCATCGGCTCTCGACAGCCTTCCATCCACACACAGACGGGCAGACAGAGCATCATAACCAGACGATGGAGCAGTATCTCTGGGCTTTCTGCAACTATGAGCAGGACAATTGGGTGGCAGTCGTGCCGCTAGCCGAATCCGCGTACAATAACGCAATACACGCGTCTATGAGGATCACTCCATTCTGGGCGAATTACCACAACCATCCGGTGATGCAGTTTAAGGCCCCGAAGAAACCATCTAGTCCGAATTCGGAAATCCAAGCAGACGCTGTCGTAGCTGGCTTGGAGGAGACTCACCAAACCCTCCGTAAGAACTTGAAGCAGGCTCAAGCCCATCAGACGAAGTTCGCCGGCGTCAAAGAGGTTATTTTCGAGGTTGGAGGTAAGGTCTGGCTTCCAACGCGGCACATCCGGATGACAAGACGGGCAAACAAGTTGCATTACAAATGAACAGGAATGTACACGGTAAGTACGATCATCAATAAGAATGCTTACAAATTAGACCTTCCATATACGATCCGGAAGCACAACGTGTTCCACGTCTCTTTGCTCGACTGCTATACACCTCCTGCCATCGGCCAGCTGCCATGTGAACCGCAGCCGAAGGTGGTCCATGACTCTGACGAATGGGAAGTTGACCGGAACCTCAACTGTAAACGAGGCTACCGGCAGATCCATTATCTCGTACAATGGGCGGGTTACAGTTTCGTATGGACTAGCTGGGAGCCTGCAGGCACTCTCGGGAATGCGCAGGAATTGGTTGACAATTTTCTCCCAGAGCATGCCAGGAAGCCTCGACGATGATTGGACTTGGAGGAGTGGGATTGGACATTTTCCACGGGGGTTTTACTTTTTCTTAATGTCTTATGGATCTCAGGCTGGTATAAATGGCGTCGGCATGGGTTTTTACCACCCACCACTTGGGGAGGAGTTTCCCCTTGCACCGAAGCCGCCATGAGGCTGCTTATTAGGCACCGATCGGTTGTGGGACTTATTAAGTTGTGCGGAGGCATACGCATCGGTTTTATTTTCTTTTGTGGGGTTTCTCTTATTATATATACGTACGTGACAGTCCAGGTGGTCTGCTCCTGAAGCGGGGGATGATGTAATGGCAATCATGATTAGGTTCTCGCCAAATGCCACGAGACGAATCCAGGGCCGGGTAAACACAAAACCTTTTCTAGACGACTCACGATCTCTCTGATATCGCTAGCGATAATTTTACCTATCTACTACTCTAATATATCACCACATCCACGCGTGCAACTGTATCTTTCCATATACTCACAGACGGGGCCATATACGGATATCCGGCCTTACACTATTGAGATGGCATCCCGATAGTGACCTGTGCACATTGAGTAAGCTTGGCAGCGATGTGATTCACATCTCTCCATGAGAATTTCCTCTCACCACATATTGCATGAAAACCGTGTTTCCCTCCCACTGTATAAAAACCATCCGGTCTTTCATGATGTTGTTGGTTACTCTCAAAAGGTATCTGATGATCACATTGCCTTTCGTACTGTTAATCAACCTCCTCTTGGGACGACTGCTTTGATATCCCTCAGGAATATTACTGCATTATTATAACCTTGCCACATAACACTACCTCCCTCAATGCGATTAGTCGCAGTTTCCATTCCGGATCTCGTCTTCCTGCTCCCGAACTCCCTCACAACTTTGATCCTATTCCATTTGTGGGTTATCGGAGAATTGGCCATTCGGGTTTTGATCAGGATATCCTAGTGCGGTTGACTTCTCAAATTTACAATGTCAACATCACTTACCACTGTAGACCCAATGCGTATGCCCAGCATGATGTTCTGATTAATCACCATAGTTGGGTGAAAGAAAGGTGGGCTATCTCATCCAACCTGAGCTATCGACTATCTTCTGGAGTTAATTCGTAGAATGGTCTACTTGCTACTGTGTTGGTCTTAGCTGCCTCCACAATCTATCGTTCAACTCAATGCCTATTATACCCACACGGCTTCTGCATTGAATGCGGTGGATTAGCTTTCTCCCATTACAGTAACGACTACGTACTGAGATTCAACATGCGATTCATACTGCCACTAGCTCGGACAGGGCGCCTGGCGGAACTTCACCCCATTGCACAGAACTATGGACACTGTGTCGGACTTAATTGTGGATACTGTAATCTGCGATCATGGTGTACAGTGTTGGTTACTGTCGCGATTGTCCTGTAGCGTCTGTACATATGCCGCTGATGTGTTCTGGTGAAGACGAGAGATGGAGGATGACCTACACAATATCTGGCTGTCAACTGTGAAATGAGATGTAGTCCATTCACTGAGGACGTTGCAACCTGGAGTGTACACACTCCATCTGCTGACTTGTTCCAGGGGAGAGCTGGTAATTGGTGAATGCTTTGTAGGTATTGATCGATGCTATGCATCTATGTGTGCTCAGCATAAACAACTCACTGCAAGTATATCAAAATCAAAGTCGAGTACACACTCCATTGCCATGATCAAGATGGTGGCATACAGGGTACCAATATCGAATTTTCTTCTGCTGCAGCTGGTAATATCAATCATAAAAGAAGCCCATGAAGAATTGCTCTAAATGAGATCAGACCAAATCAACAGGGCCATTGAGCAGATTGACACGAAGCTGGTTGAACGCACACTGATCCGTTGTCCGGTGAGAATTGCACGCAGGATATGAATCATGATAGCCACGAGATTGATTTGACTGGACTGCATATCGGAAATGGAAGATGCTTCCGGGAAGACTGAGATCAATATGGAGGTGGCGGTGGACAATGTGGAGGAAGAGCGCACCGAGGAAGAACGGACTGTTTCAAATAATGACATGGAAAAAATGTAACCACAGAGTATTGGGAGAGAAATGTCGCTCAAAAGACAAAATGAAAGAAGTATCAATTTGAACTTGAGATCCCTGGTCATAAGCTCCAATGCAGCTTGGGGTCTCAACCGCTACTATCTTGTGTGGAATACTTACATGACCTAATCAAAAGAACCCTTGTCATATTTACTTCATCTGCACTTGGGGAAGAGAAATTCAGGTATCTGATATGAGAAGAACCTACATCTAGAATTTTGAAATCCAAAATCCAAGAAATAGAATACAGACTAGAATGCTAGTATTCTTTGTTTCCTGCAGCTGCATTCGCTCTTGATAGTATGGTTAACATAGTAAATATGTTTATCGTCCATTTCTGCTGCTGTAATGTTCATCCCAGTGTAGGCAAGGAGTTCAGCAAGGGAGACATTCTTGACGTATAGCACCTGGCGGGGTATATTTGAAGTTCTGTCGTAAATCACTAACGTCCACAGATAAATGGTGACAATAATAGCGACATATGTACATGTGTGAACCAGGGAGTAATGGTTACTTGCCTGTAACATTGAAAAATGGGATTCAATAGAGAAAAATATCTTTTGATGGGACATGTGTAAAAGTATACAGAGTTCGAGCATGGTTTCAGGTAACCCAGACAGGAACTTCACTTCAAACTATAACAGACAGTTTAATATATCTTTGAGGAAATGAAACAAAGAACTTCAATCGGATTCCAATGGGACCTGACCAGGTTTTGAACGGCACCCTAATAGGATCCGATCAGCACCTGAACAAGATCCGAACTGGACCACAATGTAACACTCCCAGCTTCCATTCTAAATCACAACCTCCGGCTGGAGGTTTCCTCACTATATAATTACTGACAGCCAAGTCCTGAATGGGATCAACTGAACTGAACCAGGAGTGATATCCACACCATGAATTGCAGATTCATTGATTCGTAGTAAATCTTCCGGGTACAGAATCCATCCCACAAATGTGCTTGCTTTTGTTTGCGAAACTTCCCGGTGGAAGATTCAGGCCTACCAAGAATTCTCTGTTTAGTAGCAATCTTCCCAGTGGAAGATAGAGTAGGGCCTGCATAGGAGAAAGCCTCAAATCACCACACAGTGGATGCAAACAGTGTCACGTAGTCCTCCATTACCAGACCGCGCTCTATGTCAGTTTATGGTGGTCCTCTTCATAGTCCAAAATACAGAGCCCCAACTTCCGGCCACAGAATCTGACAACAATATATGCCTTGGAGGCTATCTCAATTATTATGTCAAAGGATTTATAAAGTGTCACATGGTCACCCATACCTAGTCCATGCCGCACTTGATTTCAGTATGGTCTCCTGTGGTAGACAACGTACCAGGTGCCAACTTCCGACCGGAAGAGAGAGTTCTGGCTGAGAGAATCAATCTGCTTTCTGGTCAGACAACGGAGTTCAAAGGTGCGGGAAACTGACCATTTCCAGTCGGAAGATAGACTACGAGCTGGCTCGTATAAATTCTCATATTCTCATTTGGAAGATTAGGCAAGTCCCAAATAGTTGTCCAGAATTAGACCTTTCCATACACGACATCATGGTAGTCCTCTTGCTATGCCAGGACAAAACCACTCAACTTCTGGGCGGAGGATTTAGAAATTCTCCCATTGTCGCCCAAAACTATATGATGCCACTCATTATGTTATTGTGGTCTCCTACGGTTGACCAGGTACCAAGTGCCAACTTCCGGCCAGAATACATAGTTCTGGTTGGGAGAAATTACCATTTTTTGGGTCGGTGATTACAGTTCAAGTATTGTTGGAACTCACAAGTTCTGGCCGGAAGATTGACATCCAATTTGGGGTGGAAGAATTCTCATCTAATCGGTCGAATGATTGAGTCAGTCATACATAGTCGTCAACAACTACACCATGGCTTACGCGACTCCAGGGCAGTCCTCATGTTGTGCCAGGTGCCAAACTCTCAACTTCTGGGGGAAGGATTTAGCAAATCTGACATGGTCACACATAACGAAACCATACCACATGATATTTCTAGGCGGTGTCCTTTGGTCGACCAGGTACCATGTGCCAACAGCTTGACGGAACAGAGAGTCCAGGCAACAGGAGTTTTTCAACTCTAAGTTCAGAATATTGGGTTCAAGGCTGGCAGAGACTCACATATTGCGGTTGCATGATGGACTACCACTTGGCAGTGAATAACTCCCATCTTTTTGGTCGGAGGGTTGAGCAAGTCACACATAGTCTCCAACACTCAGTCCTTGCAATACGCAACTTCATCCTTGATGGCTTTCCAGAGCCAGGTGGCAAATTTCAACTTCCGATTGGAGAATGTACTTCTCCGGGAGTAAAATACTCAATTTTGCTGTCTGATGATTGAGGCAATCGCACATGGTCAACTGTCGCTGGAGGATGTCTAATACCAAATCGTGATGGTCCGCAGTGGACAACGAGCGACCAACATTCGACACCGGGTCGGAGGATTGGAGAAATGTTTAACTTCCGTGTGGAGAATGCCATTCTACTTCAGAATGTCTCAACTTCCGACTGGAAGATTGAGCTCTAATGAGGATAAGCTTCGAACGTTCTAGTGAGACAACCAAGTTTGAAGTTGGTAGATACTATCACCTTCTGGCCGGAGGATTCAAGACTATTTGCCTGAGAGAAATTTTCAGCTTGCTTTAAGAGAAGGCCATTCTGCTTGTGTAAATTTCAACTTCCGCTACGAGAATTGAGGTCTACCTAGCAGAAACTCACCACATTCTATTAGGCAGACTCAGTTTAAAGCAGGTAGCAACTATCATCTTCTGGCTGCAAGAGAAAATATCACCAGGCTTGGAGAATTTCCCGAATTGCGGTTGTAGAGTATGCAATTCTTCGTAGGAAGGTTTAATCTCCCGCCTGGTGATTTGAGTTCCGCCTAGCCGAAGATTGGAACTTTCTAGATGAGGTGCTGTGTTCAAAGTTGGCAGATAATAGTACATTGCGACCGGCAGATTCAATACTATCTGAATGAGGGCAATTATCAACTACCTATCAGAGAATCGCAATTTCCTTGAGAAATATTGAACTTCCGGGCAGAGATATAAGATCCAGCTAGCAGATCCATAGAACTGTCTAGTCGGAACACTGAGTAGAATGGTGATCGAAAATTGGCTCTTTCAGCCGCCAGATCCAATGCTATCTGCCTGGGAGACTGGATCAACTTGCGGTCTGAGGATAACATTCTTTTGGTGAAAGATTCAGCCTCTGGCCGGAGGATTGGTTTGATGCTTGGATGGATTCCCACCTTCTGATAGGAGGACGTAGTTCTCATTTCAATGGTTCCAACATCTGGCTGAAGAATTGAAATCTGCCAAGCGGAAGTTTCGAGATTCTCTTGCCAGAGAACTGTGTTCATCACTGTTCCATAATGTCATCTTGTGACCAGCAGAACCAATACATTATGGCTCTGAGAAATTCTGAACTTCGAGTCAGAGCATAGAATTTTATTTGGGAAAGTGTCATCTTCCCACACGACAATTGAAATGTACCAAGTATCCGCTTGAAATTTTTATGTGGAAGACTGAGTTCGATGCTGCTAACAACTATCTTCATTCAGCTGGTTGAATGAATATTCCCTACCAAGAAGGCATTCTGAACTGCCTGTTGCACAATACAATGCTTCTTGGGAAATTTTCAACTTGTGGCCAGATATTTGAGAAGTATGTAGCAGAAGCTCGGAACTTTCTACTCACAAGAGTAAGTACACCTCTGCTAGAACCTATCTTCCTCCGGCAGGAAGATTTAACATAATTGGTGTGGGAGGACTTCTCAACACCCGGTCGCAGAATACAATTCATTGTGTGGAGGTTACAACACCTCGCCCAGAGGATTGGTTTTGGGCCAGGATATACTCACAACCACTGGTGCGAGTATGTTGTGCTCGGTTGGAAGTTAATACTTCCGCGCAGAGTATTCAGATCAACCTAGTAGAAGCTCGAGACATTCAAGTCAGACTACTGAGTTCAACACTGGTATAAAACTATCTTCTTCCGGCCAGAAGATATAATAATTCTTGTCTGTGACAAAGTATAAACTCCTGGTTCAAGAATGCAATTCCTTCTGGGAAAGTTTCAATTTTCCGGCAATAGATTTCAGATCTATCGACCTGATGCTGGTGAGCTTTCCATTCGAAACCCTTAGCTGAACGCTTGTAGACACTTTCATCTTCCCCCCGGAATATAGAATACTGTCTGCCGGGGTGAAATTCTCAACTTCTGGTCAGAAAATAATGCCAATTTTTTCGAGACATTTTCTTCTCCTGGCCAGAGGATTGACACAATCCCAATATCTGGTCAGAGAATATAGTTCTCGTTGTGAAAGTCCCAACTTTCTGGTCGGAATTGTAGCCTCAACCTGAACCTTGCTACTGAAAATCCGGTTATAATTTCCATTTACCTTTCCCTCCAAAATCAACCGCAGTGCAACAAAGAATTCCCCTTTGAAACAGAAAATTAATTTTCATCTTGTCTTCTTTTTGGTAACTAAAATGTGGAATTTAGTATCTCTCTCCTATGCAGGAGAATAAATGAATTGTCACACCAGGTATGGGGAATTATTGATACCGGCAAGATGTATCATTGCTAGGGTAGTACTAAACTTTCTCATTAAATGGTGTATTAATTTGAATATAAATTCATTGATTGCTCCAAAATCAGACACTATGCAACAAATAATTCCTGCCGCAGGCCAAAAATTAATTTACAACATCTCTTCATACTTCTAACTAAAACCATGAATTTAATATTGCTTTTCAATACAGAATTTCAGATAATCAGCAGCAGCACGGCAGTGGAACTATTGTGGCTGGTACAATGGATCATATCTGGAGTACTACTATGCTATGTGACCACCTGGTGCATTATATTATGTATATATTGATTGTTTACTCCAAAATCATACAGTATGCAACAAATAATGCCTCTTTCAAGCAGAAAATTCATTCGCAGCTTTTCTTCATACATCTGGCTAAAACTATCTGTTCAGTATTTCCCCTCAATACAACATTTGAGAACAACAGCAGCAGCAGAAACAGGGAACTATTGAATCTGCTATGATGTGACATAGATAAGTTACTCAGCCATCTCATTACCTTGGGCATTAATTACTATTTTTGTTTAAAGTTCTCTCCAATATCAAACGCTATGCAACAATTATTGCCTCTATCAAGCTGCAGATTTATATTCAGCTTCTCTTTATACTTATACCTAAAGCATTCTATTTAGTATTTTTCTCTAATACGAGATTGTTGACTAATCATATCAGATTGTAAGGGGAACTTTGATACCTGCCAAGCAATAATTTAGGTTTGGTAAAACTCCATTTCAGATCCTGGTGCAATTCTTGGTATTTTCCTTCATGATCCTCTGCAAAATCAATAACTACTCGCGAAATAATGTGATTTCCAGTCTGAATCTCTGTGAGTCGCTTCGCTTGATAGTTATCTCTCATGCCTTTTATTCATTTTTACTCCCTACTACAGATATGTGAATAATTAGTACTGACTGATTAGGTGAAACCTTGGAGCCAGCATGATATATTTTGGGTGGGATACCACTCCCCTCTCATCACCTGTCGCATTGTTGCTATATTGTGACAACTTCCACTGCGCATCCAACCTATGTTTTCACCAGTCCGGGAGTTGACCAGACTAGACTAGACCGGACCTGTGTCAGTCCAGTATGGTCCAAGGAATTTTCGGACTGGAATTGGACCAGTCTGACATTTCATCGGACAGGTACACACTCAGCCTAGACTGGTCCTGGACGTAATTGCAGGGTTAGGTTTGTACTTGCTGGAATCAGGTTAGGAATGGGGAAAATATGCCCTTTGGACTGGAGACCTGCACAATACTAAAATAATCATCGTCGAGATGTACATTGCTACGTGCTCAGTGGTTGAAATTGGTCATGAATTACAGTTTTGGTGGTCACCTGATAGGATCCATACCCAATTTGGATAACTACCATTAGTAGGAATGGACTAGTCCAGACCGAGCCCATCTAGTGCAAGACTGCCTGTTTGTGGTCCGGTCCAGTTAGACGTTCCGGTTGGACCAAACCGTACTAAGCCGTACCCCAGACTGGGTCCGTCCGGACTAATGAACACACTGCAATTATCAAATACTCAACAGCTAATGCTATTCTGAGTCTTAATTTTTGTTAGCTGCTTTTCTTGATACTTTTCTCCAATGCCTTTTAATTGTTTTGTCTCTCTATGTTGCATTTGTGGATATTCTATGCAGTATGTCAATGTGTATCTTGCAGGCTGGCGAGAATTTTTTAGTCTGGGTGGTGCAACCTAATTAATCCCAAATGGGAAGGAGTAATTCACACCCCGGAACTGAATGGTATTGTAGCAGCTCTGTACCCAGTACTCAATGCTATTGCAGCAGGTCTTGATCCTTGTATGTGAATGCTTTGGCAGGTCAGACCGCTGATTGCACCCCAAGCAACTGAATGCTATGGTAGTGTCACATGAATGCTCTGGTAGTGTAACATGAATGCAACACATAGCATTCAGTTACAGGCTACATGACCTGTACAATTCGATAGACCTATTATTCACATGCATATTAAGAAGTTGGTTAGCAGTTTTGCTTAATACTTTTCTCTAAAGTCAAGAATTTAGTATTTGATTTTGAAGTACAATTGTAGTCAGATGGTTGCAGCTGGCAGGTGGAACCATCAGTCAGTGCAGGCAGCAGATATTTGGAGGGAAGCACTGCACAGTCTGATTATCTGTCACATTGTTTCGTATTTTCCTTCATATTCCACTGCCAAATTAATAACCACTCCACAAACAAAGCCATCCTCTGTCTGAAATTTGTTTAGCAACTGCTCTGTATACTTACCTCCAATGTAATCAGTTTAGTAATTCTCCCTATGTGTAAGGCCGTATATCCGTATATGGGCGCGTATGTGAGTATATGGAAAGATACGAGTGCACACGTGGACGTGGTAATATAATACAATAGCAGATAGGTAAGATTATCGCTGGAGATCTCCGAGAGATTGCGAGTCGTCTATATAAAGTTGCATTTACCCGGCCCTGGACACGTCCGTGCCATTGGCGAGAACCTTATCCTGACTGCCATTACATCATCCCCCCCTTTAGGAGCAGACCCCCTGGGCGGCCACATACGTATATATATTGAGAGAACCCATACGAAAAGGAACAAACCAATCCGTACGCATCCGCACAACTTAACAAGTCCCACAACCAATCAGTGCCCTGTGAGCAGCCTCACGGCGGATTCGGTGCACGGGGAAACTCCACCTCAACTTGACATGTCGCCGGAGGTGGTAAAAACCCGTGCCGACGGCTTTTATACCGGCCCGAAATCCATAACACAGTAAGAAACGTAAAACCCAAGTAGAAAACGTCCAATCCCACTGCTCCAAGTCCAATCATCGTCGAGGCTTCCTCGGACGCTCTCAGTGAAAATCATCGACCAATTCCTGCACATTCCCGAGATTCTCCGCAAGCTCTCAGCTAGTCCATACATAACTGTAACTCGCGCATTTCACGATATAGTAAAGCTTCCGGTAGCGTCAATTGGAGTCGAGAAGCCGGTCAACTTCCCATTCGTCAGAGTCGTCGACCACCGTCGGCTGCGGTTCAGATGGCGACAGGCTGGCGGTTGGAGGTGTATAGCGGTCGAGGAAAGAGACTTGGAAAAGGTTGTGCTTCCGGATCGTATACGGAAGGTCTAATTTGTAAGCATTCCTATTGATGAACTTACTTACCGTGTACAGTCCTGTCCATTTTTAATCCAACTTCTTCGAGTGCCTTGTCGTCCGGAAGTGCCGCGTTGAATGCCAGACCTGATCTCCATCCTCGAAAACAAGCTCTTTGCCGCCGGCGTACTCCGTCTGATTGGCTTGAGCCTCCTGCAGGTTCTTTATGATAGTTTGGTCAGTCTCCTCCAAGCCAGCTGCGAAAGTGTCTGCTTGGATTTCCCAATTCATGCAAGAAGGTTACTTCGGGCCCTTACACTGCATCACCAGATGGTAGTGGTACTTTGCCCAGGATGGGATCATCCTTGTGGACGCGTGTATTGCGTAATTGGAATCGAATTCAGCTAGTGGTCAGAGTTCGACCCGATTGTCCGGCTCGTAGTTGCAGCAAGCCCGGAGATACTGCTCCGTTGTCTGGTTTCGACGCTCTGTCTGCCTGTCTGTCTGTGTATCGAAGGCTGTTGAGAGCAGTTGGTCAGTATTCAAGTGAGAACATACCCGGGTGCGGAATTGGCTTCTGAACTGGGTGCCGCGATCTGTGACTATGTTGTCCGGAACGCTGCCCTTGCAAATGACGTGTTCAAAGAGGAGCCGGGCCAATTCCGGCGAGTCGAAATGCTTCCGGCGAAGTAAGTAGATTGCCATCTTTGTCAGTCGGTCCACGATGACAAGAATCCTGGTGTAGCCCGATGCCGTTGACTGTGGCAAGTCTGTGACGAAGTCCTGCGTGACGCCTTCCCATCGCCGTGATGGTATTTCCAAGGGCATGTTGATGCCGTGCCTGGCGTGCCGAGGTGCTTTGATTCGGTGGCATACTTCGCAGCCGCTGACATACTTACGTACACGCGTGTCCATTGCTGGCCAGTAGAACTCCCTAGATACCAGCTCAGTAGTCTCAAGAGCTCCAAAATGACCGGACTCAGGGATGTTATGGAATAGACTTATTACTTTTCCCCGTAGAGAATTGATTGCTGGAACATATATCTTCCCCTCGTAAGTCAAGACTCCCGCGACTACTAACCATTGGCTCTCTTCTGTGGCGGTATCTGTGCCGTCTATCATTGGTCGGTCGACAAGCTTCGCCGAGATGTCAACAGCCAAAGGGTCAGAAGCCTGGGCCGCAATAATTGCTGCCATGAAATTGTCGTATGGTTCCACTGAGACGGTTGCCAATAGTCGTGCCCCAGGCCTTTCGTAGCCGATCTCATGATCGGGCTGTCTCGGTGAGCCATTGGCCGGGTTCTTCCTGCATTCCAGGTGCTCGATGACAAAGTCGTAAGCCGAAAGAATTTCCGATCACCTGGCTTGGCTTCCTGACAGGACTTTGGATGACTGCATGTATTCGAGATTCTTGTCGTCGCACCGAGTTAAGACCTTGTAATTGGCGCCCTCGAGGTAATGCCGCCACTGTTTTAGTATTTCCACCATGGCCAGTAGCTCCAGATCATAAGTGACCATATTCTGTTGAGCTGGAGCGCACTTCCGGGAGTAGAATTTGACCGGCCTGAGAACCCCGAACACATCGTACTGATTGAGAATGCCTGCAATCGCAAATGCACCCGGGTCCGTTTGGAGAATGATCGGCTTTGCCTGATCAAAATGCTGCAGGTTCGGTGCCCCGGTGAAGTTCCTTTTTAGTTTCCCGAACGCCAATGTGGCTTCCCAAGTCCATTCCCCTTTGGCCGAGCGTTCAGATTCCTTGCCGTGAGATGTCTCTGATTTCTTTAGTAATTGCGTCAGTGGAAGGGTCACCTTGGGATATTTCCGGATGAATCTTCGGTAGACGTTCGTGAATCCGGGAAGCACCTGGACATCTCTAACTGATCTCGGTGTCTGCCAGTCCTCGATTGTGGAGATCAGGATCGATTCCGTGCCGACTCCATCGGGAGTGATAGGAAACCCCTGGCAGCCGACATCCGACACTCCGAATTGACCCATCCCGGCCTTGGAATAGGGACCAAATTCCTTGAGTCGCTGCATCACTTGGGGCATATGCTCCTAATGGTCCGTCTCATTGGCCGAATAGATGAGTATGTCGTCGAGGTAGCATACTGCGAAGTCGTCAATGTATGGCCGTAGGCAATCATCGATGTAAGACTGGAAGGTAGCTGGTGCGTTTGTGAGGCCGAATGGCATGGCCTGGTATTCGAATTGGCCGTAACGCATTCGGACAGCCGTTTTGAATTCATCGCCTTCCTTGATCCGGGTGAGGTTATAAGCCACCCAGAGGTCCAGCTTCGTAAATATTCTGGCCTTGCGCACATGGTCAAGCATTTCCGAAATTAACGGATGGGTATACCAATTCTTCACTGTCGCCTTGCTAAGCGCACAATAGTCAACCCCAAGTCGTAGTCCGCGGTCCTGCTTCTTTTCAAAGAGAATCGGCGCCGCCGCCGGTGATGATGACCGCTGAATAAACCCATTGGGTAGGTTTGCCTCGATGTAAGCCTTTAACGTCCACAACTCGAACTCCGATAGGTTGTATATCCGCCCAGATGGCAAGTTATAGCCGGGCTCCAAGTCAATTGCATAGTCGGTTGACCGATGCGGGGGAAGTGTCTCCGCCTTTGCAGTACTGAAAACCTCCCCAAAATCTCCTTATACAGCCGGGATATGTCCTCCATCGTCTGTAGGCTCTGTCTTTGTCGTTGTGCCGGCTCCATCAGCAATCATTAGATCTCAATTTGTGATATATTTATATGGAGCGGTAAGGAGGAAGATCTAGGAGCCCGGATTCAAAATGGTTCGCTCATGGAAGAGCCATGCCCCGCCGTCCAGTACTCCTTTCGTGTCTCGGCGTCCCGATAGCAGTCATTCAAGGTTCCCATGTGGACGCTCTTCTGCCGCAACTACCACCGCTGCTCCCTGCTCGCTCATCCAGCGCCTGGGGCCTATCTCACTCACCCTCTGTGATCCCTTCCACGGTCACTCCCAGCAGCCCTGTACAATCCCCCACTCTTACGAAGAATGTCCCGAAGATCTGCTCACTGGCCAGAAGGTCATCAAAGGCAGTTGCTCCAAGTATTTGAATATCTGGGATGCCGCCGCCTGCTTCGGAACACGCCTCCTCCCTAGCCGTAGATCCTGGTTCATTCCCGGGGCATTCCTGACGGTCTATCTGGTCCCCTGGCACCACTTCCGCTCCCCCTGGGGTTCGCAGAGCCAAGAGTCGACCGCTTTGCCAATTGAGGTCAGGATTCCTGGACTGGAACCGAGGCAATCCCAAAACCAAGGCGTAAGTTCGCCTGGGCACGACTAGCACCTCCGATTCTTGAACCGTGTTACGGGGGTACTGGATCCTAAGTAACTTTACTTTGTCGAAAGTACTGGTCGTACGGCCGTAGATCCTATTCTTTGCTATAATTCTGAATAACCGTAGCTCGTTTATTTCGAAACCTTTGGTTCCGTTCAGCTTCCTGTTTCCTATTTCTTTCTTGAAGGAGTTTCAGTTTCCGGGCCTTCTTAAGTTGCTTCTTAGTTGTAGGTAACGGATTGACTCGGCCTTGTCGTCCAACGGCGCGATCTCTAAGGGATTCCTGAACAACCCTTTCTGCGCTTACAAGTATCCGATCCAATCGTGAATCTTCTGTAAGATCCCTTGGTGTCGAAGATACAGCTCTCTCTGGCAGTATCTGCCGAAGACTATCGGGGTTTGCTAACTTGGGTTGGTTGACCTCTGGAACCAGACGTTCCCTTTCTCTAAGGATATCGATATGAACTATCAATCCTCGTTCAAGGCCGATAATCGAAGCTAGCCACCAAATGCACTGGGCCACGAATATTTGCTGAGTCCTTTGGCCGTAAGATATGATCTTCTCTAGGGCGTAAACTATAACTTCTGATTCGTTGTCGAAGGTAATAGTCATTCGTATTCGTAGGGATACTTAATGGTACGGTGCTGCCGTACTTAAGCTAATATATTTGATATATATAATAATAGGTATAGGTATCATAAAAACTCAAT
>Ga0307512_10001961_pt1 | contig 27471 bp, 35 predicted proteins | sample 14_EM_MG_FD_200267 | JGI IMG/M metagenome (GOLD analysis project Ga0307512, IMG submission 200267) | Populus trichocarpa ectomycorrhiza microbial communities from riparian zone in the Pacific Northwest, United States - 14_EM | ecosystem: Host-associated > Plants > Roots > Unclassified | place... | reverse complement strand
TACAACTGATGACTGGACATGTCAGGTGGCTGGACAGGTTGCGGCAGGGATAGGTTTGGGAGTGCAGAGGGGAATATAATGGTCGGGGATGGTTCGGGGTTGCTCCGGGGTACCGCAAAGGGTGGCGAGGTAGCAGAGGATGATGAGGGGAGTGAAAATTTGAGGGGGAGATCATAACAATCACCCTTGCCCACCCTCACCATTGTCCATCCTTGTCATCACTTGCCACCACCATTGCCACTGCCTTCTGCCATTGCCATTGCCTTGTCTTGTCAATGCCCCAAGACACTTGCTAGCGATGCCAACACACCAGCATCCTTGCTTCTCCTGTTCTCAATCTCTTGCGCATTCTAGAGCACTTGGGAACCTAGCCTCAGCTCTCATCCTCTCAAGCACAACCTTGAACTCTCTTGCAAGGCCTTGCAGGACTCGCTCCTTATGCAATCTCCTCTCATTTGGTCTCTTACTATATTTTCGGCACAACCTTTGTCTTGTGGCATGCACCATTCATTACTTATCCCACTCCTTATCTCACTTTTTTACTGCACTTAGTTGATACTTTGAATAGTCTTGTTGTAGCATAGCAAACAATATATTGCTCATTTATCTGTCCAATAGTCAGAAAATCACCTGCAAGTAATTGATAATGTAGCTGTCTAGTAGTCTGAAAAATACCAGCAAGTTATTGCCCATTTATCTGATTATTACTGCTAGAGAACAGGGGGGTATGCTTCCAAGAGATAACCAGATATAATTGATAATTTTTAGCGTAGATTACCATAAATTATCATATGACCGTTTTCCTGATGGAACCTTATTGTTTGTTTATATACCATAGGTAGTTGATTTTTGTACCCTCAGTTCCTGTGTTTACCATGCTGTTCTGAGGCCTGATGTGTGCCTGGAACTCACTTCTTAGCTTTCATGCTTTCTACAAGGCTCCCAAGTGTAGGTCATCCAGTTTGCGTGCTGTGGAGCTATGATGACCGCGATAGAATGCTTTACTCGGCTTCTCAGGTTATGGCCGAATACATCGCATTTCTCATGGCTCATGGTAATTAATATTGTTCCTCTCATGATGCATGGTGCATGATGAGTCGTAAATGAAGGAGGATCCGGAATCAATCTGTGCAGATCCACGCTGGGCCAGCCGAGCAGTAGACTCGCGCTTCCTTTCGCTCATAATGGAAATACTTGGATGGGAACAGATCTGAGAGTATGCAAGTGCCGAACAAGGCCGCGGTGCCAAAACAGAAGGCTGATGTGGAACTGGAGCATCATGGGAGGGCACCACAATGACAGATTGACAGCGACACCGATCAGTTCCGGGTGTTGAATGGAGGGTCCAGCCTGCTACTTTCCAGGACACAGGGCGAGGGAAGGGAACTCAGACAGTACGCAACCCTGAGGAGAAAAAGCCCGGCGGGCATCGAGCCAGTGACCGAGTTTCGATGCCATTGAGCAGAATCAGACTCTGCTGGACTGTTCAAGAGTATGATCTCGCCACGACAATTTTTCGTACAGCTATTGTAAAGCATTTGGTAACATACTGCGTGCACACTGGCACGCGGCATCATCCGCTAATCCACTAGTATCTTCTGTGTAGGATGTGTAGGAGGGTTCTACCAAAGGGACTCTCATTTTCCCAGGCTACTCTCCAGATTGTCGTCGAGGCCAAGTCTGTGCGGTTTACACTGCTGGCTTCACACTAAGAGTCAAAACGGCGGTCTGCGACGTCGGATACTGCTCGCAGGCCATGTGTACGACGGGGATCTCAGCATCCGAGGCGGTGCGATGAGTCGGACCTCTTTGGAGGTCCAATCCCCTCGCGCTGCGGGTACATCTAGTACAGTGAGTAGGTTAATGAATGGAAAGTAAGATCAGCGTACATGTCAGCAGAGGAGCTAAAGTCCGCCAGAGAGGTGTACATGCGTGACGCAGTAATCGACATTGTAATCAGTGCGGGCATCAGGAACATCTACATTGGGAGGGGGTGAAAGAAGCTGACGACCTCCGTAGCTCACTGGCATGACCGAGAAGACGTACCATATCAAGGGTCCCTGATAATTTGGAGTAAGTCAACACCTTTCGAGGACAAATTGGAGATGATCGTACGGTTCAGGTCTAAACACACAAATACCTACGGTACAGAAGGTCTGAGAGGGAAGGATTCCAAGAAACTCGCTGTACTCACCAATGTAGAGAGCCCTGCTGCAGTGGCAATCAAGAGCCAAATAACACCCTCACGGACAGAAAATGGGTTAGGGGATCAAGAGCACCACGCGACCCGGTACTTCCACCAGCGCTCACCTGTTTCCAGAGGAGACGTCCAAGATTAAACATGCCGCCGGCGTGACCACGCAAACGGAGCAAACCAATAAGCATTATGAGAGCCAAGATGGTGTCAGCAGTGAACATGGCGATGATGGTAAGCTTGTTGCTCCCCATGTTGGGTGGTGTGCATGTCTCGTTCCCAGGTTGCCATTCAGAGTGTAACTACGAATAATTAAGCACAGCTGAACAAAAAAATATCTGGGAATGATCCTTCACCCGCGAGACACCTGATACCGAATCATATTTGTCAGGATTTCCTGTTTCGTCCGCGGGAGAAGAGAGCGATCGCTACCTTCTATAAGGAACGCCAGGTAGATGCCCCATATACTCGTTGAGAGAACTATAACAACTTTATTCTTGTTCCAGATGGCGATGCTAACAGGTTCCATGAGTATCCACTGAGGAAAGCTCAAGGTAATGGAGAAGCAAAGTTTCGGGACTCGGGCTTACGTTCGAAGCACAATCAATAGCAAAGAAGCGGCAAGGGCCAAGTAGCCAAACATCTTGGAAAATGAGAAAGGGAAGGTGAAAAACGTTATCTCATCGGAGTTCACTGGCATCGGATGGATTGCTCACGAAATTGAAGGTGACCCGGACCTTTAGATTGTAGGCCATCAGACTCGTATACCAGTGTAACGAGGTGGACACCGGATGCAGCACTCACCTGGCAATTGATCGGTCGTGCAACATCAAGACCTACCAGGTCAAGGACTACGGACATTAGGGTTGCCACACGCGCAAAAGAGTAAATCTATGCAGGGATTGATCGATCAGAGGCTCCTAGGTAGGCAACGTGACGCTCAAAGACACTCTGAGTACGGACCCATATTGTCCACCGGCAAAGACGACGTCCTCGGATAACATTCCACTCGTAATCAAGGGTAGTCAAGAACTCCCATCTAAGGGTGGAGTGTTGAGCCATACAGAATGTTGTTAGAGAGCCGAGGAGGCGCAACCCAACCAACTCACATGTAGAGGCCAGCAAGGACATGGCAAAGCTTTTCGATTGCCCCTGCCAAGACACATCATGAACCCTTTTCCAAACTATGGAGGTATCAGGCCTGGAGCATACATACACCATTCTTGGGCGATTACAATAGGATCATGGAAATCAACCATCTTCAGACTGGTAGGAAGAGGAGAGATGGACGGCGGGAAGTAGGTCTGCCAGTGGGGCAACAGAGCTGTTTACGGAACTCGGACTTGACAGCACATAGACACCCCGAAATGCAGGCGGTAATACACAATCTTCCGGGTATTATTCCGACCAAAGGAAGACATGACATGACGTCCGACAATCGGGAGGTAATACGAATATGGCCTATCCCGTGCCAGGAAAAAGTCATGTGGATGGGACGGAGACACCTGCATCAGGAAAACCCTTCATTTACTGTTCTTTTAAACCTTTTAGGAAAATTTTAGAAAAAGCACAAAAAAGTCCAGTCCTTCACTTGCCAGAGTGCTTTCTGAGCCTGTCAAAAAAGTAGATTGCTTTCCAAAAGTACCTCAACGCACAAAGTAGTATTTTGATTCCCAGTGAGTGAATTAGGTCACTGGGTAAAGATCCTGTTATCTTGGGTCCTGCAAATGGCATTGTACATGGCCAGCCTATCAAACTATCAAGGGCCGAGTTGCACCGACACTGTACCAAGTAACTCCGCGAGGAAGAAAAAGGCATCGTGAAAACAGAATAGGAATGATGAATGAAAAAAAGGTATGTGGTCTATTACATAACTATCTACCTGCGCAAAGCCAAAAACGTCCTGCGTGCGTGATATACGGTGATCAAGCAGTCCAGCGGAAAGGAGGTCTTACAGCATGCCATGCTGGCACGTACTGACGATTAGCCATGGCGTCGCCCCCGAAATAGTGGCTTAGCCCACCGATTCGGTTCTCCATGATTCACCGGCCTCATCCGCATTCGCACACCTGTCCTCAAACGTGGTGCGTCCATGCAGAATCAGGCAAATCAAACACAAGCGTACTCGGCAATGAGCGCCCTTCGACATGCGCGGCGAAAGTGGCGGAGCGCATTGTCTGGGGTTGGGCGTACGGCATTGAGGTGCCGCGCATCGCCGCTTACATCAAACAAACTTAAGTTAACTTACCATGAAAGCAACGCAGGTGCACGGTCACGTGACCAGGTGGTGCAACAGTTCAAGTTCACTGCGATTACTGTTCGTAAACCTATAGACTTTGTAGCGAGTCATGCACACAGCCGCCATTGCTTGTATCATCTGGTCGGGATTTCTATCCACGGACTCATTTTCCGATCCCGCTTTCCAGACTATTGTCGAAGCTCAGTCCTTGCGGTTTGTCGCGCAGCTGGTCACTCATATCAAGGGATAAAGTGGCACTCTGCGACGTGGGGAACTGTTCGCGGGCCACGTGCACCACGGGCATTCGTTTGGTATTCGAATTCGTACGCCGACCTCTTTCAAGGTCCGAGTCCACCACACTACAAAGACACGGACCGCATTGAGTGTTAGGAAGAACATAAGGAAAGGCTGTCGTACATGTCCGCGGAGGAGCTGAAGTCTGCTAAAGAGGTGTATAGCCGTGTCGCGGTGATCGACATCGAAATCAGCGTAGGGATCAGGAACATCTATATTGAGAGAAGTAAGAAGCTGGTGCTCTCCCCAACTCGTAGTGGGAGAGAACTTACAATATTGAGGAGAGCTAATATTCAGAGCACGTCAACATCTTTCAGGGGAAAATGGAAGGAAGAAATACGGTTTAGGTCTAAACAAACGAACACCTACAATTTGAAACGTCTGAGCGAAATGATACAAGAAAAACTCGGTATGCTTACCACTGTGATGAGCCCGGTTCCTGTGGCAAACAAGAGCCAAATAACGCCCTTACGAATAGAAAATACGTTATGGGATTGAGAACACCTCGGCCACCGATAATTGCCACGGCCTCACCTGCTTCCAGAGGAGGCGTGCAAGACCAAACATGCCCCCGCCGCGACCGCGCAAACGGAGCAACCCAAGAAACATGGTGAGAACCAAGGTGAGGTCAATGGCGAATGTAATAATGAAGGCTAGTTTGTCGCGCTCCATGTTGGGCAGCATGCAGGTATCAAACCCAGGTAACCATTCAGAGCGGAGCTGTACACAATTGAGGACAAATCAAATTTCAGGAATTGATTCTTCACCTGCGAGATCCCTGATACAAAATAACACCAGTAAGCGGCTTCCGTTCGTCTGCCGGAGAGAAGAGAGAAGGGCTCGCCTTGGATGAAGAATGCTAGGTAGATGCCCCATACGCAAGTTCCGAGAACTATAATAGCTCTATTCTTGTTCCAGATGGCGATGCTGGTGAGTTCTATGAGTATGCACGTCGGAAAGCCCATGTGATGGGGAAGCAAAGAAGACTTGGCCTTACATACGGAGCACGATCAATAATAAAGAAGAGGAAAGGGCCAGGTAGCCAAAGACCTAGGAAAGAGGAAGAGTGAACGCGAAGCGTTATCTCACTGGACACCGGAGCGCGTCGGAGGCCTTGCTCACAAAGTTGAATGTGACCCAGACCTTGGGATCGTGGCCCATCAGGTCTCATGTATAACGAGACGGATGCAGGACGTGGCACCCACCTGACAATTAATCGGCCTCGTGACATTAAGACCGATCAGGTTAAGGATTACTGCCATGAGAGTTGCCACGCGCGTAAAAGAGTAAATCTACGCAAAAAATCAATCAATCCGAGGCTCCCGAGAAAGAGCCCGTGAGTACAGACCCATATTGTCCACCGGTAATGCCGACGTCCTCGGATGACATTCCACTCGTAGTCAAGAGTAGTCAAGAATTCCCAGCTAATAGTGGAAGGTTGGGACGCCTCGTTTTGTCAGAGGGCCAGGGCGCCATCAGACTGACTCACATGTAGAGGCCACCCAAAGCGTGACACAGTTTCACGAATGCCTCTGTCACAAGACAGCTCCAATGAGCTTTCGAAACTGTGGAACTAGGCCGGGGAGCATACGCACGGTATTCATCAATGATTACAACAGGATCTTGGAAGTCAACCATTCCCGCCGGCAGACTGGCAGAGAGCGCCGGGGTGGATAGCGGGGGCGTGGTTTGGGTTAGCAGAGCTACTCACAGAACTTGACGGCTCATATATAGATACCGCAAGATGTAAGTGTCACATCATTTCCCAAACATGCGAAGTCGAGGTTATTCCCACAGGGTTGTGAAACGTGATATAATTATCACGATAATGATGACCATCAGGACTGATGCGGAGCATGCGAAAGAACACTTCTCCTGCGCTGAGGCGCAGTCGAACCACCTGGTTCGGAGACGGTAAACACTCGCCTTTGGCGAGCCATGCCGCAGATAGAAAGACAGCATAGAGGTGTCTTCTGCCCCCACATATGTCATAATAATATGCGCTGCAAGAATGTGCGATGGCCACCGTGGGTGTAGGCACAGCGAACAGGATGCAGACTCTCAGGCCCCTGGAGATTCCGCGTAGTGTCAACGAAAATACCTTCCTTTGTCAGATTCACCCATCATTATTCTCGAGTCTGTATCGGGAAAGCTCCGTTAACGATACTGCATAGCCCATCATTCCGTGTGACTCGAACGTAAGCGCGGGGTTGGCGGCCATGTGCCCGCGGCGTCTCTCTCGCGGGAGTAAACCTGCCCTCTGGGGTGCACCAGCTTCTTTACTTGATTTTTGATGCCTCGTTCTTCTTTTGTGCTTCCTCCTCGGGTTCGGTCTTTGGCATAACTCCGCCCACCCGTCTAAGTAAATTGGTTAGCTGCATGACTACTATTTGGCAGTGCCGCCGACGTACGCAGAGTAAAATGCCTTCCATGAAACGCTGCAATGTCCAAGAATGCCGCCGGGCCCTGGGAGTACGTGGGTAGTAGTCACTTGATATTAATTTGCACTGGGGGATTAGGCACGACAAATCGAGAGCATATTTGAACGATTTCGTCATGATTTACTGTACTCTGGTGGCTGTGAAAAGTCCTATTTTACTGTTAAAGCTTAGTATCTTAACACCGCAATAAGGATTCGATCGAATACTGCCACTCACCACTCTTACTCTCTATATCTTCTCGACCCGTTCCATAAGATTACCCTCAAATAGCAGCCCAGGCTGTATCTTGCCGGGTTGAATATGTTCTAGAACGTGGGCAGTGTGACACATAAGAAGATTGATCGTACTGTCACTGTAAAGCGCCGCCCATCAACATCTTTGAACGGTACTAGAGTTGCATCTAGCCGCGCAAAGTCCATGGGTTGCACTGAGGACTGAGGGCAGAGCGGAAACGGTGAAACCGCGGGAAAGTGCAGGACACCAGTCTGGTACTGCATACATGTAAACAGAAAGTGGATGATTTGGAAGTAGAGTGGAGACTTGAGTCACTCTGTGAAGCGGTTCCATTGCCCAAAATTGCATAACACGTACACGTACTACTGTATGATCCTGTACTGTTGACGGCTTTTGAGAAGCTGTGGCATGTGCACGTGACGACCGTGCCACGCCAGGACAAATTATTCCCGCGGATTCCATCCATGAGAGTCGGATCAAAAGCGATGAAATTGAAGCCATAAACATGAGCCGGGGTACTGGCGGTGCTGGAGTGTGCAACGGTGATTGACTCGGACACTGCGCTCGGCGTCTAACCCTGTAAGGATTAGTAAGGACATCAGCGCTCAGCTCTTCCACCGTAACACACGAGCACAACCTTGGGCAGCATCTATCTCGGTCTCTGCATGCCCACCTCTGACGCCAACTCTCTTACAGATAGAAGGGTGCCTACGCACACGCATCCACTCTCAATAATATATTATGGATACTATATAATACGCTGCGTAAGATCACGCCTTTCCCTTGGTCCCGTAAGTGGAGCGTACACCATCTAGTCACCGAGGGCCCGCTTGACTCGGAACCAACGCCGCACTAAACAACTCAGAAAGAAGCCAACTGTGAGCATGAAATTGTGAGAATAGACCAAGCACGATGAAACGAGAAAGGGTATACTAATACGCCTACAAATAAGCTACCTGCCAGTGCACAAGTCTGAGATAACGCCTGCGCAACCCATACACACTGCGATTAGCAGTCCAGAGAAAAAAAGGGGATTAGATCTCACCGCGTGCCATTCTGGCACGTAGCACCCTACCATGGCTAGCCATGGCATCGCCCTCGAAATAGCAGCCCTTAAGCCACCGATTCGGCTCGCCATCGGCCTCATCCCCATCTACGAGCCTATCTTCAAATGCGGTACGTCCGTGTAAAATCCGACGATTATCAAACACAACTGCGTCGCCCTTACCAAGCTGATGAGCGTACACGGAAGTGGGCGCCTCGACCAGGGCGGCGAAGCGGGCGAGCGCATCGTAGAACTCATGCGGCGTGTCGCGCGGAAGGGGTGCCTGGAACGGTGGGCTATAGCTCACTGCCGTGACGCGCGGCTCTTTTTCACTGCTACCACCGCCAGATGGCGCGGCGGGCTCTAGAGTGATAGTGGGACGCGCGTGGTGGAGGTGCCGCGCGTCGTTGATATACTGAAATGCGACGGGCATCGTAGCCAGGAGGGCAAAGTCCGCAGGGTGCGTGGCACGCAGTGCCTCCGCAGTGGCGAAGGCGTCGACGAAGAGGGAGGTGCCGCCGTGCGCGCGATTGCGCAAGCAGTGCAATATTTGGAAGCGTGGCGGACATTCGAAGTACCTGTGAGAAGGGCGCCATTTAGATATCTCTACGTCGTTGTGCGGGGGAACGAGTAGATATAGGAGGGGATAACTGAGACAGGTCCATATACGTACTGCAGGTCCATGTGCAGCCCTAGAAAGAGGTTTGTGTATGCGATATTGCGGCTCTCGACGACGTTCTTTACGTTCCATACTTCACCGTAGAATGTCACACGCATCTCTGCGAAGTGCGCGGCCACCTTCCGGACCTCGCAGCTCTCGTCGCTCGTATCATCACAGGGAACGCCGCGAAGGATGAGGAGCCCTGTCCGCTGCAGCTGCGTGATGGCACGTAAAAGCCCACGTGGTTTTGCGAGGTTGTCATACGGCATTTCGAGATCTCCGCCAGAGGCGGCAAACAGCGCGGGTGCCGTGGGCCACAACGCGGTGGGGATGTCGTTGTGGAATGAGTGAAGCGCCTTGGGGCTCGCGTGTGCTGCTAAGAAAGCTTTCGGGAAGAAGGAACGATGCCGGTCCGCGGAAGCCCAGGAGATGTGTACCCCATCATTGACTGTCTCGGTGCTCTCGGGTGCTATGGATGCGGGTATGTCGGAGGTGCGATTCAATTTCTGTTGGGTGGAGGGATGGACGCAAGACGGGCAGGTGCATGCGTCCCTGAGCCAGCGATAGGGAAACGTCGCATTCAAAGACGGTATGTCGAGACCCTCTGTGTTCGCAGTGACTGCCATTGTAGAAATCATGGGCAAAGAACCGCGATGGGAATATCGATGCCATGTTAAGCCGTAGCGAAGGAGAGATCGGTACGAGTGCGGAACCATCAGAGTCATCGTGTCCGACTGAACGCCTCGGTCCCCTTCTAAAGTACGGCCTGATAAATATCGCTTGCTTGTCCGACGCCGGTCACGATCTGCAAAGGTTGCGAATAGTAACTGTGGTGTGAAGTACGAGAGAGAAGCTGGTAAAGACTCAACTCGAAGTGATCATAATAATTGGGCTGATCGAACTCAACACTCAACGTGGAAAATTTCCAAAGTATCCCAATTCAGTCGGTTAAATCCTGAAATTGAAATCTGATTGGTTGAGTTTCGGGTACTGTACTGAATAGGAATGCATGGTGGTACGTTACGTAACCGACCTGTGACTGTGTCTTTGAATTCCCAACACTTTCTCAACACAACACAAATCCCTGATCATCCTGATGACGTGTGTTTGACAGCACGGATACACTGTATATACGTTTCACTGCCATGAACCCATGACGCGCAGGACTTGTGCCTCCATTCCCGTCGTTCAGCCCGATCCTCATATGTACTAATTATAACGCTTGCCCAGTATGAAGTCATGTTGGGCTTCAGCGCTTCAGCTTCAGTACTACTACAATGGCCCTTCCTTGACGAGGGAATCCGAGTGATTCACTTCAACCCGTAAATTTGCCCGCCACCTCACTAGAATTCCTACGAGTCTCGTCCGAGTCCTTGCGACTCTCAGGCTGAGGCGAGTATTATCATTTATAGGCACAACAGATCATCGATCACCACCAGTCCGTTCTTCTGGCCTCCCAATTAGCCCCAATTGGTCACTACATCAGCGCTGGGTCAACCGCTTGGCGCCTCGCCCCGTGCCATTGTCATCTCCTGGCACTCACTGCTCCGAGTCGTTGAACGTGGACGGGCATATTACTGGGGTGTGTTGGAAGATATCACATGCATCACCATCAGCTCCTGATGTTTCGAATTCATCGACGAGGCTTGATAAAATAGTAGCGATTCAGGATCGAGTTGAGAGCGACAAGGTCTGACGCTTGCACGCACCGTCATTGGCAGTCTTACTGCCACTCCTTAGATTGTATATAGTAATATTAATGGCAGTGCGAGTATTCATGACCGGCATAGTTCGAGGCGGGATCCGCACACAACCGTCACAAGAAATGAGCTCCAAATACCTTCGCATTCACCGAACGCGCGATGCGTAACTACTGAAAAGCCAATGCGTCTTATGGTAATTACAAGTACATACAATACAAAATATTACCAGGTCGCCCTGCCTACGACAGTCTAATCGAGATCGTCAAATGAGCGGCTCGCAAGTGCAAGTGCAACCAACTGCTCAGGAGTGAGGTCCCTGGATTGCAGAAGAGCACTCAAGAACTTGACGTCGGCCGAGTCATCCTGAGCCGGAGTGACATCGCGGGATTGCAGAAGAGCGTTTAAGAACCTGATGTTGCTCGCGTCATCCGAGTCCCGAGTATGGGGCGTGTTCAGGAGCGCGATAAAGTCGGCAGCGTCATCGCGGGTGGCAAGTTCATCGGGAGTGACATCACGGACTCGGAAGAAGTGAGAGGCGACGCCGCCTATAGTTTGTATTACGCCGAGGAATCCCTGGCCGAGTTTCTTGAAGAAGTCGCCGGCCTTGCTGCGAGCCTGAAGCTCATTGTCCCGGCTGAAGTCACAGGTGGCAATGAAATTGTCAACATGGTCGCAGCCGCAAGTTGGTCAGAAGAAACATCACGGAAACCAAAGGGGTGTGCCAATTACCTAAGGAAGGAGGGGGTGAAGCTACGGTCGTGAACTATGTGGTCGTGGTCGGCATTGAAGTCACGGGAAGTCAGGAGGGCGGCGACGAGGTTGTCCACATTATCGCGAGCAGCGAGCTCATCGGGAGTAAAGTCACGGGTTTCTCCCAGATTGAAGTACGTGCTGGTATCGTCGTCATATCGAGAGGTGAGGAGGGCGGCGACGAGATTGTCCTCATTATCGCGAGCGGCGAGCTGATCGGGAGTAAAGTCCCGGGTTTCCCCCGGATTGAAATACGTGCTGCTATCGTCGTCATATCGAGAGGTGAGGAGGCTCTTGAACAATCGCTCCTCGTCCGGGCTGAGGGAGGTGCTGATCTCGCTATTAGAGGTGGGCGGATCAGACCTCGCGTGAGCACTAGCAGCCCGCGCCGTCATAGCACAGGAAGGCGCCAACTTACGGGAGAGGAGCCGAGAAAACTGGAGCTGCAGCGGAAGCAGCGAGAACAAGGAGGGCGATGTTGGATGCGTGCATTGTAGTGGAGGGATAGGTGAGAAGGTGTTCGTAAAAAGACAGGGATTGGCTGAAGCTTGTGCAAAAAATGAAATGTTCGGGCTGTCATGAGTTAGCATGATTCCAAGCAGGGGAGGAGCTACCAGAGATACTCACCAACCAGTGCCAGAGAGGAATTCGAAGATGAGCAAGAGCTGGGGACCCATGCTGGCTGAACGGCTCAGCCTTAAGTAGGAAGGGTTAATTCCAAAGTGAACTCAGGTGAGCCTGAGATCGGTCTCACCAGTCGCAATTAGCGGGCAATTGAAGTGATCACGCGGATACACACGCCATCACGATGATTGCAGCGCTCACTCTCAGCCTTAGTTACGATCGAGTTCGGAGCAATCAAGCACAAATTAAACCAACCTACCCGTAGAACCATGAAGTCATCACACGTTCCTCAATCACGGTGCGATTTTATCACAAGGCGTCGGCCTTGACCGTGGGGCATATTCGACGGAAACCACCACAGTTGGTATGATAAGGCCGAAAAGGCGAGAACGAGGTCCGCGCAAAACGCAGGACAGAGCAAGGATAGTACGGGGCGCGATGAGACTATCGTCAGCAAATCAGTACTCAGTAACTGTAAACTATGCGTACCGATATCAGGGGCACGGAGCCGTAGATTTTCAAGAATCCAAGGTCCTCACATGGAATAAGGACTGCAAGGTCCAAGAGATCGCCGCGATGACAACATACTCCTACGCAACCCGGATTCTCAGCGCCGGCGGAGAGTTCTCGCATTCTACAACACAAGCTCTAAGACCGTGACGCACAAATGGGGGAATGCAGTGAACCAACAAACACTAAGAGCGGGTGGTGTGATGGCATAGGAAATCGAAATGACGCGCCATCACGCATCAATTAGAGGTGTTATTGACAAGCTGGTGAACTCAGACCGTGACGCACAAGGATGTGGCCTAACTTGAAGGGGTAATCATACGGGCGTCCGATCATGTCCTTTCCGCGGGATTTGCATAGACGAACACGCCATGCCTGGTGTTCGTCTACATAGTTCACCAGTCTATAATAGACTTGACTCGGAAGAAGACCAACTTGACCGCACTCCCGAATCAGCCACGGTCCTACTATAGTATAATTTTGGGTGAAACATGACATGGACTCGTAAACCGGATCGTGACAATTCTCCGAATCTAATATTTTTCTCATTTCGTTCTCAGGTGAAAAGATTGGGGATGAATGATTTTTCACGCATGTGGTCAGATTGGATCGGCCATTCAAATTTCAATGTTCGGTTCTCCTACAGCGCACTACTGAGCCTGCCCTGACACAGTACTGATACTGACATGTGATGTTTCACTGGGACAGACGTTCCTTGAGGTGACTTTACAGGGTGCCCCTTCCGTTCTGTTCCGTCCACGGTCATGGTGACATAATGGTGACAGTCCAAACAGTCTGCACCCTTGCCAGGTGCCAGATGAGAACCACACGCACGAAATAGAAAGTTGGGGACAAGTGATAAATGGGCGATCCAAGTCCAACTCAGAGCCCCAATTCCATCATGATCGTTGCTACATGTGAAGCCAAATCTATCCAATCTGCACCTATATTCCCTACAGAAGCAAGTACGTGGCGAACGCAAATAAAACTACCAACACCGCAGTGATGTGCGCCACGAAGTCACCCCAAAGGTCATTCGGCAGTTCCCCGCCCACGGGAGGGTCGAATCGCACTCTCACTTTATGAATGTGCGCCTGCACATTCCCTAGGTCTCCTATCTGTACTCCAGGCAAGACGAAGAGCGTCTGGCGTGCCGCATCGTGTGTATACGTGTCGCCGTCCCTGAGGTCCTCCACTATGAGCTTGCGGCCATGCGCCAGCTGTGCGGGCACGAATATCTCGGTCTCTCGCGCGAGGAGCGGCGGGTGGCCCGTGAGTGGTGGTGTGTGCACGCTCGGTCCATTCGCGTGAGCCTGCTGTTGGGCTGCTGTGTTTTCTTCGCCTGTTCCTGAGGCAGGACCCGAGAGTGGCACAGCCCACGAGTACGCAAACGAGCCTGTCGCCATTTCGTACTCGAATTTCAACGGCACACCTGCCGTCTTGGCTGCATACGGTCGTACGACTGCGTCAAGGATGCGGCCGCCTGCGTCGAGTTCTTTCGTCGTTTGTGCGAGCGCGAGCGTCTTTCCTGAAGTACGGGGTACCGCCCGTGAATTACTGAACCACGAAAAGTTCTCGCCATTCCAGTTGTCTCCCCGCGCGTCATCGTTTTCCGGGTTATAGTTCCACAAACTGCAGATTGGCCACACAAAGATAAAAACCCGAAGTTAATTACAGGGCCGAGTTGGATGCGGTTAACATACGTGAAGCCGATGTTGGCCCGCTCGAGACCGGTGATCATCGCGTCCATCATGCGCCGTTGCCAGCTCCAGTTGTCTGTCTTGAACGCTGCGCGACCATTCATATCCATCGGTACCCCGCATTCGCCAACAATTACAGGACGCTCGCCGAGAGAGCGGTAACCAGCTTCTGTGAGAGTGCGGATCTGGGTGGCGAAATTATCACGTGCTCCTTTTTGACCCCAGTAGAAGGTTTTGAGAGGGTTCATGCCCTAACAATGGCATGTCAGATTAGTGTGGCAAAATGAGGAGCAACGCGACATACACGAGACAACGCTTGAACATTTACAGAAAACTCGCCGTGGGCCTTCTCGAACAACACGCGAAGGTCATACCTAATCAACACTCGTAAGGAGGACAAGCAGCACGGAGGCAGAAAGAAGGCTAACCAGTGGGGCGCGAATACCATGTTTGAGGGTTGGTGCTGTGATGTCCATGACGGCGGACAGAACTGGCGCGGTCGTAAGTAAATTGGGAAATGACAAGTCCAAAGCACCAGTGCTAGACCTCATTGGGTATCGGCTCTACAAAGAATAGCTTTTCATGGCCACGTCCATTTGCTACGGCCCCCCGTACACGTTCTGTCCAGCGCGTCAAAAACGGGTAATAGAAATCTGTGTACCAGTCGATCTGTGATACCATGAGTGCAGCCCGTCCCATGAAACTGATCGATGCAGGGTAAAAGAAGGTATACCTTGTGACCAGTAGCTGGATCGTTTACAAAATAGGTTTCGCTGAGCACTGTCCCGGCATGCTTGGTGCTATCCCACTCCCACACCCCATGCATCTCCCACAGGTCCCGACCACCAGTTGGCCCATCCTCGCGCCAGGCCTTGCGACCCTGTGGATTGAGGAGTTCTTGGCCAGTACACCTTGTTGGCATGGGAAAAGATCGCGTCCAACGATTCACGGTAGTTGGATGGCCTGCACCAAGGAGGAATGATTGGAAGGCGGATGCTGAGCCCACACCAGCATGAGAGAATGTCCTTTGAGTAGCAAGTTGAGATGTACGCACGGACAGTGCCCAGATGTAGGTCTGTATTGTAGTCAAACTTGTGCAGCGAGGGGAGATCGATATATCCCCGATGTGGCTCGTTCATCATCTACGCGCGTTGAACCACGATGCGTGTGAATAGAATAAAACAGATCAACAAGAGGTGAGGCGCGCACCCCGAACCCGAGAACGCTGTCAAGGTCGCCGACGGCGCGGACGACAGTCTCCCACATGTCCAAAAACGCGTCCTGCAAGAAGCGCTGTATCGGGATACCGTCGCGTGTACGAAGCGTCGGAGCGAACGTGTCGCCAGCCCAGAAGCATGTCCTGTACAGCAGAGCGGATATCAGAGATGGCCATTGTAAGGTGATGGGAGAAAAAAAACCCACGCCATTGTGGAGGCGGCGAGTTTCTGATACCCACACGGCCACAGCCCTCGCTCGGCCTCGGAGTGTCCGCCGCCGCGTACGCCACGCAGCCATGCCGCATCACTCTCTTCGAGCGCATGTAGATCGAAGCCTACGTGCTCGAGTGTCCACGCTGGTGCGCCGGACCCGCCGGCGTAGCGTGACCAGACGTCTTGGTGTAAGGCGACAAAGGCGGTGAGGCCGAACTGAGGTAACATCGAGAGAATTGCGCGGAGATAGGAAAGGTAGGAAGCATCATAGATGCCCCTACATACGAGCGTGGTGGTGGTCAGCCGGACCAAGGAGGGCTAGGGGGACAATGATGGAAGACCTACGGGCCGTCGTGCTCAACAGCCTCCCAAGTTATGAGGAAACGAACTTGATTTGTGAAAGCCCGAAAAAGGGAGGTGGAAGATATGAGTAGATGAGAAAGCGCAAAGAAACGATAGCTCACCAAAGGTGAGACCCCAACGGCGGAGCCGAGCGAGGTGCTGTGGCGCCTCGTCTAGCGGAAATGGACGCCCAACAAAAGTGACGGCCTCAGCACCAGTAGGAAAGGTGACATGGTTGTCATTGACGGGGCTGCGGACGCGGCATAAGGTGAGAGAAGTAAGGCCGTAAAGGAGGACGCACGTCTTGCAGTTCCCCGAGAGGTTCACCCCACGAAGGTTGCACACGCGCCCATACGCGTCGACGAAGTGTCTTCCGTGCGTGCGAATGCCGCCAGTCGTACACCGAGACCAATCGTGGGCGTAGGACGGGGTGGACCCTACGACATAGGCAGCGTCGGCAGAAGGGTGATGCACCGGCTAAAAAATGTGGACTGTCAGGTGGAGAGAGACGGAGAGGAACAAATGATTAAGGACCTCAAGGTTGCCAACAAAGGACACATTGGAGTCTATGGGAGATGTCGGCGTTGAGATACTGGATGGAAATGTCGTGTCCGAGGTCACTGTGGGTGGCCGTGAGGGTTGCAGAGCCTGAGATTGTTCTGTGCCTATGAGAACAAAGGATGAATCGATGAAGGAGCTGGATTCAGTCATTGTGTTGAGGTATCTGGATGATGTCGTCTAAACAAAACAGTGTCCAGTACGTAACTACAGTTGATGTCTCCAACCAACTGGGACAGACAAACAGACGCCAGGATGTGTGAGTCAAGTCAGAGCAGCCATTCTCTTCTACATACGTCGATGACATGCCACCCAGCCCACCAACTGAACATGAAATACGCAAGATTGCTCGTCGTACCATCAACATAATCGTGAACAACTTCGGAGCGGCGAATGTCTGCCTTGTTGGCAGCGCAGCTGCCACACTCTGGGCTGATATCAAACGCGTCCCCAACGCATGTTCCCGTTTACCGTGACTGATGCCCCATTGATGCCATTTTCTCACATAGGATGTCGACATCCTCATCACACCTCCTCCCTCCGCACAATTCGACGCAGAAGAGATCAAGCAGAGCATCGTAGACGCAGACGATCGTTATTACCTCAGGCCTTCCCTCAAGCCCAGAGCGACGTATCAGGTGCTCTTCTGCCGTCTCCCTGGCTGGGAGAAGGAGCGGCGTCGCGTTAAAGTCGATATCCTGCTCCCACTCAAACCCAGACTGTGGATCCCTAAGGTCCTCTCACGCGACACCTACCTCTTCAAAGGCATCCCAGTTACGCCGCTCTTTGACCTCATCGTCATCAAGATGCAGGGATGGAGGGACCATAGAGCATCACGTCGTACGGACTTCCGTGCCAAAGTGGGAGCAGATATATCCGATGTCCGCGCCCTTCTGGACCAGGCCTTGATAGAAGAGATGTCATATCAGAATGAGAAGCACCGTCGTGGTTTCATGAACCGTGCCCTCAAACTTGCCCTTAGTTTTGTCGAAATTTGTGGACATCGGTCAAAGTTTCAGGCTCTCGGCTTTCCCATGTAGGTTGTGCGACCAGCACAACAAACTTTTGGTCGTCCTCCTCTACGTTGTACTTCTACTGACTCACCTGGTCTCTGAATACTACGGGGTACAGTTCACGGGCCAAAATGATGATTGGATGGCTGTAGATTACTGGTCTATACTCAACCCTTCCAACGCTATCGTAGTCTATTAACTGTACCGTGACTTTCGGCTTTCAATATTACACGTCATTGTTCCTTATTATGAGTGGGAACGTGCTTCAGGCCCCGATTCATACTATCATTGTGGAACCACTGAGAGGTCGTAGGGACCTATAGAACGTATCACCCTGAGCTAGAGGTGATGTATGCACACCATGGTGAAGGGTTTCAGCCATCGTAGAACTAGGAGGGCTGTCGAGCTTTCTCAACTTGCGATAGAACTCGGTTGATCTCTTTGTGATGACGCCCAATTACAGCCCAGAATGTACGGAGTAAAATCAACAGTGCAATGCCAGTGGTGAAATATACAATTATTGCAAGTCGAGCTATTACAAACGTTGTAAGTGAGTGTCCCCACCATTGGCAGATGACCGCCACCTCGGCATCTAGCGTCCCTTCAATCGAGGCCACACCAATGCCAGTAACGAGACACCATCGCAGATCTCCCAAAGAAGTTCGAGAGGCACATATCCACCGTAATATGGAGGCCTTGAGGATGGGAGGGTCCCTAGAAAGGAGTCGTCAAGAAGTCAATCTCAAGTCCAAGGCGGTGACCCTGGGACTCGACACGCAAGCATTGATTTCCGCGGAGTTGCGCAAGGTTGAGGGGAGCGTGCAGGACGACGCCTTCACATAGACGACATAGCGTGGAAGGAAGGTTTGATGTGTGGGGTGACGAGGTGTGGCAGAGGGCGACCTTTTCTGCATTCCGCAACGAATTCCGTTTCGACAGCACAGCGCCATCCACGTCGCCTACGTCGGCTGACTCTTGTCCTGACACAGGTCTAAGGGGCGCACCTGCACTCTCCCTCCGAACATCTCCTTTGCGGTCGCTGCGGGAACACCTTCGATTCGCGAGGCATTATTACAAGAACCAGGCCTAGAGATGCCTTGGTCAATACTAGTCTGCAGGACCCTGCGACCTGCGACCCGGACCACCATTGATCGTATATCAAATTGGGGGCTCGTTGATCGCCCCGATCGGAGGATGCGGGTGCACGTGAGGAGGTCCAGGCTTTTCTCTAATTCAACAACTCCTATTAGCGTGACTCATGCAAAGACACGCACCTCGAACTCGAACAACTCGATGAGATGGCGCCTACGGGTCCTCCAACTGAGCAGGAGATATGGAACATCGCTCGTCGCACAACTGATATCATTGAATCCAACATAACGTCGGACGTCTGCGTCTTTGGCGGTGCTGCGTCCTCTCTTTGGGCCGACATCGGTCGCGTTCCCAATGTAAGTGTGGCACCTCATGTTGTCCAGTCTTTTCCAACTAAAACCCAGAACCACGATAACCCAGGACGTTGACATTGTCGTTTCCGCAGAAATGCTCGGTCTTACCGCGGAGAACATAAAAGAACGGATTGTAGAGGCGGATGATCGTTATTTCCTTCAGCCTTCGAGACAACTCGGTGCGACGCATCAGATACTCTATTGCCGCCTTCCTGGATGGCGGACAGATGGGCGACGCGTTAAAGTCGACATCCTCGTCCCACCCACTCTCGGCCTTCCCGAGATCCGTTCTTCTGGCGTCGTTCACATCAACAGTATCCCTGTCATGTCCCTCTTCGATTTGCTGGTCATGAAGTTACAAGGCTGGTGGGACCACCGCACCTCACTCCGCGCTGACTTCTGCGCCAAGGAAAGCGACGACGTGAATGACATATATGCGCTGCTGGATCGCGCAGACATGGAGAAGCTTTCGTACGACGACGAGATTTACGGACACTATCAAGACTTTGCAGATAAAGCTCGCACCCATTTGCGTAGGTTTGTGAGCGTGTACGGTGGGAACAGACGTTGGAGGCATTTAGGATTTCCCGTGTAAGCCATGGGGTATACGGTCGCGTCCGAGACCTCAGAGCCCATATTTCCCTTCTTTGGACCACCGAGCAGATTTCTTCCCGTTTCCTGTGTTATTAGGGCCTGACACTAGCTATTGCTCATTTTTGCATGGCTCCTCTTCATGACTACTTGCCATGTTAGTACTCAGATGGCAGGCAATGCGTAGTATCCTATTGTCTGGCTAAGTCGCCTTTGATCGTTCCTCTGAGAGACAGACCCGGAGTTGGCGCTGGCTTATTGAAATTTCAGGCAGCGGCAGCGGCTGAAGCCATTGTAACAACGTGACCTGCATCCGAGTCATACTAGTTATTGGCCCTAACGCCTGTGGAGTGTCGACGCAGGACTCGGACAGTGGTTCACCGACCTGACCTCAGCCTCTTGTGCTCTCCGACGTCTCAGATTCCTTTCAGCGATCTGCAATTATCCGGACCACCAAACAACCCCGAGGCGTCATAGCGTACTTTGACCAAATCCAAATCCATAAGCGGACACAGTACCATTCACGTATCATCCCCTTCACGCCCTTGGTTCTTTACCCAGGACTGGGCCCACTTTCGGCTTCTCCAGAGCAGGGATGGCGTCCCAGGGTCTGTCAATCCTATTTGTCTAGCAATCCTACATTCGCGATTCCGCGGGCCCATGGAAAAATTGCGCTCTGATGGGACTCGGAAGTCACGGTGACCCAGCAGGAATGAGACATCATCGACCCTCCGCTTCTCGTGCTCCCTGAAATCGTTTACTGCCCGACCGCTTCGTATATGTCACGTTGCACCGTAGGTCGTCAGAAGTCAACTAGTCAACCCCGGTGCGGCCCTGCGAGCGACCTCGTTTTTGCATCCTCTGACTGAACTCGGAACTCCTCCAGGTTGACGCTTCATCTCATTAACTTCTTGTTACTAAATCCCCACTTGGGGACGAAGGTCCTGTTTCTCAAAACGGGGCATCACGGTTCACACCACAAAGGCAGCTGAGGTTCATGCGTTGCCTCAGGCTCCCGTCATGTGCCAGTGATACAGTATCATATGAATGGCAATTTACCTCACCGTTCCCTCTTCCTCTGCAAGTTACGTACTCCCATACGGTAAAGATATTACGCGGTTATGTGTGGGTTCGGCTTCGTACGACGCGTGAGAACGCATGGCGAAGCATCGGAATCAACGACAGTCTGAGAGGGTTACAAACTCCAACGATTCACCCTTGAGAAGTTGAAGTATCACACCCACCGTTGTGCCCCTACGAGCCATCCCATGAGCACTTCCAAGGACCTGGAGCCCACATCGTTAACTTTCGACGACATCATCCATACGAACCCTCCCCTTTTCCGCCTTCACAGCCCCAAATCCAGTCACACATTCTTCGACGACGATAGCAAGGTTCTTATCGCCTCCAACAAGGTGAAGAAATGCAAAGATAATAGCGAAGAGATTGGCCTTACTTTGAAGGATCTAAACGAAAAACCCACTCCGCACGAGAGAGGTGCAGTAGCAGGACACATCACCTCCTGGCGTGAAGGCAACACAGAACCATCAGCATCAGACTTCATTTCCCTCACACACAACTTTTGGTTTGTGTTGTGGGAATGGAACCGTCGAAGGGGCCAGTCCAAATCTCCCCGGCCTGAGGACGACTTCCAAGTCATTGTTTTCGACAGCTCAGCGCTCAGGACCCAAGGGCGAGCGAAGCTGGGAACCGAAGTAGTTGATCAAACGCAAAACCCTGTGGCATACAGCTTCACACAAGCTCATGATGAAATTATCGTCGCCGATTTCATACAGCCGCCAGCAACCCTGGGCGCCATGTCTTTGTCCCAACTCCAAGGCTTCATCCCGTCATGGTGCCGAGAACAGCTTGAATCCGAAGAGAATAAAACATTAAGATTCAAATCCTTTGTGCGAAATTTGCGTCAATTGAAGCCCTCCACTTACGAGGACGATGGTGTCCTTCAATCACTTCATTTTGCTCTGGAACTACTTGCTCCGATTTTGGCGACAGGTGATCATTGGCATCAGCGCGCCGATAACGAGAGCGCTGTGGATTCTGCGAGCAGAAATCGTCCAAGAGATGAGGACAGGACACTCGATCGGTCCAGCCATGACCACGTCGGAGGCCTGTCAGCAGGCGAGGATAGTCCCAGGGCAGCACATCCACCCAAGCGGAGGAAACTGGCAGGGTCAGCTAATGCAGAGCAAGGTAGCAAAAATCCTGAGAGGTTCCGTGCATGTAATTATATCAGGGCAATACTTGCGGATATTTGGTATATGGAAGAAATGGGAGAGCGGAAAGCGCTCCAGGAAACGTGGACGGACGATGTGGATAAGCTGCTAAAACTATACATGGAGACGTTAGAGAAGTACGTCCTTCATGCTTGTCGAGGATTTCACTCCTGACGGTCAGGATGTAGGGACTTGGGCGAAGTCTCTGAGATCTTACCGTTCTTACGTTCAGTAACCGACGAGTATACTGTCGTATAAAGGAATAGGCTGGTTCAGAGTCGAATGCCTACAGAAGATGTGTATGGAAAGTAGTCAATTAGACAAAATAAACCTGCTGAGGTAGGCAAATCTCAGGAAAACGGAATGTTTTAGTTTTCATCTAGCCTGAATGGCGGTTGGGTGATTGTTGTAGGTAAACTCGCTGGATGTGTGCATGTGGTAGAGCGTGCCAGTGTACACCTCCAGCCTCGTGTCGGAAAGGTAGTGTTCGTGGCCCTCAGCTCTCGCTGTGGACAGTCTGTCGACATACTCCATTGGGTCTTCACTGTAACAGCGTTCTGGATCGCACTTGTCGGAAAATCTACCTCCGCACCTGCATTGTGGAAATATTGGGCTTGTAGGGAACTCGTCCTAGTATCCAGGACTTTTTAATGTTTAACGGACGACAACACGCTCTTACCAAATCACTTCTTACAACTTGTTCTACTCGGATAGGAATCTACGCTCAAAAACGACCAATGTCTCGGGCTCAGCCAGTGACAAAATACAGCATGTTTCTCCCTTCTTACTATTGTCTTCCAGTCGGCAATGCCACCGCGTTAGGCAGGGGGCCCCCTCGTGAAATTCAAGTCCCTCAATTTGCCAGTCTCGAGCTCGTACACGAGACCGTGTACCCACAGGTTCTTCCTGCCATTCGCCCACGCAGTCTGCACGGGCTCAGAATTGACAACATTCCCGACCTGCGCGCGCACGCTCGCCTCAACGATCTTCGTCAGTGATTCGGACGGAGGGAGGTCCTTGAGGTCCAGCGTGCTGGCGAGCGCGGTAAGCGGCGCCAGCCAGCGCGAAAGTGGGGTTGCCGGGGGCGGTGGGGGCGAGCCAGCCGAGACCGCTGTGAGGCACGCCGCAGCACCGCCACAGTTGGTGTGACCGACGACGAGAACTGTGATGGAGCGCGCGATGGATGCAGTGAGAAGGTATGCGGACGGGATGGAGATCTTAAGGAGGGACGCGGAGGGGGAGAGAGAGACGCACTGTGTTCGACACCGATAGGCCCAATGGCAAATGTTATTACCGAGAGTACGCTGTCATCGTCTGGATGGACTTGGCTAGACGTGTATATATGTGCGTCAATACACCCGGAAATGTAAGTCTCGGAAAGCAAGAAGACGTGCGTACTTGGCGATGTTGCGGTGAACGAAGATGTCGCCCGGTCGAGAGGCCGTGATGACGCTTTCAGGGACGCGAGAGTCAGAGCATCCAAGCCAGAGGATCTGAACGCACGAGAACGGACATGGGCACGATAAGTGGCGAAGAAAGGAGCGATGCAATCACGGAACGGGGGTAGAACGGTCGCACCTTTGGGGCCTGGCCCTCAGCTGACTGTTCGAAGAAGCCTGGTTCTGCGGCGTTCACTGCTTCGGCCCACTGGGCGTTTGACAAGAAGATCCTCGCGAGAGTGGGATCCATCCGAGTTAAGACGTGGTGATGATGATGATGATGATAACGGCGAGAGATGCAGATTAACTCGTCGAAGCGGGAAGAAACGGGGGCGGGAATATGTCGATTTACCGTTTTTTTCCTGGGGTAAACTAGGGTGGCAACCTGGGACCCGCGGGGTTGTGTTACTACGACCGTGCGTGATGGCGCTGAGCCATTAGTTGTAGTGGCGCAGACGAGGACCTTGGCTACAACCGCAGCCCTCGAGGGCATTTTCCAACTTGAACTGCGGATGTTTTGATTTGGCGGAAATATTTCGATCGCGTCTAGGTTCGGTTCGGGGAGAATGGTGACGACGCGCGGTCATCCATATCCGTTACGAATGTGTCATTCCAGCCCTTTCCCCCCTCAGTGTGAGCCATATGTATTCAAGTTCCTCCCATGGCAGGGTTGTGCTCTCCGGCTTCGATACGTGATGCACATAGTACAAGTACGATGTGGCTTGCTACAGGCGCACCTGAAAGGGAGATCACCGCTTCTCATCTCTTTCTCCGGGGCTGAAATTTTTACATTCCGTGGCTTGTGGGCTTTTTTTTAGGTCCAGCCTGGGCGTAGAGATCCTCAAATCTTCAAAAGGTCTCGCCAGGGTACACCGTGCCACATGGGGGGAAATACTAGTAACCCCCCCGTGTACTTGGTAGTATGGTCACATCGGAGGGACTGGGATGAAAAGAAGAGGGAGAATAAGGAAAGGGTGCAATAATTCTGGCTGAAGTGCGTAAAAGATGGCACGGCACCGTGAATATAAAATCTACCACTGCAGCAAATCACTACGATAACTGATCACCAGGATTACGCGAGCACACAACTTGAACGTACATCCCTTGTGCCAATCGATCGTCGGCGGGAGTTGTGATCATAGAAGTAGCCCCCAGTGCGTGTCTTTACGCCCTGATTTTTTGTAGGTTCTTGCACTGACTTGACCAATGTCCCTGTGGGGGCTCCCCAACGCCAGGAGGTCAAAATGAGGCATGTTCCCGCATAATTTTACACTTTCTAGATAACGGTGTGGGTCACTTATTACACCTGGAGATGTGGTACATAGGCAAGAAATCATGTGGGCCTAGGGTGAATAGAACATGTCCTGATCGAAAAGAAATTTAGTGTTAAGTATGACATGCTCGGTCCATCCTTCATGGGTCTTCACCCGCGCGCCAATCCAAGCGCTAGTTTGACTCTAAGTCGTCGGATGCAGAAGAGTTCAGGGCGGGGGAATTGTCACTGATTTTATGTTTGCAAGCTGGGCGCAGCCCAGCAGATGAAAAAGGTAGCTAGCCCGGGTGTATCCTCGAACATTAAATAAGCGGAGCCTGTTCGAATCAGCTTCTAGTACCGGAGTACAAGTAGGGTGAACATTGGTGACAAACTACCACTGTCAGATGCGGCACAGGGCCATCAGGAGCGGCGGCGTCCACATGCAACTGGCAGTGACTCAGTTGTCATTGTTTTGAACTTAAAGGTACGGGAATACTCACTTGTGGGGAGGAACGCCGGGCAGACCCACTGGCACGCCGCGGGGGTAACAAACGGGTGGGTCCGGTTCAATTCGAGATGACGAGGAACGGGGTCAAGCTGAGGATATCCTAACCAGCTAAGCGGGGATTTGACGCTGCCGCCGCTGACCACTGTTCTCAGAGTAGATCATAGCACAGGTAATACTTTATCTGGACTTGTTCCAGGCACATCATTCTGCCAGTGGGTCTTTCTTTGATGTTTCTTCGACTGCGAATGCCTGACATGGTAGGCCTGTAGACATGGCAGAAAGACCATACCATTCAAAGCTGTTCAAGTTCAACAACTAGGCCATGTCTTGCGGGGTTAATACGGCCCGACAGCGAGTGGATGACGTGGCGAGACGACAGACCGTGACCGTACGCCAAGTGATCCGCCACATCTGCCGTTCTGACCAAGTTCTCAGCATTCGCTGATCCGTGCTTGGGTGACGAATTACTGGTGATCCCGGATCACAGATTGATCATGATCGGAAACGACATTGCTCTACGCTACCTAGCCTAACGTACGTATGTGGTATCCTCTGCAGCCACCAGCGGGCCGTAATGATGATGGTGAGAAATGTCACGTAACTTTGAAACGACTTAATCATTCAATCTCGATTTATGTAACGTGTCCCCATACCGCCAATTCAAATATTCCACCTGAATGCCCGCAAGGTGTTCAAAGGCGTTCCTGATGCACCCACCTCACCGTGACTGTGTTCAATGATAAATATGCTATGATATCGTGTCCCCTTCCTCAGATTCCCCACTAATGACCTCAACAGAGATGGGTGGTGTTTCCGCCTCATACCTGGGCAAGTTGTTGGTGCAGTTACTCTCTGTGATGTTCTGATTGATGTCCTCGCCCCACTAATAGGACCAATTCTACTGGGAACACTTTGTAAGTGTCGGGCGGCCCTTGCCATAGAAGCGCCACTGAATCACTAGACAGTGAATGCCTATTTGGCCGGGGCCGTAAGCCAACAATTCTACACGTATTGGATCAGCGGTGGGTCTCGTTCAGTTGCCAATCAAAAGATGTAATAGATGCCTTACCAATACCAGGCTTCGGTGACCCAAAACGCATCAGGTGAGCATCAGCATCCAGGCTCAGAGTGTTAGTATTTACACTCGTCGTCTCAGAGCCTTCGTGGTCATACAGTTTGCCGTTATTATGATTCAATGTGTTGTGTACGCCTTCCCATTTCCGCCGTTGGACATTCCTGAGCGTACTAATACGGATGTTAGCGCTATACACGCCCTTTGGAATATCTTGTACGCTCCCAATCGCCCTTTCATACACACATGATCGCCAATGATGTTATAGCATTCACAACTACGGGCTAGCCCTACATACCACTCGTATGTCTGCCGTGCAGATTGTGTCCAGCTACTTACTCTATTCCAGAGTGGATATGGCAGAGCCTTGTCAATTCCCTCTGTCAATGCATCCTTGTTTGGTCAGCGAACGTATTCCTCGCCATACGGTTAGTCAACATCTGTCGCGGATCAATGCCTAGTTGATTTGCCCTCTTCTAGCATTTACGTGCTGACAAAATGCCGCTTTCAGTGCGGACTAGTCATAGCGCTTTCCGGCTCTGCATTCATGCTAGGCATTATTACCTCGGTGGCGAGTTGGAGACAACTTAAAGCTTTGGAATCGTGAGCGTGTTCACACATTACACCCCTGGTTGGCGCTGAGAAGTACCAGGCGTCCTTTACCAGTTACAGTATTTACCAGGTTACAGAACGCCGCATCTGCTGGCTGGCATGGATTACAAGCTATTTCCGAATGCCTCATCACGAGTACGACATTTATTCTTTGTCCCAGCACGATTGAGATTTACTGGCGTTCTATACAGTCCTTCTCACAAGGGCGCTTCTGAACGCCCGGAGTGGTCTCCGGAAGAGTGACAGCATCGTGAACTACATTGTCCGCAACGTCGTCCAAATTGGACTCCTTGGTGCCCTTTGTTCCCTCGCAGAATTGGCAACTTGGTTCCTTTTCCCAAGTGCGAGTGTTTATGAAATTTTTGACATAACAGTGGGCTCGATATACACAAATGTGCGTCGTTATTCATCCCGCAGGGTGACCTGGTATTGACGGTGATCGTGTTTAGGTTATATTCGACACACTTCTGTCACTATAAACTCAAGAGCTACTGAAATTCAGTAGTTTCACATACTGAATGGTGTGGAAACACCTTAATTTCAGTAGTTAGTATGTAAAAAAGTTGGAGTAGAACAT
>Ga0307512_10001959_pt1 | contig 27481 bp, 25 predicted proteins | sample 14_EM_MG_FD_200267 | JGI IMG/M metagenome (GOLD analysis project Ga0307512, IMG submission 200267) | Populus trichocarpa ectomycorrhiza microbial communities from riparian zone in the Pacific Northwest, United States - 14_EM | ecosystem: Host-associated > Plants > Roots > Unclassified | place... | reverse complement strand
ATAACTGCAGCCCCTGCGAAGAGTGTAACACACGTGTCGTTCTGATGGTGCGTATACCGGGCGCATAGTAATGGAGGTGAGTATGCAACGCGACCCGTCGCCTGGGCGACGGGTAGCGTGTAATCCTCCGTCAGAGGGTACGAGGTTCCGTCAGAGCCGTCAGAGCCGTCCGGAACACCCGGGTGTTTCAGACGGAAACTAGGGTTGTTGCTGATGCACCTGGTCTGTGCCGAGAGTAATGCTGTTGGATGCCAGGATGAATGCAGCAGAATGGTCGTCATTCAGACAGATTTGTATTAGGCACGGACTGGTCGTCGCATAACTCATATAACATGACTCACTTAGCTTATGATTGTATATTTTGTCTCCAATTTTGTGATTGCTTTCTCACTTAACAGTAACCTGCAAACGGAAAGCGCTCGTGTTGGCTGTCATACAGCGTGTTTTTGATTCTAGAACTGGCAGATGGTGCGTTTGACCCTTGCACATGCACAGACGAATTACCATGTCTCAGAATTTGGTCACGCAAATCAATTAAAGCTGACACTCCGCAAAATTGGTACAGCAATGTATTTTCCCCGAGAGATGACGCCAACAAGACCAATTGGGCTATTTATCCATCCACAGACTCAGGAGCTGTCTCTAAGTTTTTGTCCGAATCCAATTTCAATGTGGGAGTTAGCTGGGGAGGCTATATGGAGGGGTAAAAGCTTCCGGGTTCAACAGGCTTCGCAGTCTGAATGAGTCCTTTATTGGACGCCCCGGCTGGTGCACACTGGGATATACTCCGTTCCAACTGTGGCTTCCCGGGACCTAGCTTTATATTAATTGACCCTCGTCAAGACGTCCCTTGCAGTATTTGGGAGATGTTTGGAAAAATTTCCTGACACTGCAAAAACTCTCCAAACGTTATCAATGCAGGTGCCACTGCGTCATCTTCCTTGTCTGGCTGAATGACTGCCGGAACCCTCTATTCTGACATGCCATACTGCTTACCTCTGTTATAGGAGTATCCGGCTCTATCCTATCATCCCAGTTGAGTCAATTCGTCAAGCTTCATCTGCTTCTACCGCTACCTCTCCCTGAGCTGGTGCACCATCTTGGTAATTGTGTCCATCACACAGCCGGGTCCACCGTCCATGCTCAGCTGTCCCTGCTCAGTCTCTTCATTGTCATCATCTTCCACATCCTCGCCATTGATGGTACTTCGAGGATCACACTGAATGTCTGCGATCGCAACTATCATCTCCTGAAAAGTCGTTTCAGGCTCTCTGTTTGTCAATCTGGCGTTTTCAGCATTCCTTGTATCATCCTGCTCTTGCTGAACCGCTGCCTCAGCATCTTCAACTCGCTTTATTGCCCCAGTGTTCACTCTCTCACCATAATCATCGATACATTTTTTGTTCACTTCATTGCTAAAGCGGTGCGTTTCGCGTCATTTCCCGGCCACAAGTCTCTTTTTGCGTCTTAAGCTGCGCAATGCACCAAGAGCTCGGACTCTCTCGGATTCCAAACTGCTCTTACCCTTATTTGGTTGATGATGTGGCTGGGTGGACTGCTTTGCTGATTTGCCATATTACTCAGCCAGAAGTGGCCAGATGTTCTTTTTCGGAGCATGGACCATTCCAGATTGTGGTGACCATTATGTTGGGCGAGATGTTGGATGTTGCAAGATATGGACAATATGGAGGCAAACTGCATTTTTATGTCAAGGTTGGACCATTTACTCATCTTGAACAAAGCGAAATCTCCCTTTTGACTGTCAATAAAATGGGAATAGTAAGACTAACTGTACAACATGACTTGATTGCTAGCATCAGTTTCATGTAATATCCTGGGGATTCTTTGAGCCACACATCAGGAGACATCCCTTCCCTCATGCAGTATGCTATGAATGTCTGACAATCATATGATCTCAGGTGTCGTACACCGCCATTGATCTCTGTTAACGAACAATCAATATCTCACCTACTGATTACACATTGCAGGGCGGTGGGAAACCCCTGCAACTTGCAGCCATACACAGCAGGATTCATTTTGAGAATAAGGAACATCTTGACTGCAACATATTCCATTCTGACATGAAGCGAACTATGTAGTCCTCAGGCATTTCCACTGCTTTTCGTGATCTTCTTCTTCTCGTATTCCACACCAGCAACTCATAGATACACAACCGCCACAGCCAGGGGAGAGCAGATCCAAATCAATCCAATTGGCGGACACTACATCAAATACGTCACTCATTGGCACACAGCAAGAATGCAGACACCAGTTAGTCCACCGCGACATGGCAAAGGCATCAACCAGTAATATCTCCAAGGATGCACATTGAAAAATTGTCCGTCAGACTAGAAGCGGCAAGAATATAAAGCAGCATGCTGTGGGATGTAAGTTAATGCATATCGTAGTAAACCGCTATCAATTAACTATAAAATGTACAGTGGGTGTACATAGATAGCTACGTGACCAATATATCGCAGCCCATAACAAGAAATGTCCATGGCTTACGAAAGCCTTTGTTTGCACAGTCCCTGAAATCAAACATCATGGCGTGGTCAGCTGTGGGATTTGTGCGCACAAATTCCCTCATAAGCATCCCAGGGAGTGCACGAAACAGGCTTGAATCACCTTAGAGGAGGCTGTGGAAGTGTATGTGGTTGATGTAATTGCCAAATCTCATTGTTACAAGCAGCAACTAATTTCTTATAGGTTTCCAACATGGCTGCTACTGTGGCAAGGAGACGAGGTTGGGTACAGCTGAAACAGTCCGATATGCGCCTAACGTGCAATATCACAAAAATGACCCCACGAGGGTATTTGCACACCTGAACACTGGAAGAGCAATTCCTGATCAAGAAGCCTCCCGCGGAGGTCTAAGAAAACACGCAGGGTGATGTTGAGTTTCCTCTGCATTGGAAGGTCAAGACTGCAATAAAATGACACCCGCCGATGCTTAGTCAATACCACACGGCCCGATGCATTACTTCGCCCAATTGCACAGCACAGATTCCACTGACACAATGGAGAGGCTAAGGATCATGCACGCATCCACCCAGTCCACCCAGACAGCCAACTGTCGAGCTGACACCACCCATGCCGAAAACGCCACCCACCTCAACTGGTAACAGTTGTGCAGCTCAACAATCCCAAATCATCAATTTGCCAGCCGGATTTGTGTATTGACCTACATCCCTTCCCTGTGCTGGATTTGTTACTCCTAAAGCATCTGCCCAGGATAGCAAGCACGATGCAGATTTTGATCCAGCTATGCTGAGAGCAGCAGATTGAGCGAACCTACAAGTGATGACGAACATTGTTCGAAAGGCACAGGATTTTGGAGATCATTATTATATATTCATATGTATAATTCAAGAACAATGTAGTGATTAAGAAGAAAGTCAAAGAAAACACCAGAAAGGCTGCCAAATGAATGTGAATGATGGACTACACCAAATCAAATGATTTTATATTGTAGATACACCCGTGGCAAAATGAGTATCAACAGAGTGTCAACAATTTTAGGTCATGCAAGTCTGGTAAGAAGATACAGATTTGGTCGTGATGATATGTAATCAATGTTATGGCCACCTTTATTGCCAAGACTATCACACAAACACTCCCTACCTCATCGTGAAAATGACCATGAACAGAGGGTCAACGATGATTGGTGATGCGACCTGGGTAATCTCACAGCACATAGGTGGCAAGCATACATAATGGAATCATTGGCAGCTTTTATAAGTAAAACTGATTAAGATACCTTCCTTGCCCGATCTTAAAAATCAGTGTCGACGGAGAGTTAACCATGGTTAGTGTTAGCAACGGGTCCATGGAACCCCCCAGTGGTCCGGGTTGTGACCGCTAAAACGGTAATGTTTAGTTCCAAACCTGTCCAAAACCTCGGCCGCTGCATCTTGGCGGGCCAAACACTGACCCGTACCTGTTGGACGATGGATTTTACCAGGTTTGGCTAAACCCATCATGTCCAATCCCGGGTTCCGGACTGCGAGTATTCCTATTCATGCTCCCATTCCGATGTCCGATTGCTAATCGCAAACTATTTACATTGGTATATTGTTGTCCTTTTCTGATGAATTGGCAGGCTCTATAATCAAAAACAAGTGAGAACCGCTTCATGCCCCATCCTGAAAATGAGAGTCAACAGCAAGTCAATGATTTCTGGTCTCGCACCTTGGGTAATCTGAGTGGCAATTGGATGCAGACGTTTATAAATGAGGTATAAGCAGCCTCTATATGCAAAAAGGAAACTAACACACTCCCTGCCCCATTCTGTTAATGAGCGTCAACGGAGCGTCAACAATTTTAGTTCTTGCATCTTGGGTGATCTAATTGGCGAATGATTGCAGCCATCTATATACCGGTAATTGGCAGCCTGTATGGGCAGATAACAAGCAACGTTCCTGCGACAGCCTCCCAGACCACCACAATTTAGTTCATTTTCAAAGGTGAAACCCAGTGATACTGAGTGTTTTAGCTTATAAAACCGGTTACAACTTTGTATATAGCCATTGACGACCACATCGCGCTTTGTTTGACCATGATGCATGGCCAAAAATTGTAGACGCTCCGTTGACACTCATTTTCATGATCGGGCGGGGAGCGTTCTTCTTCCCTTTTAGCCTATACAGGCGGCCAATACTGTCAGTATGCATCAAGATGGCCAAGTCTATGATTGATTACTTGACTTACACAACCAAACGTCATTGACGCTCTGTTGACGCTCAGTTTCAGAATCGGGCACGGAGTTTATCGAGTTCTCTTTGGCCTATAAATGCAGCTTGCACGTCGTTTATGCATCTCTGCGAACCATCGCCATGCAGAGAAATCATGATGCTAAGCCAAACATTGTTGACACTCTGTTGATGTTCATTTTGCCACGGGCGGGTCCGCAATATGGAACCATTCACCTTGGCATAGTATATCAATAATGGTCTTGTGGCAGCGATTCTGTGCTATTCATGTACGTTCTCCTTTAGTACTACATTGTTCTTCAATGATGCATATAAATGGACCCTGTAATATATACTTTAAAGTGTCCGCTAATTGAAGATAATGATAATACTCAAAAATCCCGTTCCTTTGACTCAACACTCATCTCCGCAGTCAGATTCACTCAAACGGCTGCCCTCATCATCAAAATATCTGGCAGTTGCATTTCCACACAGCTGATAGTGTACTAACCTGTCAATGGACCATCATAAGTCACCAAATCTGGAATAAAATCTTTATAGCGCATGTGATCCTTGGCACAAATCGAGCGTTGGGAAGTGCAGTACGTATATACACATATGTAGGTGGCATCCCTTCTGTTACAGAGCTCTCATCGTCATCAGATGGCACAGGTGACGATTCGATCCGAGGTGGCTCCCGTCTTTGGTGAGGTGCACCCGTACATCTGCGCCAGCAGCGTTTTTGTTGATTCATTGCGGTGCCATTTGGGTGGGGAAGGCAGCTGGTGGTTTGATTTTCGCGAACCATTGCCGGGTGTCTTTCGATCACGGCCTTCACCTTGTGGTTCCTGGGAAACTAATCACCCCGCCTCTTCTCATCTCGGACTTCAGCGCAAGGTTGCTCGATCAGGTGTTGCGTTTCCTCTATTGCAGCGGGTGAAAACCCTCCTTTGGCCATTTTGGGCATATTCAAGGGAAGACGCATGTCGTACTGTTCATGCTGTACCCGATCTCCTTGTCTTGCCATAGTAGCTGACGTATTGAAAACCTCCAAGTGATTTGTTGCTGCTTCTACAGTGAGATCCGGGTATTACCTCAACCATATATGACTCCGTAGCCTCCTCTAAGGCCTTTACAGACTCTTTCCTCAACTCCCACAGATGTTTATCACGCAATTCGTCTGCGAAAATTGCAAGCCTGACAAGATCATGATGTTCAATTTCGCGGACTGTGCGGACATGTGCCTTGGTCGACCATGAAGTTTGCCGGTACGGGCAGCGAAAATTTGGTCGCGTAGCTCTCTAAGTATGGCAGCTGTGCTTCCCATTCCCAGATGACCGTCGGCTACACAGATATGGATTGACTCACATCCGGTCGCATTCTGCTTCTGATTCTTGCTGCGTCCAGTTCCATCTACCTGTTTTAAACGTGCATCCTGGGTCACATTGTTGGTGGCTACAAATGCAGCATTGCGGTGGACCACCTGGTGTCTGCGTTGCTGCTTTGTCTCGCCAAGTGGCGCATTGAGTGAAGTACCTGGTGTTCGGATCAATTCCGCTCCAATCGCCCTAGCAGGAAGTGTTTTCGGAGCCACCCGTTGCTGTTGTAGAAACATGAGGAAGATGATCACGAAAAGAAGTGGGAAGTGCTGAAGATGATCTGGTGAGCTACAATTCCCAAAGGAATGCATGCCAGCCAACTTGCAAGTTCAATTCAATCTGAATCCTGCTGCATTTAGCTGCAGGGAATTCCAATGGTTGCGCGATTTCAGTAAGTCGGTCAAATGTTGTTTTTTTGTTTACAAGGATGCATCGAGATGATCGACAGCTGATATCTCATGTTTGATAGATATACAAGGGTCATTCGGCGACGGAAATGACGTCTGGTGAACTTTGTCTCAAGACATTGCCGGGATATTACAACAATCACATGTTAACTATCAAGTCATAATGTACTTTTAGCATGACTACTCCCAACGAAGTGACAGTCAAAACGCTGATTTTGCTTTGTTTGAATTCATTAAACCTTGCAACCTTGACATAAAAGATGCAGCTTGCCTCCGTGCGGTCCATTTCTTGCAACATCCAACATCTCTCCCAACAACAAGGTCAACACATGATACAATGGTTGATGCTCCAAAAAAGAACCTTTCACCACTTCCAGCGGGCAATAATGGCATATCTATGAAGCATTCCACATGATGACATCATCAGGCGGATAAAGGCAAGAGTGGCTCGGAGGCCGAAAGCGTCTGAGGGTTGGGAGCATTGTGCAGCTTGCGCTCCAAAACACAGCCTGCAGTGGAGAAACGACAGCAACCGCACATTCTACGCAATGAAGAGAGAGAGAAATGGATCGAGGATTATGTTGAGCGAGAGAGCACAGTGGCCAGAATGCGAGTTCAAGATGCAAAGACAGCGATGATGCACAAGCATGAACATCTGGGCAATGTTGAAAAGGGACGATCAACAACCACAAAGCCTAATATAACATCTGACGAGATGTTGAATGCAATCGGAGACAGTCTGAGTGACCTCGCAAGTTTCAAAGATGAGGAGGATGAGGATCATGAGGATGATGATGAAGAAGATACAGGGCATGGCAAACTGAGCGAGGATGACGACCATGGCTGGGTGATGGGCACGATCTCTCAAATGGTACATCATCGCATGACGAGCTTTTGGCAGAAACAGATGAGGCTTGACGAACTGACGCAACCAGGATGGGGGGACGTAGCAAACTACTTCTGTGCGAGAGGTATAAAGTACTGGATGACTGATTTGAAAGTTCCAGCTGTTGGGAAGCCCGAAACCGACTCGACTGCAGCCACACCATCACCGACAATATTTGGAGAGCTTATGCATGCTCTGTATATCGTCTCCAGAGAAGCACAAATGCCGCAAGTGATGCCCCGACAGGGAAGTTGTCAAACGATGCTGGGTTCAGTCAATCATCAGGCAGTCACTCACATAGTACTGCCGTTGCCCGCTGCAGTGCCCGATTCGTGACAGAGAGAGATTGCGAACCCAGTTCAACCCGTAAGCTTTCACCCCTGCATATTGTGTCCCTAGCTAATTACCATGTAGATATCGGATTCGGACGAAGATTTGGTGATGTCTCTCGCGTCACCGGAAGTGTAGATAGCCACATTGGGATCTTTGATAATATATCTGGTGTAAAAGCAATTCGTGATCCTGTTATCTTATGTGTTAGCATTTTCTGGATGTAAGTGACCAAATTGTAAGACAGGATCATTCGTCGGTGTGTGTGCAACAGTTTTAAAGGGCCATCCGAATGATTCAGACTCCACATCAGGTTTATTGACAGACGACGATCTTTATATGGTGTTGCCTGTTACCAATGAATGATAAAGCAATACCTATATTTGGGAAGAAATTTTCTAACAGAGTTTAAGTCAGTGATGTCGTAAGACTCATAGATGGAGCAGTCAAGGCAAATGTAAAACTCGGACAAATGACTGGTGACAGTCTGCATTAGTCCATGCAGCCAACTGCATATATCTTCGCTCAGACCTCCTGCAGATAGTCGAGGAATTGAGAACTGCTTATGTTATATCGTCAAAATCGATGAGAACATGTTGGATGAGGAATGGTGAGGAAGTCAGCATATAAATATCTGAAACTAGTGCATGGAGTGTTATGAGATAAATTGCCGGCCGGAAGCGTTGAAACGCGATGGACCTACCTCATTAATCATGGAAATGACATGTTTTGTGGTTGCTCAGAAACTGTGATTTCTCCAAGATCTTGGATTCAAATGATATTACATAGAAACTGTATACTGGCTGCCAATGGAGGCTGTACGCATTTTTGTACAATTGTTGAGCACCCAATAACTGTCAGTAGGTCTCAAAGGTAAGCTCAAAGGTGAGCATCAACGGAGCGTCAACGATTAATAGTCATATCTAATCAGGAATCACCCGGCTGTACAGTCGCATCCATTCAAAAAAGAAGTATTGGCCGGCTTAGTAGGGAAAATGGCAAGTCATAGGCACATTGCCCCGGCAATGAAATGAGCGTCAACGGAGCGTCAACGATTTCTGGTCTGACATCCTGGATAGTAACTGGGCTGTGCAATGGCATTTAGCCATAATCATATTACTGCTGGCATTTATGGGCCAAACTGCTACTGACAACATCACTACTACCTTCGAAAAATGAGCGTCAGTGGAGCATCAACAAGTTTTGGCATTTCATCATTGGAAAGTAAGAACGTTTCGCTGCATCCTTGACTCATAATCGAACTATCGCCCACCTTTCTAGGCAGACCATGGTTGTGACATGATTGGGACTATGTCCTAATCATGAACGTCAACAGAGTGTCAACGACTTGTGGTCTTGCATCATGCAGAATGCAAGGGCGGTGTGGCGATCGTGAACTATCATCGAACAACCAGCGGCCTTTCTACGCGAAAATGGTTGCGACAACATGTAAGGCCGTATATCCGTACATGGCCGTGTATGAGATTATATGAGAAGATACGGTTGCACATGTGGATGTGGTAATATAATAGAGTAGATGATAGGTAAGATTATCACAGGCAATCTCAGAGAGATCGCGAGTCGTCTATATAAGGTTGCGGTTACCCAGCCCTGGACACGTCTCATCCATTGCCGAGAACTTAATCCTGACCGCCATTACATCATCCCCCCCTCCAGGAGCAGACCCCCTGGGCTGCCACATACATATATATATATGAGAGAAAAACCACAAAAGAAACACAACCAATGCGTACACCTCCGGACGACTTGATAAGTCCCACAACCGATCAGTGCTCTATGAGCAGCATCTCGGCGGATTCGGTGCATGGGGAAACTCCACCTCCAGTGATAGCTGGTGGAAACCCGTGCCGACGCCATTTATACCGGCCTGAGATCCATAACACATAACCAAAGTTAAACCCCCGTAAAGAATGTCCAATTCCACTCCTCCAAGTCCAATCATCGTCGAGGCTTCCTCGGGTGCTCTCGGTGAAACTCGTCCACCAAATCCTGCGCATTGTCGGGATTCTCCACAGGTTCCCAGCTAGTCCGTACGTAACTGTAACCCGCCCATGGGATGAGTTGATGGAGCGTCCGGTAGTGTCGCTCAGAGTTGAGGATCCCGTCAACTTCCCATTTGTCAGAGTCGTCGACGACCGTCGGCTGCGGTTCGGATGGCGGTTGCCCGGTGGTAGGAGGTGTATTGCGGTCAAGCAACGAGACGTGGAAAACGTTGTGTTTCCGGATCATATACGGGAGGTCTAATTTGTTGGCATTCTCATTGATGACGTTACTTACCGTGTACGGTACTGTCCGTTTGTAGTCCATCTTCTTTCACAGTCTTGTCATCCGGAAGTGCCGCGTTGAAAGCCAAATCCTATCTCCAACCTCGAAAACAACGTCTTTGCCGCCGGCGTACTTCGTCTGACTGGCTCGAGTCTTCTGCAAGTTCTTACGGAGAGTATGGTGTGTCTCCTCCAAGCCCGTTGCGAAGGTGTCTGCTTGTATTTCCGAAGTCGGGCTAGATGGTTGCTTCGGGGCCTCAAACTGCATCACTGGATGTTAGTGGTAATTCGCCCAGAATGAGGTCATCCTCGTGGACGCGTGTATCCCATTATTGTAAGCGAATTCGGCTAGCGGTAAGAGTTAAACCCAATTGTCCTGCTCGCAGTTGCAGAAAGCCCGGAGGTATTGCTCCATTGTCTCGTTTTGACGCTCTGTCTGCCTCTCCGTCTATGGATTGACGGCTGTCGAGAGCCGATGGTCAGTACTCAACCGAGAACATACCCGGGTCCAGAATCAGCTTGTAAACTGTGTGCCGTGATCACTGACTATGCTGTCCGGGTCTCCGCGCTTGCAAATGACCGGTTCAGAGAAGCACCGGGCCAACTCCGGCGAGTCGATATCCTTCCGGCACGGTAAGTATATTGCTATCTTTTTCGGTTGGTCCACGATGACGAGAATCCCGGGGAATCCTGATGCCGTTGTCTCCGGCAAGTGAGTGACGAAGTCCATCGTGACGCCTTTCTGTGGCGGTGATGGTGTCTTCAAGGGCATGATGATCCCGTGCCTAGCGTGCCGAGGTGCTTTGATTCGGTGGCATACTTCCCAGCCGCTGACATACTTACGTATGCGCGAGTCCATTGCTGGCCTGTAGAAATCCCTAGATACCAGCTCAGTAGTCTTGAAAGCTCCAAAATGACCGGACTCAGGGTTGCCATGGAAGTGACATATCACTTTTCCATGTAGAGAATCGGTCGCTGGAACGTATATTCTCCCCTTGTAAGTCAAGACTCCCGCGACGACTTTCCATTGGCTCTCCTCTTTGGCGGTCTCTGTGCCGTCTATCATTGGTCGGTCGACAAGCTTCCCCGAGACGTCGACAGCCAAAGGGTCGGAAGCCTGGCCCGCGCTGATCGCTGGCATGAGATCATCGGATGGTTGAACTAAGACGGTTGCCAATTGTCGTGCCAAAGGCCTCTCGTAGCCGATCTCGTAGTCGGGCCGTCTGGATGGGCCATAGGTGCAATTTCCGCTGCCTTCTAAGTGCTCAATAACAAAGTCGTAAGCGGAGAGAGTTTCCGACCACCTGGCTTGCCTTCTGGAGAGCACTTTGGATATCTGGAAGTATTCGAGATTCTTGTGGTCACACCGAATTAAAACCTTGTGATTGGTGCCCTCGAGGTAGTGTCGCCACTGTTTTGGTGTTTCCACGATTGCCAATAGCTCCCGATCATAAGTGTTGTAATTCTGTTCGGCTGAAGAGCACTTCCGGGAGTAGAAGTTGACAGGCCTGAGCACCCTGAAACCATCATACTGATTGAGATTTCCCGCAAGCGAGAATCCACTCACGTCCGTGTGGAGAATGATCGGCTTTGCCCGATCCAAATGCTGGAGGATCGGTGCCTCAGTGAAAGTCCTGTTCAGTTTCCAGAACACCACTTCGGCTTGCCGCGTCCATTCCCATTTGGCTGGATGAGTCCCTTTCTTGCCTCTTGGGCTTGTCTCTGGTTTCTTTAGTAATTCCGTCAGTCGAAGGGTCACCTTGGCATATTTCCGGATGAATCTTCGGTAGAAGTTCTTGAACCTGAGAAGCACCTGGACATCCCTAACTGATTTCGGTATCGGCCAGTCCTCGATTGTGGAGATCCGGTCCGATTCTATCCCGACTCCATCGGGAGTGATGACATACCCCAGGAAGCCGACATCCGAAACTCCAAATCAACATTTCTCGGCATTGCAATAGAGACCTAATTCCTTGAGTCGCTGCAGCACTTGGCACACATGCTCCTCATGCTCCTTCCCACTGGCCGAATAGATGAGTATGTCGTCCAGGGAGCATACCACGAAGTCGTCAATGCAAGGCCGTAGGCAATCATCGATGTAAGGCTGGAAGGTAGCCGGTGCATTTGTTACTAGGCCAAATGGCATGACCTGGTATTCGAATTGGCCTCAACGTGATCGGAAAACCGTTTTGTATTCATCGACTTCCTTGATCGTGATGAGGTTATACGCCCAGCGGAGGTCCAACTTCATAATTATCCTGGCCTCGTGCACAGAGTCAAGCATCTCTGGAATTAACAGAAGGGGATACCAATTCTTCACTGTCGCCTTGTTAAGCGCACGATAGTCTACACAATCTCTTAGTCCTCTGTCTTTGTTTTGTGCAAAAGGAATTTGCACCGCCGCCGGCAATGATGACCGCTGAATGAAACCGTTGGCTAGGTTTGCCTCGATGTAGGCCTTTTACATTCTCAACTCGAACTCCGATAGGTTGTGAATCGGCCCATATGGCAAGTAATAGCCGGGCTGCAAGTCAATTGCATGGGCGGTTGACCGATGTGGGGGAAGTGTCTCCGCGTTTGCTCTGCTGAAAACCTCCACAGATTCTGCGTATATAGCAGGGATATGTCCTCCATTGCCTGTGGGCATCGTCTTTGTCATTGTGCCCGCTTCATCTGCAAACGTTAGTTCTCAATTCGTAATATACATATATATATATGGAGCGGGAAGGAGGACTATCCAGGAGCTCGGATTTACAACGGTTCGCCAATGGAAGAGCCAAAGCCCCGCCGTCCAGTACTCCCTTCGTGTCTGGGCGTGCCGGTAGCAGTTATTCATGGTCCGCATTGTTGGTACACTCTTCTGCCGCAACTACCGCCACTGCTCCCTGCTCCCCCGACCAGCGCCTGGGGCCTATCTCACTCACCATCAGTGATGCCTTCCACGGTCGCTCCCAGCAGCCCTGTACAATCTCCCATTCTTAGAAGGAATATCCCGACGACCAGGGCACTGGCCAGTAGATCGTCAAGCGCTGTTGCTCCGAGTATTGGAATATCAGGGATACCGCTGCCTTCTTCAAAACACGCCTCCTCCCTAGCCGTAGATTGTGGTACATTCCCGGGGCATTCCTGATGGTCTACCCAGTCCACTGCCACCACCTCCGCTCCCCCCGGGGTTCGCAGAGCCAAAAGTCGACCGCGTTGCCAATCGACACCAGGATTCCTGGATTGGAACCAAGGCAATCCCTAAACCAAGTGGTAAGCCCACATGGGCACGACTAGCACCTCCGATTCTTGAACCGGTGCTAAGTGCTCCATATACTGAACCGTGAATACTGTTTTTCGACTTTCGCTTTCGTGAGCGATTACCTGGCCATTGAGGCCTAGAGTCGTGATGGATGCTTGTTCATCCGCTAGACCAAGCCGTTTTCGCAGTCTCGTCGCCATACAGATGCTTGTCGCGCCGCAATCGATCAGAGCATGCATGCCTTGCATTTCCCCACATCCGTCTCTCATATAAACCTGCTGATTTAATATGGGACGTGTCCGGTCCGGACATGCCGCATAAGTACTGACTTGACATGAGAGCTTTTGGGCTGTCCAATAACACCCTTGACTTCAAAGCGATCCGATGCAGTTATATGCTGTCCATCATCGCCATCAAAGTCTGCATTGCCAACCTCTGTAAACCCAATTCTGCCTGGTCGAACCTCTCCCGTCAGGCTGGATTCCGAGAGAGGTAGATGAGTTTTTTGCCTGTTAATTGTCGAAGGACTTCTGTCGTTTCATTTGGTGTCCTCCTTCCCTGTTTGGAGCGAATGTCTGGTCCTGCTGTGGTGGGTTACCTCCTCGTGAGTATTGAGGGCAGCAGCTCGCCTTGTGCTTTGGAGATCCGCATCGTAAGAATTTGCTGGTTGAACGTCGGCCTTCGAAGATGTCCGTTGAGACCCATGGTGCTGGCCGTGAGCCTGACGATTGACCTCCGCCGCCTGATTTGCCGTGTCTGTTTGATCCCGATTGGCCTGATTTGCAGCCGCCGGTGGTGTCGGCTGGCCCGGAGATGGTTGGCCGATAGCCTCATTTGGCACCATTGGAAGATGAGTCCGTAGGCTGTGTCTGCTGCTTCTGTTGCTGCTGCTGTTGCTGCTGCTGCTGTGGCTTCTTCTTTTCGTCATGTGTATCTTCCGAGGCCGCGGCCTTGACGAAGATTTCTTCCAGGGTGTCGAATCTGCCGCAGGCGTGCGTCATCGTTCCAATTATATTCTTGAGAGAGTTGCGGAGGCCTGCCCAGGCAATGTCGTAGAGGACTTCTTCATGCTTCTGTAGATTCCTCCCAGCCTGTCTCCAATTTGCGTTCAAACGATTCGCATAGGCTCTGACCAATTTATGTGGAAGTTGTATGTATCCCTGGATCAGTGTGATCACTGCCACGCGTCGTCGGTCCTTATCGCCATAAACCTTCGCCATCTCTTGTGGAAAGAGGTCGAGGTCCTGTAGGCATGGGTCGGAATCCGCAGCTGAGTTGCCCGCCCATTCCGAAGGGTCTGTCATCGCCGTCTGTCTAAGTGTCGGGTTTTGAAGATTACTCCAGGCGTCTAGAAGAGAGATTGCGTATTTGACGTGATCAGGTCCACCGCGTGGGAATAGGTGGCCCTGGCAGTTGAAGTTAGAGCGTAACACGTCCACAAATCGGTCCAGCTCTTTTGCACCGCTGCAGAACCTTACGGCGTCATCCATCTTGTAGATATTCGGTCTTGGGCCTACGGTGATTCGTTCAGTGCGTTCAGCGCGTTTGTCTGCTGAATCATTCTGTTCGGCAGCCTTTTGTCCCCGTTCGGCCGCCGTCCTCCCCTGGTCGAGTCTCTATTCGGCCTTCCTCTGGGTTTGATTCTCGAGCAGCATTTCTAGCATCACACGGTTTTGAGTCGCCACATCTAGACGATCCTGGTCAGTAATTTGGGAACGGAGATCACCACTAATGTTGACGATCGGGCTATCTTTATTTCTTTGACCTCCGAGGTCATCGTAGAGATCATCGTCATCGTCAATCTCGGCCTCCTGTGAGACCGTTGGAGTAGTGTGTTCGGCTGTCAATGCCGCTGCCTGCAGAGTGTTATCACTCTCATCGATGTCAGTGACACGCAATTAAGTTCTCGTAAACTTCTCTCGAGGCATAATTTGTGATGAAATATGTTATTGGGTGGCGATGCGTCGAAAGGAGTAAAATCGCGGGATCCTGTGAGCGAAACATATCGAATTTATTCAGAGCGATAATAGTGTAAGGCCGTATATCCGTACATGACCACATATGAGAGTATATGAGAAGATACGGTTGCACACATGGATGTGGTATTATAATAGAGTAGTTGATAGGTAAGATTAGTGCTGGCGATCTCAGGGAGATCGCGAGTCATCTATATAAGGTTGGGGTTACCCGGCCCTGGACACGTCTCGTCCATTGCCGAGAACCTGATCATGACTGCCATTACCCAACATTGCTAGTATGTCCTAAAACTGAGTGTCAACGGCGGGTCTACGTCTTCTGGCGTTGCATCATGGAAAAAGCAATGGTTGTGCGGTGACATTGACCCATAATCGAACTATGGGCCATCTTTCTAGGCAAAATCACTTCCGACAAGACTGTAAGCATGTACCAAAATGAGTGTCAATGGTGACACAACGATATTTTATCTTGTATCTTGGATATTGTAATGGCAATGGAATGCAGATAACCCATAATGAACTTATCGGCAGCCTGTAATGGCAAAAATGCTAGTGATGATATCGCGTCCGCCTCTTACAACTAATTGCCCATACGGGTTCAACACTTTTGGTGGATGCTCGAAATGCTACACAGCAATGAACTGCATTGTGCTGTTCCTAACTCCTGTTTTACGCAGTCAGTCTTCGCAATCAATCCTTGTATACAACTTCCCAAATATACCTGAAATGTATTACAGATCCGATTTTTTTGCTTGTAGTTGTAGAGTCAATATTTAAGAACTCGCAGTCTGCTTTACTGTATTGTTAATTTTGCCAGTCTTTCGAGTTGGATCAACCAGCCTTCTAATCCTTACTGAGATGTCATATTCAAAATCTGTGAACACCACCTTGGTCGATGTTATGATCTCTTCCAAAAATGAACCTGTCTTCATTCGTGATTTGAGCGACCATACATTGCAATTCATTTTTGATGAGTGGTGGGCTTCAAAGAATGAAGGCTCAAAGCGGCCTATTGCTTGGAATATTTCTAGACATGCGCCCTGGTGGCGATTCCATTTACACTGCGAAGTTGAAGCGACCAGCAGCCCTGGTATCATATGTCTCATTTGTCATCAAGATCTTCGCCATCCATCAGAACATGGGGCCAGCTCAATGTGGAAACACTAGCTTGCAAAAGCTCACATCGCAAAGTTGAATGAATTACCTGAGACAGAACTTACTGAATTGAGTAGTACAACGGTTGATGAAACAGCATTGGCCATCTTGAAGAGCCAAGGAAGTCGAGGAAGCACAATAGTAAGTTTGCACAGGATAATCACATTTGAAGTCCAGTTTCAACCATATTGATTGAAATGGCAGACAAAACATTCCGAATTGGCAGATGAGGAGTTGGACACTTCCGAATTTCACTCAGACACCTGGAGTCACTATCTCATGTCAGGATTTGTTTCGGCTCATAATGCATGGACTGCTGTATCAAAACTTGAGCTACAGCGGTCATATAAGGCGTTACACGATGATCTAGTGCTGCTGTCCACTACAACCCTGTGTAACATTTGCTGTAGGGAATATGCACTAACATTGGATGCAATTGAGAAGCAATTGCAGTCACAAAACAAAGTTAGTTTAGCTTTGGATGAATGGACATCAACGAAGAAATTGGCCATAACGTCGGTCATTGCTTACTATATGGGTCAAAATTGCGCATTGCGTGAAGTTCAACTCGCTTTCGATGAGGTTGATTGCCTGGTCTTTCCAATTTCGAAAGCTAATTAAGGATGATAGGTCAAGGGCCCACTTACTGGAGCCAGGCTAGCTGTACATTTGAAAGAGTACTGGATCATGTTGAGCTCACCGACGGCCGCTTGCTCGGTATTACTGAGGACAATGCTTTCTCAAATTACTCGATGACACGTGAGCAGCAATCAACCCTTGAAGGGATTGGAATCAAGTTGGCGGAATTGATGGACCACATACCGTGCATGGGGCACGTCATACAGCTGGCTTTGGGTGCATTTAGGTGCAGTCTCAGTGTAAATGGCCGCACCAAGTCTGCGGAAGCCCATGAGCGCGATCAGCAATTTGGAGAGAATGGAAGCATAGACATCGGGAAGAGTCAAAGACTTCGAAAGAAGGGCAATACTAGACTCAATATGGAGTGGCCAATGAGATCTGGTTTGGCAACGATAAATGGGAAAGTATGTAGTTCTTGATATTTTGAAAGTCCTGGAACTGAACGTCATAAAGCAGAAAATGCTTGCTCTATTGATTGCGCTGCCATCTGGTTGTCGAAACGTGTTCATTGACAATCAAACAGCCAAAGTCCGCATTGCTGTACTTCCGGTTATGGAGGGGAAGACATGTTGGAACAGTACACCGGAGTTACTCGAGTGAGGCTACCGATTACTGGAATTCACACATGCTTGGATTCAAAATACACAACATGCAGAATACTGGCCACTGTTCACGACGCAACATGAATGGACGATTGTGAAGTATGTGATAGAAGTATTGGGGCCATTCCAATATTGGACCCTGTATCTGTTGAAGAGGCATACAGTCACATTGCATCACGTTATCACAGTGTACCATAACATGTTCGATCACATGGATGGCGTGATGCGAGCTTTACCGAAGAACAAAACTGAATGAAAAGAAGACTTGTTCTTTGCGGTGAAGTTAGCCCAACAGAAGCTGTCCAAATAGTATGCTAAAGTGACTCCAACAACGGGCATGCTTCAAATTTCTGCACATATCCTGGATCCTTTCTGGAAGTTGCGATCGTTTAGAAAGTGGGACAAGGGAATGGATATCAACGCTGAAGACGAGACATTCTATACTACCCAATACCACGAGGTCTATCTGAAGTATGTGGGGAATGAATCCTGAGCCAAACGTCGATGCGTGCCCATCAATAAACACGAAAGCTTACTGAGCAGCAATGACATCTCCTCTGCAATGGCTTCACAATCCTGTCAATCATCCTTTGATCCATATGATTTGTCCGGCGATGATATAGAATACTCAACGCCTAACAATGCGTCTCAGACAACAGCAGGACGAAATGATCTAGCTGCGCTCATATTGTCCGCTGCCAGCCTCTATTTGATTTCGCCGCCTGAAGCACCCCAGAGGTGGGGGCAAATCAATCCAAATCTCAAAGATTACCACTCCGAGCGAATGGAGTATAGCAGTACATGGTGGTTACCGGACATATCCGACAGGTGGCGTCAACAGGAAGAAACCCACTCAACGTACGCTGAACCCTCCGATGTGGCACGTGACAAAATCTGTATCCTGACACATGGTCTCGGAGTGGAGGCCAGTTTTTACTTTGCCCGAGATGTTAGGGGCCAGAGGAAGTCTAAAACCACAAGGAAGACCCTTCGCAAAAAAGTCGTTGTAAGGCAGTTTGTTCAAGGCAATAACCGGATTTTGGCAGGCACTGATCCACAATTGGAAAATGCGAACACAGAAAACGACTCGGAAATAGAAAAAGATGCGGAGGAAAGGAAACTGCACAAAATGGCCAAAGTTCACCCCTTCTTGATGATGTGGCAGGGCAGCTGAAACCAACCTGCTACACAGAAGGAATGGTGCACTCAAAAGAAGCGGATGACTGCCGTGGGATACATTTCGGACACCGCTGCGATCATCAAAGCATCTTGGTCACTCTTTCAACATGATGGTGCGACTGCATTCAAATTGTGAGAAAGATCTCCTTTGCCACCACCTTTGTCTGCCACGGACCTCCCTTGAGGACGAACTCCAATCTTCAATGTCTACCGAGTCGAGAGAATCAACCGTCATCCAGTCGAAAGTGATGAGGATAACGCACCTGAAAGCATTTAGGACACTGAAGTTTGGCTTAACTGGAATGGGGACTCAGATAATCCAAATGACAGTGAAGATGATTGTCGGGGGGAAGTTCTATCTGATAGGGACCAAGACAATATCCTCGAGGATCTGGAATCCCCACAGCAGCGGGATTTGTGTGCCGCGCCAAATCTTCCCAGATTGATTCGGCCTAAACGGAAGTCAAAGAGACATTGTAAAGGCATACGCCCGTGTATGGCCTCGTATGAAGGTATATCAGTAGATACGGTTGCAAACGTGGATGTCAACATTGTAGAGTAGTCAAAAGGTAGTTAAGGTGAGATTATCGCTAGAGATCAAAGGCTCGTGGCGAGCCGACTATATAAAGCGGGTATTACCCGGCCCTGGACACGTCACGTGCAGCCGTGCCATTATATTATCCCCCTCTTTAGGTGCAGACCCGTACAAATGTAGAAAGGAATAACAACGATCAAATAACCGTTCAACGTACGCAAATGTACGAACCCATAAGTCCCACAACCCATCAGTACCGTATGGTAGCCATTCTGCGGATCCGGCGCACGGGGAAACTCCACCTCCACTTGACTTATCTCCGGAGGTGGTAAAAACCAGTCCTGACGCCATTTTTACTGGGCCGAGATCCAAAGAAGTAAAGAAGTAAAGAAGAGAGAAGAGAAAGAAGGAACATACAAAGTAACACCGTCCTCCAATCTCCACTTCCGAATTGTCCGGCATCCGACCATCCAATCTCGCACTCGTAACTCGTACCAAGTGTAGGTCATTGTCAGAATCGGACACAGTAATCTCGGTGAAATGCCCAATCATAGTATGAGCCTCATCGTGACTCGGCGGCGTCAATGGTGGCTTCCACTTGCTGCTCATCATCATCATCGCCATCGCTATTGCCATCGTCCATTGCATCGGTATCTAACTTGTAAGCATTCCCGTAACCGGTCATACTCACCATATATGTTCAAATGCGCTAGCACTCGAGCTCTCCCAATTCCTCGTGAACTCCGCAGGCCCAGCCCATCAGTGATCATTGTTGCTGCTTTGGAAGCTGCTTTGGCAGTCATATTCGCGCTCAATCGGCACGGATGAAGCGGGGTTGACTTCTCGGCATGGAGTGTAGCTTCTGCTCTCGGTATCATAGCCGTCGGTGACGGTCAATTATATATGACCTCTTATCTATCTCGTAAGCTTCTCATCAAATGGTCATTCACACCATGTATATTCAAGCGCATTTGCGCTCTCCCGACCCTCGTGCATAGCTCTGTAGGCCAGCCTCGATATCTGACATCCTCTCTTGCAGCCGGTGGCTCTCACACGGTGCCCATCAGTAGTTATTTATCCTCCTTCAGCATCGGCCAAGCAGGGTTATAGGCCTCCAGTATGATTGTTTCGGCAAGCCGTTTGGTAAACATCCCAGTCGGTGCCTTCGGTAGGTAGGGCTCCCGATACTCCTCTTATTCAATCCCAACTTGGAGTCATTCGGCCATGGTCTTGGTCGCTATGCTCAGTCATCGTCTCTCCGTAGTTGTCTCAACTGTCTCTCATGATGCCATTTGGTGACTGTCTCTTGTGATGCCGTTCGGTAGACTATTTGGTACGTTCGGAGATCATTTTCGGTCTCATTCGGAACTGCTTCGGTAGACATAAATGCACTCGTTCGGCATAGATCAAACTCGCTTGATCTTCACATCATCTCTGGTGCTCTTGCAGTCGCACTGATCATCCACCTATTCGGTGAACTTATAGGTACACACGACATCCGCCCTGTGCTCGGTGCACTTATCATCTCCAATTGCTCGCTGGCTTTCCTCCGGGGATGCTTTCCGCTCCATCTCCAGGTGGGCTTGCTGACACCTGGCTGGGTATCCACATCATCGTTTTCTGAATTCACTTGTCGTTTCATCTGGTTGACTCTTCTCCAGGTGCTTGTTGACTCTGCTAGTGATCTTTTCCAAGGTAGACTCATCGACTAATCACCAGCTGCGATTCTCTGCCGGCAATTGCGCTTTGGTGCTTCCTTGCGGCACTTCCGGTACGGTGATTGCTTGCAGTAGGGTTGCTTTTGATTCCGGTACTGCCCTCCCCCTTCTGTACGTCGTAGCTCCACCGACGACTAATCCATTACATCTTTTTAGGGTGCCATATCGATGTGTTAGGATTCATTGTGAAGTTGATTTCCAGTAGCAGCTGTGTATCTCGGGATTGTCGAGACTGAATTGGGATCCCCGAGACTGAGTCGGAATCTCATTCGGGATTGTAACTTGTGCATGCGGCTTCTTGATTCATCTGTAGGTGTGTTTGCCATCACTTCTCTGGGTGCACATTTCGCCGTTGCTAGCCTTCTCTATTGGTGAATGCATTTCACGGTGCTTCGTTCCTGCACTTCCGGTGCGGTAATTCTCGGTAGGGGTTGTTGCGATTCTGCCACTGTCATCCCCCTCTTTAAAGATCGTTGCTCCGCCAAAGATTAATCTCGTAAGGCTTGTGCGGTATCGGCATTGTAGCTGTAACTCGGGATATGATGCGGGATTTTATTCGGCATTGAAACTTGGGCCTGTAGGTGGATGATTCGGTATCTCTGAATAGTGCTCTGAGTAGTGGTCGGTATCGTACTCGCTGTAACGAGACCGCCGGCAGTACATCGCGTATCTGCGTATCTGCGCTTGATCGTAACTTCGTGGCTTGAAATCATAATAAGTAATCTCGAGAATCGTATAACTTTGCATAACCTCAATATCTTCATAAAAGGGGAGGAGATTGATTGTCATCCGTCTCCCGTTATCCATCTCCTGTGATCCATCTCCTGTCATCCACCTCCGGTCATCCACCTCCGGTCATCCATCCATATCCGTTCGCCATCCATATCCGGCAGCGATCCATCGCCGGACGGGATCCATCTCTTATCATCCATCTCCGGCCGCAATCCATCTGTGGCCGCGATCCATCTGGTCGCGATCCATCTGGCTTCAGCCATTCATATCCACCCTGTGCATAATTGCGCTCATATGGGCAGCATTCCATGACTTCTCCTATAGCTCTGTAAGCTCTCTAAAGGTAATTGTTACTGACCTCCATAATATCCGTCTTCCATTGACTCTTCATCGCAGTCCCATAATCCATCAGGTGACATATTGTCCATCATAAGATAATACCCACTCATCGATCCGTCCATATGGCAAGGGATCTTTAAGTCCAAATCCATGATCCGACTTCGCGAGCACGTGATCTTATTCCACGCATTTGCGTGAATACTGCTCGACTCAACTCAAGTGAAAACTCCGTTCAACTCAACTCCGCTTAATTGTAATCCGCCCATATGGCAATTTGTAGCCGGGCTCGAAATCGATTGCATGGTCAATTGACCGATGCGGCTGGAGTGTCTTCGCCTGTTTGCCGAAAACCTCCACCAAATCTCCGTATATGGCCGGGATATGTCCTCCATTGTCTGTAGGCACCATCTTTGTCGTGGTGCCAGCTCCATCTGCAAATGTTAGTTCTTAATTCATAATATATATGGAGCGGTATGAAGGAATATCCAGGAGCCCGGATTTAAAACGGTTCGCCACAATAAGGCCAAGCCCCGCCATCCAGTACTCCCTTCGTGTCTCAGCGTGCCGGTAGCAGTCATTCAAGGTCCGCATTGTCGGTACACTCTTCTGCCGCAACTGCCGCCGCTGCTCCCTTCTCGCCTGTCCAGTGCCGGGTGCATATCTCACCACTAGAGATGCTTTCCACGGTGACTCCGAGCAGCCCTTTACGAACTCCCACTCATAGGAAGAACGTCCAAACGACCTCGTCACTGGCCAGTTGATCGTCAGAGGCATTACCTCCAAGTATTCAAATATCCGGAACACCGCCACCTCATTCGGAACACGCCTCCCTAGCCGTGATCCAGGTACATTCCCGGGGCATACCTGATGGCCTGCCCGGTCCACTGCCACCTCTTCCGCTCACCCTGGGGTTGCAGAGCCATAAGTCGAATGCTTTGCAAGTCGACACTAATTCTCCAGCTCACACAGTGCGTCCACCGTGGCTGCCACCAATTTGTACGAATAAGCTCACTGAGCGAATCACATACTTGTCACACCCAATTGGGACTATCTGACAACCAAATACTGTCCATTCCCGCGAGGGGATACAACACATCAATTGAACATCCGCGCACCTTAAATACATGCTGAATCCGCTGGTCACCTGAGTGCCCAGACCGTCCATCCTCCGGTAGCCCCGTGGATTCTGAGAATCCCGGTTTCAAATAAAAATCATCTCCATTGAATTCCTGAAATCCCTCTTCATATGCCATCGTATGGGCACATATCCGTGTTCGCTTGTTGGCGATTAATCCGCTTTCGTTGACTTGTTTGACGATATAGAGTAGAGTTCGCGCAGATGGCTCTCACTCGTTACAACGATCAGACTCGGTCGTCCAATCAGGTGATAATTGTCAATGGTCATCGCGAATTGTATGATCTGCGATCACTGCTCCACTTCCTGAAATCTGCCGATCAATTGATGAAAGAAATCGGTAATTATAGTTGTATGATTGCATAGCCGCTGACCGTATATAGTCTTGTAAGACTCCCATAACCGAGGTGGTAAACTCCTAACATCATCCGTAACGTACATAATCCCATTGAGTCCTGCAGAAGGTAATTGCAATAGGAACTGCCATCGGTGGCGCCACCAGATGTGAATCGTGCATACCGTGTAAATCCGCCCTGATCGTCCGTAGGTGCACTTCGTTCGAGGTATGTGCCCGTTTATCATTAATTGGCTATCATCAAAAGTGAACCGAAGTAGGACCGGCTTCGGCATTGCCGGTGACGCGACTCTGTGGGGTATGGGCTGTGGAATCGTCCCTGCAATCGTCAATTGATTCAATTGGAAGGTAACTTATTGAACCTCATTGATGCTGCGATTGATAGCCTTCGAGTTCTCGTATGAATCCTTTGAAATTGACTTCGACTGACTTGGTCGCTGACGCGTCTCCTGGCTGGTTGGCCTCTGGAATCAACTAGCAATTGTCTCTACCATTAACCTCAATTGGGTGTACTTATCAAGCCTCATTGCTTCTGCAATCTGTCGCTGTCCAATCCAGACGATTTCTCCTTCTTAGGCGTCGCGATGCGTCTCTGGCCGATTGGCCTCTGAAATCCGCACAACATCTTCTCTGTTACCGTTAACCTCAATTCGATAGACATATCTAGACACTTCGCTGATGCAATCTGTGCTGCCAGGTTTGTATCATATCTTGCGCGTAATTTGCGTGTCGTGACGCGTCGGAAAGGAGTAATTCATGAAATCCCCTATGTGAAACGTATCTGAAATTAAAGAGCGATAATAGTGTAAAGGCATACGCCCGTGTATGGCCTCGTATGAAGGTATATCAGTAGATACGGTTGCAAACGTGGTTGTCAACATTGTAGAGTAGTCAAAAGGTAGTTAAGGTAAGATTATCGGTAGAGATCTAAGGCTCATAGCGAGCCGACTACATAAAGCGGGTATTACCCGGCCCTGGACACGTCACGTGCAGCCGTGCCATTACAGACATGCTGAACAAGTGTTCGTGACAGTCAATGCAATCGAAACGAGAAGGAACAAGGCAGTGAAGACAAAGTAGAACCGAATGCGTCAATGTTTCACCAGCTTCTGTATGTATCTTGACTGAGTGATTTCATGAGAGATATATTATGTGCGAATGATGAGCAGAAGCTTGTAAATATCGGTTGAGAAACAGATGTATGGCAGGCATAATGAAGCTTTTGGCAAGAGACACGAATGTTAGTAATGTGTGAGTGAACATTGCGACAATATTACTGCACTCGGCTTTGTCACAGGGCCAAGTCTTAATCTGGCAGAAAGACTTCCAATAAGTTCAAATCATGATGAAAACAACTGTCGATGACAGCAGATGTCAAATAGACAATACAGTGAAATGAGCGTCAACGGAGCATCAACGATTTGCGGTCATGTAAGTGCCGTATTTCAACAGTTCTTTAGTCGCCATTAGCCATAACTAATGTATTGGCAGCTGTTATTGGTAAAAGAGACAGCAAGACAGTCATCGCCCCATTCTGGGAATGCGGGTCAACAGAGAGTCAATGATTGTAGCTTCGTATCTTGGCTAATGTACGTTCCGATTAGTTGCCTAGATCCATTTATCTAATTTTGGCAGCCTTTACTGGCAAGAATAAAAGCAAAATGCTCCTTGCCGCATTCTGAAAATGAGGGTCAAAGGAGCGTCAACGGTTTTAGTCATTGCATACTTAGTAATCAAGTCATCGCGCTAATCTTCACGTTCATAACACAATTATTGACTAACATTATTGCCAAAAATACAATATACCAAAAGTATAATACCGATTCCAAATTTATCTATATTGCAAGCTGCAAACCATACGAAAGCACAGTATTGGTTGTTGAGAACGCCATGTTCGAAAGATACAATTAACAAACTCCGAAAACGAAAGCCCGATTTGAATCAATCAACGGACCAGCTTGGCGACCCCCTGACAACCCGCCCAATCCTGACGGGTTGGGAGTTCACCTCTGAACCATACCCGAGTTGACAGTTCGGGTTCATGGACAACCTGGACTGCCAATTTGGCAACAGTCCGGATTGGACCCAGACCCGGACCCGAAGTGATGGTCTGGAACCGTTGCTAACACAAACCATGGTTGGTCATGTAGCTCGGGTAATATGGGGGTGTGATTGGTTGCAAACAGTCATAAACGAAGTATTGGCTGCCTTGATAGGCAAAACAGACAGTGAAACACTCCCTGCCCCATCCTGAAAATGTGCATCAACAGCGTGTCAATGATTTTTGCCCTTCCATTATGGCCAATTACAGCGCGATGAGGCCATTATGGTCGATATACATCATTTCGACTGCATTTGTACGCTAAAAGGCTTACCGATAGTTAGTTGTAGCTCGGTAAATGAGATAAGTTGTTACTCTCCCGGAGGATGTGGCGGGAATATCCCATAGGTATCTGCCTATACATGCTGCTGTATCCTTGTTTATAGATGTTCGTGATCACGCAGCACTCATAATACCGAATATGCAAGACCAACAACTGTTGACGGTCCATTGACTCTCATTTTCAAGATGGGGTACGGAGTGTTTTGCTTTCTCTTTTTGCTATAAAGGTGGCCAATACTATGTTTAAGACTGTGTGTAACCTGTCAACACCCAAATTACCCAAGACACACGACCAACAATTATTGATGATCCGTTCACGCTCGTGTTCAGAATGTGGTAGTTTACGTGTGTCTGTTCAGTTTGATTACTCAGGTGGCCAATACATCGATATTAAACCATGATGTGCCAATGTCAATAGTTTACGATTATCTGGTGCATATCCGAATGGGAATATATATGTCAAACCTGAAACGCAGAACCGCAGATTGGAACTGACAGGTCAAGCCAAAGGCGGTGAAATCCGCAGGGCGATTGGTACATGTCCTGGTATGCCCCATGCAGATTCAACGGGTCGGGTGTTTGGATGGGTCTGGAACCTAACCGACCCATTTTGACAGTCAAAATCTGGACCGACCTGTTGTTCCAGTCTAAACCCCGACAGATGGCGGGGTACCCGGACACGTTGTCAATCCTACATAACAGCAACTCAATCCCCTTTCAATTACATTATGTACAAGAACTAACATCATCCGCACCCCATTGACACTCATTTTAATTCATTATCTATTCACAAGCTGCTGCCATTGATAATTGAATTGATAATATTATCAACTTATTGGTAGCCTTTCAGACTGATTGAGACTCGGCCCTTTGGCAAAGCTGAGCCTTGTAACATTCCTGCACTGGTCACTCTCAATCTATTCAAAATTAGATATCTTGCTAAATGGTTGATTTTGCCCGCAATACATCTGATTACCAATCCATATTCAAATGCGACTGCTCACTATTGCCCAATAATATTTCTCTAAATCTAATGTGCAGTCAAGCAACTTAATGATCCTGGTGAAATGATATTGATAGATTCTTTCCAACTTTTGCTTGCTTCCCTTATTCATCCACGCTTCCATTCCATTCACGATCATCAACCACTTTTCAGCAGGAGTCATTGACCTTCATATTGGCTGGATCAATCTAGGAACATTGGTTGCAGCATTCACATCCCACTGCTCTGTGCTATCCGGAACCTCGATGCCATGGCCCAGCACTTTATTCCATTCTACATCTGCCTCCCTGTCTTCTGGGCTCTGATTTCATTGAACCAAGTCATTATTCTAGGTACGTCGATTTTCAGTGTCCGAAATGATGTCAGCTGCCCGATCCATATTGCTTTTGGCGGGACTGTGGGCAAATATTTCTATTCAGCCCACATATCCCTTTGCCGGTAACCGGGTTTGGGCCCACAGATGGGCCAGCTTTTAAAATACACATCACACAACCACAATCCAGCCAAA
>Ga0307512_10001957_pt1 | contig 27488 bp, 31 predicted proteins | sample 14_EM_MG_FD_200267 | JGI IMG/M metagenome (GOLD analysis project Ga0307512, IMG submission 200267) | Populus trichocarpa ectomycorrhiza microbial communities from riparian zone in the Pacific Northwest, United States - 14_EM | ecosystem: Host-associated > Plants > Roots > Unclassified | place... | reverse complement strand
CTCAGACTGCTGGCGACTTAAACTTATCAGTTTACACCATCCTGAACATCTTTACGTTGCAAGCCAGAAGAATCTGACTATTCGCAGTGTGCCCTGACGCTCAGCGCTGCATTGAGACGAACCAACAAAACAATCCCTACTACCCATTTGCGACTCATGAAGAGTACAAATATATCCTGTGTGGGATCAAGAATGAGGGAATGAAGACGTACTATGACAATGTGCTGGAGGAAGAAAACACCGCTCTGCGTTTCCCAAGCATCAAAAGCTGGGATGGCATCCACACGTTCGTGGCTAGCACGCCAGATGACCAGGCTCTCGGGAAGTGGATACTACACACTCCCGAGGATATGAGATGGAATGACAATCACCAACGCCCTATCAAATACTGGAGTCGAGACATCATCAAAAGCATGAGATGGTTGATGCGGCAGCCAGCCTATGCCAAGCAGCTCATTTTCGCCCATCAATGTTGCTTTAACAGTGATACGCCCCCGAATCGCCTCTAGACCGAAATGCATACTGCGGACTGGGGCTGGGAGACCGAGGTACACAGAGATACTCGAGGGTAATCACATGCGACCCAACATTTAGTCAACGCTCAGAGTGGGGGATACACTGATTCCCTTGATCTTCATGTCGGATGGAACACATCTCTCGAATCTTGCTGGCGACAAGAAAGAGTGGCCTGTATATATGACAATTGGCAATCTATCTTGGAGGATCCGCCAGATGCCCTCAACACACAGCGTCCTGATGCTCGGTCACCTACCGATTCTAATCAAGAACCGCAATATTCCTCAGAAGTGGAGGGATGATCAGCAGCAAACAAACCAAGAGATGCTGAACAAAGTACTCCGGGGGCTACTCCAGCCACTCACCTTTAAACAAAATCCCAGCGCTGGCAGCAGGTATTACAATGTTCTCTGTGCAGATGGCAACTTCAGGCATTGGAAACCAGTTTTAGCAGCATGGCTTGCAGATTGCCCAGAGTATAGCAACCTACATCATCTCCAGCGGCATGTCTGGTTTTGGTGCGAGTGTCCAAAGAATGAACTTGGAGATTATGTGCATCCTGACAACCAACACCCCCGGCGGGATCATAACCTATATAGAACGCTCAGCAATACCAACACCATGGCAGGTGATGCGGAACTCTCGTCGAGTCATGTTCACCGAGGATTCAACGTGTTTCGACATGTTCCCTGTATTGTGAGCAACCTCCCTAAGCCCCACACACTCCATACAATGCAGATCGGCATGCTTGACCACCTCCAGAAGTGGATTTTCAACTTCATGAAGACACATGAACAGCTCAACAAGTACAATGCAATCTGGTTATCTGTGCCTGCTTACCACGACCTCACACCAAAAAATAAGTCATATGAGGAAGTTTCTCAATTGAACGGGAAGGAGATGGAGGAAATGAGCCAGTACTTGGTTGGAGTTGTAACCCAGTCTCTACGAGACGGAAACCACGCTCAGCGTCCCATATTCAATCACGCACGTAAGTGCACATGCGCATTGTTGGAATTCTATATGTATGCTCGATATAACTCTCACCATGATGCAACATTGTGCGACATGGAGGACGCCTTTCATCGTTTTCACACCTTCAAAGAGGTTTCCGTACTTGGGCGAGCCGGCAAAATGGGCAAAGGCCAAAGCTGATGCCCTGAGAACAGAACTCGTGAAGCAGCGAAAGGTACACGCGGAAACAAATGCTGAAACTTGGATGCCATCCAAAAAGCGGCTCGAAATGAACGCCTGGTGGGATTACATCAGCCACGATATAGATATTTCCAAGGAGTTCGATGATGACTTCGACTTTCCAAGGATCCACTTTAGGTGTCATTGGGCCGAACAAATTCGTCGATATCGAGCCTTCAAACAACATTCTGCCGAGAGACATGATCAAGCACATGTAACGAACCTCAAGGATGGTTGGGACGCCTTCAATCACAATCTCTACTACCTGCCACAAGTAATCACCATTCAGCGTCGCATCCTCTGCTTCGAAATCAGAGAGCTCAATCTCCAAGCACTGACTCATTCCCGGAGGAACAGTGCCGCCGCCTGCGAAGTCCTCCCATATGGTGCCTATCTGGCTGCCCCCCTGAGCCCCCAGTCGTATGCGAAGCCCAAATTCATGGGACCCCAAAACCGCCGTGATGGAAAGCATCCTGACACTATGATTAAAGACTTTACGGCATTACTCGACAATACGCATGACGCAACACACCGCACGGCAATATCCAGCGGCACGTGGTAGTTTTTAAAACATATGAGTCATAACAACAAGTATCTATCTGAAGAACAACTGCACGCAATGGAGCACTGTATTTATCATAGTATCAAGGTTCAAGTTGAGGGTTCAGAAGGTGAATGCATATCTCCGATGAGTGGATGCACAGAAAGCCAGAGCTGGTGCCGAGGGGATCCATGAAACGACTGGGTCTGGGTGATGCAACGCCTGGGGAGGTGTTATGGCGCGCTGAATGGGCGTCTCCCATGGCAACTGCAACAACTATTCCAAATAAAGCTCCAAAACAAGGATGGAGCTTTCGTTGAGGACTGGTTAGCCCTGGCGCTCACGACAATACCTGAAAACTCAGGTAAGTTGGATCACGTCTCGAACTTGGTACAAGTGAGAAAAGCACCGGCAGCCGTTGCTTTACAAGTCCTCAGCGTGGGAAACATCGTCGACTTTGGGCACATAATTACAAAGATAGCTACTAGTTGTATGACAGGCGACAGACGGAACGAGCGATGGATTGTCAATAGCCACATAGATCTGGCGACTTGGAATGATGTGAATGATTAGTAAAGAGAGAATTGCATTTTGCGTGCAGGTAGAAGGAATGCGAGGAGAGATTTTCGCAACGTCACCCATTGCATTGCAATCCTGATGCAAGCGCATACCCAATGAACCCATTCCGACGTATGGTCACAGTTGGCCACAACAGCATAGAGTTTGTTTAAAATAAGAGACCTATATAGCGAGAAGAATCGGTGAAACAGCGATCCAAGGGCAATATGCAACGCAACACGTGGTATTGATGCCGGGCACGGAGTAATCCGCCACTCGGGTGTCTCTGACCGCTGTGATGGAGCACGTGCACTCTGACTGAGCCATTCTGGCCGGACCAAAATTATTCATGCTGATGCATGTGGTTCTAAAGCCGCAGATCCGACTGGTACAATGGCGTTTGTTGGTGGATAGCCCGCCCGCACAGGGCCATCCCTCCATTTCTGATCCAATGACCAAGGCATATGAAACTGACCTGCTACCAGGAAAGATAGTAGAAGCAATCTGAACAAATAGTGGGCTACAGGAAATTACGGTTGTGGAATGTGAGGAGGGACAAGAACGCGTTAGGTATAGAGGGAGTTTGTACTTACCAGATAGTGATGAGTTACAGCTACAAATCATACAGGCACATTGCGATGCAGTGTTAACTGGACATCCTGGACGGGCAAAGACATTTGACTTGCCCAACCGGGACTATTATTGGAAAGAGATGCGGAGGGATTTCGATCGATATGTATGAAATTGCCATGATTGTACCCGGTCCCGGAATTCCTGACATTCGATGTTTGGAGTCCTCCGGCCATTACCTGTGCCAGATAAACCACATTGGGAAACCCTTCAGTGCAACCAGAACCAACATATATTATCCCTGTTACCGCTGTGTTACGGTTGCTTCGTATTGATTATGACAGCGTACCCTGTACTTTCACCACTAGAGCGGAGTTATGAGAATGTTATGCGGGTGTTACCTTATGTAATATCAAATTGCAGAATGATTCAAATTTCTCATACTGCATGCATTGCATCAACCCCCTTTTTTCAATCGTCATCTGCACCACCACCATCACCATCACCGCCATTACCATCAACACCATCCCCATCAACACCATCACCATCACCACCATCACCATCACCATCACCACCATCACCATCACCACCATCGCAATCACCAGCATCGGGTATTTCACTCTTCGATTATTCTTCCACGAAATCATGTAAGACCCTCCTACCAGCGAAGCCAAATCCACCGCTACCAGCTTGCTCCCAGCGAAGCCAGATTGTCAGAGAGGTGATAGTGAGAATTTCACTGCTACCAGCTTGCTCCCAGCGAAGCCAGATCCAGCACTAACAGCATGCTCCCAGCGAAGCCAGATCCACTGCTACCAGCGAAGCCAGATCCGCCGCCAAAAGCTTGCTCCCAGCGAAGCCAGATTGTCAGCGGTGAGAGTGAGCATTCCACCGCTACCAGCTTGCTCCCAGCAAAGCCAGATCCACCGCTAACAGCATGCTCCCAGCAAAGCCAGATTGTCAGAGGTGTGAGCGAGCATTCCACCGCTACCAGCTTGCTCCCAGCGAAGCCAGATCCACTGCTACCAGTGAAGCCAGATCCACTGCTACCAGCGAAACCAGATCCACCGCTAACAGCTTGCTCCCAGTGAAGCCAGATTGTCAAAGAGGTGAGAGTGAGCATTCCACCGCTACCAGTGAAGCCAGATTGTCAGAGATGAGAGTGTGCATTCCACTGCTAGCAGGTTGCTCTCAGCGAGGCCACATTGTCAGAGGTGAGAGTGAGCATGTCAGAGCAGTGAGAGCAAGCATATCTGAGGTTGGAAAGTGAATATGTCAGAGTTGTGTGAGCGAGCAGATCCATGGTGAAAGTGAGCATGTCAGAGTTGGAGTGGGAGTGACTATGTCAGAGTTGTTAGAGTGAGCATGTCAGAGTTGTGGGAGTGAGCTTGTTGGAGTCATGAGAGTCAGAGTGTACAGTGTAAACATGTCAGAGTAGTAAATAAATAAGTAACTCTTGAATATATAGTATTAACCATAAATTGCAGTATATAATACATGCGCTACAGTTGCATTACAGTATTAATTCAGTTATGCTATCATTAAATTACAGGTGCATTATTGTGCATTACCGAAAACAGCTCTGGAGTGTGTTTCATTATGTGGTGTTATCGGTGTTATGGGAGGTTACGGTAGGCCATATAGCCTATGGTAGATTACACGTGAGAGAATATGTTTCTCCTGACGCATGGGATGTTATTTGAATCGACTTTGTGGTAGGGTTACCGAAGTGCAAAGGATTTGATGCAATCTGGGAAGTGGTTGACCGACTTTCGAAAATGGAACATCTCATTCCCTGTCATATCACTCTAGATGCTTTGGGATGAACAAAGTTGTTCTTGTGGGAAGTGGTATGTCTCCGTGGACTTCCATTGATGATAATTTCAGATCCAGGCCCACAGTTTGCATCAAACATTTGCCAACAAGTATGCAGTCGGTTGGGAATTGACCGAAGAGTGTCAACAGCTTTTCACCCAAAAACGGATGGCCAGACAGAATGAATGAATGTTAGTATGGAATAGTATCTCCAGCTGTTCATTAACGATAAACATGATGATTGAGTGAAGTGGCTTCCATTGGCCGAGTTTGCTGCAAATAATGGAGTGTCCGAGACAACCATGTTCACCCCATCTTATCTGGATTACGGCGTGGACCCCTGGGTGTCATTCGCAGGAGAGCCTAGGAAGGAATGGGATCGAAGACGTTTAAATGCGGACCAAGTCAAGGCAAAGATGCAATAAATTCACAAACACCTCTGAGTCGAGATGAGGCGGAGCCAAGCAGTACAAGAGGTGGGAGCGAATCGTGGACGAGTTCCAGCTCCACATATTCATGAAGGCACCCAGGTGTAGTTGGATGCTCGACATGTTCAAACTACAACATCAGCAAAATGTATTTTAGTCACTGGAAGCCTCCAGGAGTGTCTGAGAGGATGTGGAGTGTAAACTTAGATGCGTCAATTTCAGCAGAGTATCAGACCATAGGAGGGCATTCCTGCCGGCCTTCAGAGTAACTGGGATCTCTGATGACTGGTACAGAAGTACCATGGGAGTGATTGTGGGAGGGTTGGGAACTCCTCGGGGCACCGGAGAGAACTTTGGATGCACCTGAGACCATCTCGGAGCGCCGGCGACAAGCCAGGGAGCGCCGACAACAAGTCTGGGAGCGCCGGCAACAAGTCTAGGAGCACCGGCGAGAAGTCTAGGAGCACCGGCGACAAGTCTAGGAGCACCGGCGACAAGTCTAGGAGCACCGGCGACAAGTCTAGGAGCACCGGCGACAAGTCTAGGAGCACCGGCGACAAGACTAGGAGCACCGGCGACAAGTCTAGGAGCGCCGGCGACAAGTCTGGGAGCACCTCGAATCACAGCAGAGCAGTCTGGGAAAAACATCATCTTTGGGAACGCTGCCGGTGCGCCTGGAAATCATAGCTACTACTTATCGTTCCATGATTATTAAAACTCATGTATTCAGTGTGTATTCTCATCTATGTATCTATATAGCTACCCATCTACACACGGTATATCTGGACTGGCTGCAGGCGGTTCTTGAGAGCAATTCGAAGTGCGCCTGAAAATGACGATCGATTGAACTCAGAGATACACTCCGAGGCCGTGATCAAGCGAGTTTGGAGATGCACTTGGAGGTGGTAATCAAGCGTATTTAGAGATACACTTGGAGGCCGTGATCAAGCGAGTATGGAGGCTGTAATCGTGCGAGTGTAGAGATACACTTGGAGGCTGTGATCGAGCAAGTTTGGAGATGCACTTGGATGCCGTGATCGAGCAAAAAGGAGACCGTAATCGTGCGAGTTTAGAGATACACTAGGAGGCTGTGATCGAGCGAGTTTGGAGATGCACTTGGAGGCCATGATCAAGCGAGTGTGGAGATGCACTTGGAGGCCGTGGTGGTGCGAGTTTGGAGATGCACTTGGAGGCCGTGATCGTGCGAACTTGGAGGCCGTGATCGTGCGAGATTCGACGAGTACTTAGAGGCGGTCGAGCGATGGCGCGCCGGGTGCTGAGACTCTATTGAATGGTTAGTCAACTCGTAACCGTGAGAATGTGACTAGGTGACTTTACCTTTGAGCTCTCAAGGAGAGCTGGCTGTTGGCGGTCGAGTGTGCAGGGAGGCAAGCGTGAAGCTGAAGCTACATTTAGGGGTCAACTCGTAATCATGAGAATAAAGGGAAGACACACAACCTTCGGTGGATGCTGTACTTGGCAGTGTATGCTGTACCCGGTGTATGCTGTACTCGGTGTATGCTGTACTGGGTGTATGCTGTACTGGGTGTATGCTGTACTGGGTGTATGCTGTACTGGGTGTATGCTGTACTGGGTGTATTCTTGTACTGGGTGTATGCTGTACTCGGTGTCAACTCACGATCATGACATGGAGAGATAGAGAGGGATGACTCAACAGTGTGTTCTGCAATGATGGTAGAGTCGTGGACAAGAAAGAAAAAGATGGGGGATGAAGATGAGAACAATGTGGAGGATATGAGCGGATATGAGAAATCAGGGGTACCACTTGCCTGATTGGGTTGGGAATACCTCGTATCAGTATAATTACACACCGGATCGGGACTTGTACCTGCTGTATCGGGGACGGTAAATTGCCTCACACACGAAATCCTCTCAAATCCCAGGTTCTCATGATATTTTCCCCCATCTCCTCTCATCTCTCTCTTTCTCGTCCTCAACTCTACCATCACCTAAGAACACGAAGTTATGTCATCGCTCTCTCTCTCTCCATGCCATGATCAAGAGTTAACACTGAGAATAGGAAACACTGCATAATGCATTATCCCAGTATTGACTGTCTCCCGCTCCCAGGCACTCTGTCATCTCCCAGCAGACCATGTTGTACTCTATTCTATACATTCCAACAATTACGAGTTAACCAATGAATAGAGTCTCAGCTCCCGTCACGCCTCCCTCCTGAACTACCGCCTCCAGATTGACCGCCTCCTAGTTCTCCTCCAATCTTGCTCGATCATAGCCTCCAAGTGCATCTGGAAACTCGCTTGATCACAGCGTCCAAGTGTATCTCTAAACTCGCACGATTACGGCCTCCAAACCCACTCAATCATTGCCTTGAAGTGCATCTCCAAACTCGCTCAACCACGGCCTCCAAGTGTATCTCCAATTACGCATGATTACGGCCTCCAAGTTCGCACGATCATGGCCTCCAAGTGCATCTCCAAACCCGCTCGATCACAGCCTCCAAGTGTATCCCTCAACTCGCAAGATCACAGCCTCCAAGTGTATCTCTAAACTCGCACGATTCCGGCCTCCAAACTCGCTCAATCACAGCCTCGAAGTTTGCACAATCATGGCCTCCACATGCATCTCCAAACTCGGTTGATCACAGCCTGCAAGTGTATCTCTTAACTCGCTCGATCACAGCCTCCAACTGTATCTCCAAATACGCTTGATTACGGCCTCCATGTTCGCACGATCACGGAGTCCAAGTGCATCTCCAAACATGCTTGATCACAGCCTCCAAGTACATCTTTAAGGAGCAACAGCTGGTGTACGGAAATACAGGGGTAACAGAGGTGGATAGAGTGACAGGGAGTATATTCGGCAGACCCCGGAGTAGATAGACATCATCTCATTTCCATCTCATCTTATCATACAATGAAAATACACACTTTCTTTCCCAACTTTTGGTCTCACTCGCTCTGTCCGAGATGTCGTTGATCCTCCCAATTGTGTGGATCCTCAACGCCAGGTGGTATCATATCTTCTCACCCGATTCCTATGCTCCTCGAACCAGAACCGCTCTTTCTCATGAATTCTGTTTCAATGTCACACGAGGTGCTGCGGAGTGTTGATGGTGGGCGCTCTGCCTTCTAGCTCCATCATTTCACTACAACGGCCTCCAAGTGGTGTATCTGTATGTTCTCTCAATGGGTGTGTCCATGTGCTCCTCTGATTATGCTCGACTACTATCTGCGGCCAGATTGACCGCATGTATATATATACAGAGACTTAAATAATGCATGCCATATTATGATGTAGTGAATCTTGTGACTGTAACAAAGATGAATATGATAAGACGAAATGCCGTGTGGTTGTGTAAGAACCACTGCTCTGAAAACACGGTACCCAGTCTCCCGCGGTGCTGTGCAGCAGTCTTGGCTGCTCTCGAAGTCTCCCGCAGTGGTCTTAGCTGCTCTTGAAGTCTTCCGCAGATCTGCGCAGAGGTCTCAGGAGCTCCGAAATTCAACTATTCTATAAGTCAAATCTTGTAGCATCCTGAATGCGCCTCCATAACTGCAGGAGCTTTCAGGAGCACCTGAGAATCCTCTTGCAGAGTCTGAGAGCACATTGCGTAGCTCCAGGGCGGTCTGGGAGGATCTAGAAGTACTTGGAAGCACTGGTGAGGTCGCCTGGAGTGTCTGGGAGGGTTGGGTGTTGCTTCCGGACCAATTTACATTTTGTTGATGAAGGCCTCCACGGAAACTGAATTGAAAACGTGTGGGGCCATTCGCGGTCGTTCATAGGATATCCCCGTATGCTTATGAACTTGAGTTGCCTGCATCAATACGGATTCATCGAGTACAACCTGTGTCTCTCCTGGATCCAGTGGTTGACGATCCATTGGAAGGACAAAGAGTTAGGCCGTCGTCTCCAGTCGAAGCTGATGGCGAAGAGGAATATCAGGTTTCGAGTGTTGAAGATAGTCAGAGGTATCGAAATCAGTTACAGTATCTTGTACGATGGACCAGGTACGATTCTCTGACATAGGAGCCTTCTCAGTTCGTTGATGGGTTACCAGCAGTGGGAGAGTTTCACCAACGGTATCCTACACAGCCAGGACCGTTAGCAACTGTTCTCGGAGGACCTCGAACCTAGGAGGGGGATACTGTCAAGGCTCGGGTTACAAGTCATGGGTTGGGTGGTACCTACGAATATGATTAGGTGTATGGAAGGAATTTGTGTTATGGAAAGGCAGAGACGTTGATAGATGCGGACATGGTGGCGGTGTAATATGATATGATAAGGAAGTGGTCTGAGGTGTTGTGATGTCGGATGAGGTGGTGTGGTGTTGTTGATAAGGAGTGGTGTTGGTGGTGTGTAAGAGCATGAGAGGATATTTGGATGGTACATCGGAGCTTGTGGAATGATTCCAGTCTGGTAGACAAAGTGTATATAAAGTGAGGTTGTATGGTGTTGGATGATTTTCTTTTCTTCTCTCTTTACTCGTTCTCTTGTATAGCAAAGCAAGTACGACTTTGCAACAGCTCTGATCCTTGTTTTGTCTTGATTCCCTCAACACAAACTTTGAACCACCTTGTCCCGAGTACCATATCACATTATTCTCATCAATATCACCTACGTCTGACTCTGCCCACTACACTTTTTTCCATTCCTTATTGAATTGACTACCCCCGATTTCCTATACCTCATATCCTGTCCTGTATTCATATCCCTTGACATCATGTCCCAATTCAGGTTCATCTTTATCCATGGCATCCAGGTTTGGTGCATCTCGAATCGGATTGCTAGCGGTGCGGATGGGCTCAATTGATGATACATGAATGGCAGTATGCATTCACCATCGTGACGGTAATTCGAACTTCAATGCTGTATGTGACATAACCTTTATAACATTAAATGGCCCATTGAGTTTGGCGTCCAACTGTCATGCTGGTCTTCTGGTCTTCAGGATTCACGCACTTAGCATAACCAAATCGGCTGGTTGGTAGGCTGGTGCCTGTTTGACTTTCTTATCGTGGTATTTTCTGATTGTTTTGCTGGCTTTTTCGAGTCCTCCACGGCAGAGCTGATGTACACTTGTCATCCATTGAATGTAGTTCTGAGAGGTAAGATTCCGCGAGGGTTCTGCAGTTGGCCAGTTTGTTTGAGGGTGCTAGCCATAGTTTGCAAAGAATGGTGTCATCTTGACTGCGGAATGGAGAGAGTTATTGTAGGCATTCTCTGCCATTGGCAACATCTCATCAGCATTATCCTGTTCATAATTGCAGTAGTTTTGGAGGTAACACTCCAATGTTTGGTTTATTCTTTCCGTTTGTGCATCGGTTTGTGGATGAAAGGGTAGTAACATCTTGGACTTGATTCCTAGTTTGTCTATGATGCCTTTTCAAATTGTGGATGTATGCCTTGTGTCACAATCTGAGGTAACTGGAGATGGTATTCCATGGTGTCTCCATCTCTCCCTTAGGAATATTCGAACCAAGTCGGGTGCCTTCTTCTCTCCATCTTTGAGGGGAATACAGTGTGACATCTTTGTGAATCGATCAACTACTACCCATATAGATGAGCACACATTTGAGACTGGTAGATCCGCAATAAAGTCCACGGATACTGTATCCCAAGGTTTGTATGCTAGCTCTAGTGGGTGCAGTACTCTACAATGTGTGTGATGTGCTGCCTTGTTCTTTTGGCAATCAGGACATCAGCAGACATAGTCTTCAATCCAATGATCCACCTGGGGCGAGAAGAAGTTTCTTCGTACAAGTTCAATCATCTTTCCCGGGCCCATGCGGCCAGCTACTTTAGAGTCCTGTTCGTCTTGAAGAATCATTTTTCTGAGATCCATGCTATCGGGAACCCATATCCTTCGTTTGTACCACAGGACCTCATCATCATGTGTGACATCCACATCCGCCCTTCCTTTCAATGCCCTGGCATATGCATTAAGCCAATCTTTGGGATCTTGGCCAGATAAGATCACTTCCTGGAACCTGTGATTATCGAATTTGACCACAGGTATGGCTTTCAATGTTTGGGATGAAAAGATAATAGGTTCTGCTTGTAACTGGGGGGACGAATTAATTATTGTTTAACTCTTAGCTCTAGCTGCTGATGTTTAAACATAATTTCCCTTGACTGACATCAGTTGGTCAGATCCAAGGACTTGTTGGATAGGTTGATTTTGGTTTTCCTCAATGCTACCTCCCCCATCGTTTGGGTGATACTCCGAATGCCTAGATAATGCGTCTGGTTTCCTATTTGCACTTCCTGGACAGTTGAATATTTAGAAATCATAACCTGCCAGCTCTTGTGCCCATCTTGCTTGCCATCTGTTGAAGATCTTTGTAGTAGTAAAATATTCGAGATTTTTATGGTCTGTATAGATCTGGATCTGATGGTGAGCTCCAGCAAGGTAACATCTCCACTCCTTCAATGCTGCTACTATAGTGAGCAGTTTGTTATCATGGATATCATAATTGATCTCTGCTTTATCCATCTTTCTGGAATAATACGCAATGAGGTGTAATTGTCCATCAAGACCTTGAGAGAGTACAGCACCAATAGCGAAATCGCTAGCATTGGTTTCCACCACAATTGGACCCATAGGTATGAAGTGCTGTAGGATTGCAGCCTTGGTAACTGGGTCATTGAAGTCTCGAGATCCTGTAGCGCATTCATGGGACCACTCATACGGAACACCGTTCCTGAGGAGATCTGTAATAGGCCTCATTTTCCTGGCCAATACTTTGAAGAATCGTCAAAACGAGTTGGTTAATCCCAAAAACGTCTTAATGTCTGGTTTGAATCAGAGTTTTGGACTATCCAGGATAGTCTCGATCCCGTCTGGAGCCATTTCAATTCCCATCTGAAGATATAATAAATCCCAGGAATTCACCTTTGGAGGCATGCCATACACATTTGTCTGGTGCGATTGTGAGGTTGTTTTCCTTTAGTCGTCAGAGCACCTCCAAGATCATTTGGGTATGTTCTTCTTCTGTTTCTGAATAGATCAAGAAGTCATCCATAGAGATGAGGAGTCCACTGTTGAGCATGTCTCTAAAGATTTTGTCCATGGCGTCTTGGAATGTGGCTGGGGCATTTGAAAGACCAAAGGGCATGACAGTATATTCATATACGCCATATCTTGTATGAAATGCAGTCTTCAACTAGTCTCCCTCTGTGACTCAAATGAGGTGGAACCCAGCATTGGGGTGAATTTTTGTAAAGACCTTAGTACGTGGAATGCTATCGCGGAGTTCGTTCATCAAAAGCAGTGGTTTTCGATTCATGATGGTGACTCTATTGAGTCCTAGATAGGCTACACATAATTGTAGACCTCTGCCATGAAGCTTTCAACCAACGAGGATAGGTGCACCTGCTGGTGACTTGCTTGGGCGGATCTTTCCTTGGTCGAGCATTTCCTCAATGTATTCCTTGGGTACCTAAAACTCTTTTTCTGAGATAGCATAGATTGGGAACCAAGGGGTTCCTTTCCAGGTTGGATATCGATGGAATGGTCAAATGATTGGTGAGGTTGAGTAACGTTGGAGACTTCTCCATTATATAGAGACTGATAATCTTGATACTTCCATGGAATCCTATCAATCCAATCGATTTCCATTTCGTCCTTGTCATTGATTTTGAGGTTTCCAATAATTGCAATCCATCAAGGGTTATTCCTGAGATCTAATATAGTATCATCGATTTCAATGGTGAATGAATTGCAGTTATCCCTTGTGCATGAGTTCTTGCATTCCTCGCTCTTGAAACCAATTATTCCGCCATCTGTGAATCCCCCAGCATGGTATTTAAAGATCGACCAATGTGGAAGCATCAGGTCATAGGAATCTTCCATCGGACGTATCTCAAATTTTTCCTTGGAATAGTGGTCTCCTGTTTCAAAGCTGATTGGTAAGGTATATCACCATCCGCGATCTTCGATTGTGTCTCCAGCGCGGTTCTGGATCTCTATCTGCTATTTACGGATAACAAATTGGACATTGTATTCTTTGATCAGTTGTTCTGAGGCAGCAGGAGTAGTCAATGTTAGGAATGGTTCCGGACCGTCACTTCGGGTCTGGGTCGGGGTCAAGCCTCAACTGTTACCAACTTGGCGGTCAGGGCTGTCAATAATCCTGAACTGTCAACTCGGGCACAGTCCCATGGTGAACTCCCAACCCATCCGAATTGGGCGGGTTGTCAGCGGGTCGCCCAGTTTGTCCATCCATCGATTCAATGAAGGTAGTTGTTTTTGGAATATGTTAATAGTATCATATCAAAATCGCATTTTCAATAACCAAGGATATGTTTTTGCATGTTTTGCAGGTTGCAATATCAATTAATTTGGAATCAGTGTTTTACCTTTGATAAATTGTATTTTTGCCTATAAGGGCGGTCAATAATTCCTTTATGAACGTGAAGATCAGCGCGATGCCTTGATTACCAAACATGCAACAACTAAAACTGTTGACGCTCCGTTGACGCTCATTTTCAGGATGCGGCAGGGAGCATGTCTTTGTTGTTTCAGCCAGTAACGGCTGCCAATATTTGATGAATGGATGTCTGCAGCCAATCGGAACATACATTACCCAAGATGGCAAGCTGAAAATCGTTGACGCTCCGTTGACGCTCATTCCCAGGATGCGGCAGCGCGCATGTCGCTGTGGTTATTCTCAGTAATGGCAGCCAATATCTGAGAAATAGATGTCTGCAACCAATCGGAACATGAATAATCCAAGATGCAAAGCTAAAAATAGTTGACGCTCCGTTGACGCTCATCCTCAGCAAGGGGCAGTGATAGTGTTGCTGTCTTGTTTCCCTATAGAAGCTGCTAATACATCGGTTATGCATAACAGCGACCAAATCACTGTGTAACTACCATACTTACAAATCCACAAATCATTGACGCTCCATTGACGCTCATTCTCAGAATGGGGCGGTGACCGTGTTGCTGTCTCTTTTGCGTATAAAAGATGGCAATAGTTCGGTTATGCATCACAGCGACCAATTCACTGTGTAATTGCCGTACTTACGAAACCACAAATTGTTGACACTCCATTGACGCTCATTCTCAGAATGGGACAGTGACCGTGTTGCTGTCTCTTTTGCCTATAAAGACTGCCAATACATCGGTTATGCATAACAGGGACCAAATCACTGTGTAACTACCGTACTTGCACAACCACAAATCGCTGACGCTCTGTTGACGGTCATTCTCAAAATCGGGAGGTGACCTTGTTGCTGTCTTTGTTGCCTATAAAGCTGGCAATAGATCGGTTATGCTTAACAGCGACCAAATCACTTGGTAATTCCCGTACTTACAAAACCACAAATTGTTGATGCTCCGTTGACGCTCATTCTCAGAATGGGACAGTGACCATGTTGCTGTCTCGTTTGCCTCTAATGGCTGCCAATAGATCGGTTATGCATGACAGGGACCAAATCACTGTGTAACTACCGTGCTTACAAAACCACAAATCTGTGAATCTCCGTTGACGCTCATTCTGTCAATGGGCCGGTGACCCTGTTGCTGTGTCTTTTGCCTATAAAAGCTGGCAATAGATCGGGTATGCATAACAGCGACCAAATCACTGCGTGATTGCCGTACTTACAAAACAACAAATCGTTGACACTCCGTTGATGCTCAGTCTCTGAATGGGGCGATGACCGTGTTGCTTTCGCTGTTGCCTATAGAAGCAGCCAATACATCGGTAATGCATAACGGCTACCAAATCACTGTGTAATTACTGTATTTACAAACCCACAAATCTTTGATGCTCTGTTGACGCTCATTTTGATCTATTGTCCATTCAACATCTGCTGCCATCGATAATAGTTTTCATCATGTTTTGAACTTCTTGGTAGTCTTTCTCACAGATTGAGACTTGGCCCTGTGGCAAAGCCGAGCGCAGGAACATTCTTGCACTGTTCGCTCTTATACGACGAATATTCATGAATCTCGTCACAGGGTCCATTGCGCCTGCTATACATCTCTTTATCAACCTGTATTCACAAGCTAGTGCTCACCATTCGCCCATTATATATCTCTAACTAAAACACTCAGTCAAGATATATAAAGAAGCTGGAGAAACATTGACGCATTCTGTCCAACTTTTTCTTCACTCCCTGATTCCTCCTCATTTCGATTGCATTGACCGACATCAACACCTTTCCAGCCTGTCTCTTTGACTTCCGTGTAGGCCGAAACAATCCAGGACCATTTGGCGCGGAGCTCACATCCCGCTGCTGTGGGCATTCCGGATCCTCGATGGTATTGTCTTGCTCAATATCAGATTCAACGCCTGCCATGCGATCGTCTTCGCTGTCATTTCGTGTATCTAAGTCCCCATCGCAGTGAAGCCAATCCACATTGTCTGAAATGCTTTCAGGTGCGCTGCCCTCATCACTTTCGACTGGATGACGGTTGATTCTTCTGATTCGGTGGATAATTAATACTTGAGTTCATCCTCCAAGGAGGTCGTTTGCAGACAAAGGTGGTGGCAAAGGAGATCTTGAAAATGTGACTGCAGCCGCACCATCATGTGGAAAGAGTGACCACAATGCGTTGTCGATGTCTTCCGTGTCCGAAATGTATCCCACGGCGGTCATCTGCTTGTTTTGAGCGTGAGATTCCTTCTGGGTAGCATGCCGGTTTTGTCTGCCCTGCCACATCTCCTAAATGTCGTGAACCTTGGCCATTGAGTGCAATTTCCTTTCTTCCGCTTCTCTTTTCATTACCGAGTCATTTTCTGTGTTCAATGTATCTACATCTGGGTGAGCGCCTACCAAAATCCTGTTATTGGCTCGGGCAAACTGCCTTACAAAGACTTTTTCATGTTGGGGCTCGCCAGTAGTTGTTGACTGCCTCCAGCCAATAACATCGCGGCCAAGGGAAACACTGGCCTCCACTCCGACACCATGTGGTATGACAGAGGAAAAGTCGTGTGCCACATTGGAAAGATTGGCGTACATTGAGTGCGCTTCTTCCTGTCGACGCCACCAGTTGGGTATGTCCGGTAACCAAAATGAACTCCTGATTTCCATTGGGTCGGAGTGGCAATCATCGAGATTCGAATCAATTTGCCCCGAGTTCTTTGACGCTTCACGTGGCGAAATCAAATAGAGCCTGGCGGCGGTCAATTGACATGCTGCACGATCGCTTTGTCTGGGTGTCATCTCAGCCACATTGTCAGGCGTTCAGTATTCTTCATCATCGCTTGAAAAATCATACAGATGAAAGGCTGATTGACAGGACCCTGAAGCCGTTGCGGAGGGGATGATATTGCAGCTCAGTAAGCTTTCGTGCTTATTGACTGTCACACATTGATGTTAGGCACAGTATTCATTTTTAATATACTTCAGAAAGGCCTCTTTCTATTGGGTAGTATAGGATATCTCATCCTGAGGATAAATATCCCTTCCCATATCCCACATTCTACACGATCACAACTTCCGCAAAGTATCCAGGATCTGTGCAGAAATGAGCAGCATGCCCGTCGTTGGAGTCACTTCAGGGCAGTAATTGGACAGCTTCTGTCGAGCTAACTTCACAGTGAAGAACAACTCTTCTTTCCATGGAGTTTTCTACTGGGCCGAAGCTCGCATCACGCTGTCCATGTGATCGAAGATGTCGTTGTACACTGTGATAATGTGATGCAATGTGACTGTAAGCCTCTTTGACATCCACAGGGTCCAATATCGAAATGGCCTTAATACTTCGATGCCATACATCACAATGGTCCACTCATCTTGAGTTGTGAAAAGTGGCTGGTAATTAGTGTATTTTGGATTTTGGAGCCACTCGAGTATGAATTCCCGTAGTAGGTGGGCGCGCTCGAGCAACTGCAGGGTTGAGCTACACCCGTGTCTCCTGATCCATAATCGGTAGTACTGCGATGCGAGCTTTGGTCTTTTGACAGTCAATAAAGTTGTTTCGACGACCAGGTTTCAGTGTAATCAATTCAGCAAGCATTCTCTGCTATATGAAGGTCAATTTCAGGACTCCCAAAATATCATGAAATACGCACTATCTCAATTATCTTGGCTAAACCCGGTTTCATGGCCGACACCTGATTGATTCTAGCATTGCCCTCTTTTTTAAGTGTTTGACTCATCTCAACGTCTATGCCCTCATTCTCTCCAGATTGCTGATGGTGCTCATAGGCTTCCCAAGACTTGGTGCGGCGTTTTACACCGAGACTGCTCATGAATGCACCTCAAGCCAGCCGTATGACATGCGCCATGCATGGTATGTGGTTCCTCCAAGCAGGCCACTGGATTGCAGAGGCCTTGAGTGTTGATTGCAGCTCACGTGTCATTGAGTAATTTGGTGAGGCATTATCAGTCGTAATAGCAATCAAATAGCCGTCGGTAAGCTCACAACAATCAACCACATCCTGTACATGTGTGGCTACCTATGCTCCAGTATGTTGGCCCTTAACCTATCATCCATGATTAGCTTTCGAAACGGGAAAAGAACAGGCAATCAACCTCATTGAAAGCAAGTTGATCTTCACGTGATGCCCAGTTTAGATCGATACAGTAAGTAATGACCAGCGTTATGGCTAATTAGTTCGGAGATGTCCATCCCTCCAAAGCTAAACTGACTTCATTATGTGCCCGCAATTGCTTCTTGATTGCATCCACGGTCAGTGCATATTCCCTCCAGGAATTGTCGCTAAGAGTCGTAGCGGACGGCAGCACTAGGTCTCAACGTAATGCCTTGTATGACCATCGTAGCTATAGAATAGATATAGCGTTCCAAGGAATATGAGTCGAAAGATATCCTAACATCAGGTAGTCATTCCACGTGTCTTGGGGAATTTCGGAGTTTTCAAAGTCCTTTGCTGGCAGTTTAGAACGTTTTGTCTGTCATTTCGGACAATATGGATCAACCTGGATGTCATATATGATCTTCCTCGGCGCACATACAATTGTGATTCCTTGACTTCTTTGCCTATTCAGGATGGCCAAAGCTGTTTCATCAACCGTCAAACTAGTCAATTCTGTAACCTCTGACTCTGTTAATCCGTTCAACATTGCGATGTGAGCTTTTGCCAGCAAGTGTTACCCCATTGAGCTGGTCCCAAGTTGTGACGGATGGCGAAGAACTTGATGACAAACGATACATATGATGCCAGGGCTGCCAGTCCCCTCAATTCAGCGGTGTAAATAGCAACGCCACGAAGGCGCATGTCTAGAATTTCTCCAAGTAATTGGCTGCTGCAAGCCTACATTCATTGAAGCCCACCAAGCATCGAAGACCATTTGTAAAGTAAGGTCGCTCAAATCGCGAACGAAGACATGTATAATTTTACAAGAGATCATAACCTCGAGCAGTGAGGTGTTCAAAGATTTTGAATGAGACATGGCTGTAGGAATTAGTAATCTGAGTAATTTGACTCGAAAGACTGCTGAAGCTAACGATACAGTAAAGCAGACTGTGGGTTCTTCATTACTGACTCTAAAGCTACTACCAAAAAAATGAGATCTGTGAGTCATTGCATGCATATTTGTGAAGTTGTATACAAGGACATATTGAAAAGACTGACCGCATAAGACTCAATTCTGTAAAAATGCGATGCAGTTCATTGCTGTCTAGCTTAGTGAGCCGCCACAAGATTGTTGACGCTCGGTGGGCACTGAATTGTAGGCGGCAGATGCGATATCGTCAGTAGCATTTTTGCCCGTAACGGCAGCCGATAAGGTGATTATGGCTTAGCGCCTTTCCATAGGCCATAGATTGTCCAAGATGGAAGACCATAAATTGTTGACGCCCCATTGACGCTCATTTTTAGGAGGTGGTAATGATATCGTCACTAGCATTCCTGCCCATGAAGGCGGCCGATACATTGATTATGGGTTGATGTCAATGCACAGAGCTTTGAGTGTCCATGATGCAAGACCACAAATTGTTGATGCTCCATTGACGCTCATTCTTAGGAGGTGGTAGTGATATCGTTGCTGCCACTTTTTCCCATAAAGGCGTCCAAAACTTCGATTATAGCTTAATATTGTCGCACAGCTGTTTGATTATCCAAGATGGAAGTACAAAAATTGTTGACGCTCCGTTGATGCTCATTTTCAAGAGATAGTAGCGATGTCGACGCTAGCATTGTTGGCCTTAAAGGCGGCCAATACTTTGAGTATATGTTACAGCAACCATGTTTTCTGTTCGATTTTCAAAATCACAGAACATACAATCGTTGACGCATCGTTGACACTCATTTCCAGGATTGGTCAACGAGCGTGTCACTATTTCTTTTGCCTATAAAAACCGCCAAAACAATCACTTTGGAGAGATATGACTATGCAGCTGTTTGTTTGCTGAAAATGTAAGACTAAAGATCGTTGACGCTCCATTGATGCACAACTTAATGACAAACTGACAGTCAGTGGGTACTCAACAACTGTATGTAAAAATGCATATAGTTGTCATTGGCAGCCAATAAATCGTTTCTATGTATAAACATTTGCATCCAAATGCTTCCTGCCTCTCAATTTCTGATCCACCAATAGACACATTGTCTGAGTGTTAAATAACATTGGCCCATCAAGTTCTAGCGCTGTCCGTGGACAATTAAATGCATATAAATCCGTACACTAGTTTTTGATACATTTAGTCAGACTTCCTCACCTTTCCTCATCCAGGTCGTTCTCCGCAATTTGCATGACCCACCATGACCAATTTTCAACATCTCGACAATGTGCACCAGGTCTGTGCAGCGAGTTATGCATTTGGATCCATGATCATATGCAGCTTGACTGTGGTCATTCATTCAGCTTCGTAATGCACCTTGACCACTGCATCTATGAGTCGTATGACATCACTGACTTATATTTTGATAGTGAGTTTTGTCTGTAATTTGGTTTTAAATGTTTCACTTATTAGTGATGGGCAGGATGATATCACATTCATTGGTTGTCAGTCAACGAGATTTGATGTCTAGAACATTGGCATGGCCTATCCGACCCTTGCACATGCATAGACGAATTATCATGTCTCACAATTTGGTCACTGAAATCAAGTAAAAGCTGACACGTAGCAAAATAGGAACAGGTATTGCATGTCAAATCGGTACATTGTAACAAATGCCAATTTGCCTTTTCATTCCTTCGGCGACCCAGGAGCTGTCACCAAGTCCTCGTCAGAATCCGATTTCCATATATTAATCAGCTTGGGATGCGATATGCATGGGTTGATGCTTACGGGTTCAACATGCTTGGATTGCTGAATTTGTGACCAATCGGGCATTGGGGCAGCTGGGAGGGACAGAACATGTTCGTGTGTCTGCAGTGTCTGCGACCCTAGCCTCAGATGAGTACTCCCGGGTCGAGAAGTCACGTGCGGCATTTGCAAATATCCGGGGATGCCATCAAGTGTCTCCTGAGGCTTAATACATGTCATTGGCATAGATGACGTTGCATCAACTACTGTTTGAGATTGAACACCAGCCGGAACATTCAATTCAGTCGTCCTGTACTTCGTATCCCTCTCACGGAAGTAGTCGGCTGAGTCCTGCCCGCCTGGTGGCATCAACTCGTCAAGCTTCATCTGCTTCTGCCGAAAACGCTCCATGGGATACTGTACCATTTTATAGATTGTGCCCATCACTCACCCAGGTTCATCATCTTCGCTAACCTTTCCCCCCACAGGATCTTCCTCATCATCCGCCTTGTCTTCCCGATCCTCCCCTTCATTGGAACTTGCAAGATTGCTCAGACAATCTCCGATGGCGTTCAACATATCATCAAATGTTGTCCCAGGCTTGGTGGTTGTCAATCCCGCCTTTTCAGCATGGCTGATATCATCCGGCGTTTGTTCAATTGCTGTCTCTGCGTTTTCAAGTCGCATTCTTGCCACAGCAGTCTCTCTTGCCACATAATCCTCGATCCATTTCTCCTTCACTTTGATAGTTAAGCAGTGCGTTTCCTGTTGTTTCCCTGCCACAAGCTTCTTTTTGGATCGCATGCTACACAACGCTCGAAGGGCTCAGACCCATTCTGCTTCCAAGCCTCTTTTGCCCTGATTCGCTGGATGACATCGTCAGGTGGAGTGCATTGTTGATTCGCTTTATTTTCCTGCCGGTTGTTCTGAAAGGTTCTTTTTGGGAACATTGACCATTGTATTTTGTGTTGACTTTGTTGATGGATGAGATGTTGGATGTTGCAAGATATGGTCCACAGAGAGGCAAGCTGCGTCTTTTATGTCGAGGTTGGTACTCTCAATCGATATGAACAAAGCAAAATCTGCTTTTTGACCGACACAACATTGGGCATACCAATGCTAACCGTACATCATGACATGATGTTCAGCATCTGTATCATGTAAGATCCCAGGGATTTCTTGAGACAAACATCAGCAGACTTCCTTTCCAATGAAGAATGTACTGTTTATATCACACAAACATGAGATTTCAACGGGCGTTCACTGTGATTTGTCCCTGTTAACAAACACACAACATCAGACCGACTTGGTGCAGATCGCAGGACGGTTGGCAACCCGTACATCCGGCAGCTATGCCCAACAGGATTCATCTTGTGTAGAATGAGCAAGTCGGCTGTTACCCATGCCGTTTTCACTTAAGCTAACTATATATTCCTCACGACTTCAATGTCATTATGTTATCCTCTTCCTCAGGACTTCCCACTTTGTTTCGTTATCATCATCTCTTCACTTCCACAGCAGCAAATCATGGCTCTACAAACACCTCAGCAAGTTCAGCATGGAACAGAATCGAGCAGAACGACAGGCGCTTCTTCCAATATGCGACTCGCTGAGACCCAACTACAATGCAGACACCACTTAGCTCACCGCGATGCTGGAATTGCGGCCACCAAAACCATGACCCTGGACGCACAGTTGAAAATTGTCCGTAAAACCTGAAACAGCAAGATCAAGTAGCAGCACGCGATCGGATGAGAGTATTGTCGAATCGAGGTAGACGACCCTCAACAAATGATATAACATTCAGTTGGCATACATAGAGAGATGTGTGACCAATTTCTAGCCGCCCTTGACGGGAAACCTCCATGGTCGACCAAGGCATTTGTCCGCACAGTTTGCGAAATCGAACATCACAATGTTGGCAACTCTGGGATTTTGGAGGACGAATTTAGTGATAAGAATCCCCGAGAGTGGACCAAGGAGGCTGTAGCCACATTACAGGATGCTACGGAAGCGTATATGGTTGAGGTAATGGCCAAATGTAATATGTAGATGCAGCAACTAATTTCCTTGTAGGTTTTCAACATGTCTGCAACTATGGCAAGGCAAGGAGGTCATGTACAGCTAGAACAGTCTGACATGCGCCTGGCTTTGAATATGGCCAAAATGGCCAAAGGGAGGTATTGGCACACCGCAATAGAGGAAACGCAATTCTTGATCAAGAAACCTCAGGCGGAAGTCCGAGAAGACAAGAAGCGGGGAGTTCAGTTTCCTGGGCGTGAAAATAGGAAGGCTGCGATGGAAAGACACCCGGCTATACTTTGGGAAAATCAGACGGTCGGCTTCCTTCCTTGCCAAAATGGCGCAAAATGGAATCCACAGACACACTGGGGACGTAAAGGCACAGGTGCACCTCCACCAGAGCGACTCAGCCAGCCGACACCAGAATCGACGCCACATCCATCTGAAACGCCACCTGTTCCACCCAGTAACAATGAGGCAGCGCACTTATCCGAAATCGAAGGTGTGCCACCAGGATATGTGTATATACATACTCCTCTTCCCAGTGCTCGATTTTTCAATCAAGATGCATATGCCAAGGATCGCAAGCGTGAGAACGATTTTGATCCAGATTTGCTGACTGATGAAGAAACATCCGCTGGTTAGTACACTATCTGCTGCGTGGTAATGCAGCTGACATCCATTTTGCAGACGACAGCACCCAAGTGAGCGAACCTGACAGTGAACATGAGCATTGATCGAATGAAACAAGATTTTTGGGTGTATTATTGTCTACAATTAGCGGACACTTTAAAGTATATCTTATACGATATGTTTATATGTATTATTAAAGAACAATGTAGTGACGAAGGATAGAGTATATGAAGATGGTACAAAGGCTGCCGAAACACCATTAATGATATATTACGCCACAATAAATCATACCATATTGTGGATACGCCCATGGCAAAATGAGTGTCAAAGGAGCGTCAACGATTTTTGGTCTTGCATCATTGGTAATCTGCTTGGCGAACGGCTCTGACCATTCATAAATGCGGTATTGGCTGGCTTTATAGGCAAAAGAGCGAACCTCACACTCCCTGCCCCATTCTGAAATTGAGCGTCAACGGAGTGTCAACATTTTTTGGTCTTGTAAGTCGGGTAAGTCAAAAGCGATATGGTCGTTCCTATATATCATCAATGTATTGGCCGCCTTTATGGGGAAAAAACATCGCGACACGCTCCGTGCCCCTTCATGAAAATGGGCCTCACTGGACCCTCAACAATATTTGTCCATTCATCATTGGCAATCAAAGCGTGATGCATTTGTCATTGTGTATAGACGATGTTTTGACAGTATGTGTAGGCTAAAACGGTCATGAACTCTTCGTTGCATCATTGTACATGAATTCAGTTGTTACTGTCCGGGAGGCTGTCGCGGGAATGTTGCTTGCTTATCAGCCTAGAGTGTCTGCCAATTCCTCCTTAATAGAGGTTAGCAATCATGCACCACTTATATTACACAAGATGCGAGACCTGAAATCGTTGACGCTGATTTGACGCTCAATTTCACGATGTGGCAGGGAGCGTGTCGCTTCTGCCTTTGCCTATAAAGGAGGCCAATACCTCAGTTATGACTAGCTGCAACCAATGCGCGCTCTGATTACGCAGGATGCAAGACCTAATATTGTTGACGCCTCGTTGACACTGATTTCCAGGATGAGGCAGGGAGCGTTCGTCTACATATTTTGATCACAAAGGCGGCCAGTTCATCCAAAAAGAACATCGATGTACCATCTTAATATTTCACGATTACCAGTAAGATATCTGAATGTGACCATCCATAGAACAACCTGAAATGCAAAACCGGAGATTGGACCTGACGGGTCTAGCCAAACCCAGCGAAAGCCGTGGGTTGACGGGTATGCGGCCGGGTTCGCACCACCAAGACGCAGCGGATCAGGTTTTTGGACAGTTCTTGAACCGAACCGAACCGTTATTCCGGTCCACACCCGGACCGCTGGCGGGTCACCTGGACTTGTTGCTGACACTAGGAGTAGTACATCCACTGTCGAGCAACACTCTGGCTGGAATGATCTTGTATCCTCGGAATGAGATCAACATTTTTATTTCGTGTCTTCTTCCTGACTTAGGTTCAGGTGAAGCTTGTTACAGTGGGTTGGGTGTGATTGAATCGCTGGAATGGAAAGGATTCCGTTCTTGCGAGGTACTCATGACAAACTGCCTTTTGACACAGCTCTGGTCACAATGGGTCGTTAATAATTGGCTGGTAAGACCCATATTGTAGGGATAGGTATGTATGTATCTTTACTTCTTAACTGAATGCTATGTGGCCATTACATTTCAATTGGTAGACTCATCCTCAGGCATCAGTTTATTGAATCTCAACTAAGCGAGCAATATAAGGAATACACTATCGTTTCCATCCCCCTATTTCCATATGAATCAGTACCACTGCCTCTATCTCATAGCACTGTACCACAGGGTTCCTGTAATTGTTCAACATCTCATCGCTAGAATCCACTTCGTGAATTCATCTACATGCACAGATCTGAGCCTTGGGCTAACTCCCAGCTGCTCCAGCCATGGCCAAGACATCCTTTGGATCGTCATGTCAGAGTTCTGGCTAATTACCTTTACAGGATGAAGCCCCAATTGATTTTCGGCCGAATTTCCACACATCATGGTCTATGCCACAGCGAGCACATTTGCCCTTCTCAAATCCTGCCTCGACAAGAGATTGTGCAATTCCTTCCAGGGCTTTCTTCTTGTCCATATGGACAGGAGTTTGACCCTTAGTCTTGTCCTCTTTCTTGAGTTTCTTGGAGCCAGACATCCCTCCTGATCCACAATCCTTGGGTTTGTCTTCTGTTTGATCCCCTTCATCCTGACACTTCCTTTTCTTGTCCTTTTTCATAAGACTTCAGGAGTTATCCTTCAAGGACTGCTTCTTCTGCAGCTTTAGGTATTCCTCCATTGCAAGTCCAACCCATTGAGTGCTCTCCACATAGTCAATGTTATTTCGAGGTTCTCTTTTGGTAGTTGACAGGCGATATTGGAGATCTTCTGAAAGCCCATCTCGAAGGAAGGTCCTCCATGGGGTGCCAATTACGCAGACTGTGTAATTGAGGGTTGCCATGTCCATTAGGTAGCTCTCAATGTCTCCCACGTATTTGAGTTCCCTCATTTTGCCTAGGGCTTTCCATTCTTCTTGTCTGATGAGGAATCTCTCTTCCATTGCACTCACAAAGGGGTTACATTTGTCCACCTGGGAGTTTTTCTTCATATACTCAGCTCTTGCATTGTACCAGGTTCCAGCTTTTCCATTCATTACACCTCCAATGCATATGATCTTGTCAATATCATCCTCAAAGTCTGTACAGTGCCACTTCATACAGTATTGGACTAAGTGGAATCAATATCGCCATGGGAGGGTGTCGTCAGATGGATCTTCTATTAGCACATTTGGGTTCGTGATTTGGGTATTTTTCTTGTTGTATCTTCGACTAGGGCTGCGTCCACGAATAGAACCACTGTTTATAGTAGAACCTCCTGGTAGTAGCAGCAGTAATCTTCCTAGACCATGCCCTCTTCTGAGGTTATCGCTGCTACATGTTAGGCTTGAACAGTGATGCAGGTCATGTCCATTGTGGAATGGGGGAAGCGGTGGCTCATCTGAGTGACCAACCCAATTACCATTGCTGCTTCCACCCCCTCCAGCTCCTTCTCAAGAGAGACCCTGTCCTCCACTTCAGGCCTTACTGAATCGTGGTGAAGAAGGCAGTAGGGAGACCTCTTCAGTGGCTTTGTTTTTTACGATTTCCCATGTCCCAGTTTTTTGACTATAAATCCATTTGCAACCACTTGTGGTTTCCATTGAGGCTCCATCCTGTGGTTGATTGGGGTGTCCTTCTAGGTTGTCAAGTTTACCGTTCTCTGCAACTGATTCTGCCAGACATCTGATGGAGCATTGGGTTTCCTTTGGGACTTCCATCACCAAAATGTATTTCAGTCACTAGGAGCCTCCAGGAGTGTCTGAGAGGATGTGGAGTGTCAACTTTGTTGAGCTGATTGGAAGTACGGATATCACTATGCCAAGGACTATGATGTAACTTGCCTCTTTTGTAGTTAGCACCATTAGTCATCGATCGACCTTATGTCGATGCGACATATCTCGTTACACGATACAATAGACACCTTCGCATACGCCCGCGCACACTCGACTACTCGAGCACACGCCACCGTACAACAGGTTATGAGCCCTTGCGTTTAAAAAGGGCACCGACGATCAGCACTTCCATTTTCGTTTGTCGAGTGGAGGTCAACATCGTCACGGAGAAGCGTCTCCACAAGCTAAGCGATTACCCCGCATTTCCGCCGTGTTTCTGACGGCGGCTGCTGGACGTCACCCGTACAGTCTGAGAGACTACGATAACTGACGATTGCGATACAAGATTAGGATCGTGCGAGATGAGTTCGACGACGATCACCATCACCAAGTTCAATGGCACGAACTATGCACAATGGGCAACCGAGATGGCACTACTTCTCGAGCAGAAGCAAGTGTACGGTATCATCAAAGGATACGACGACAAGCCGGAAGAGCCAGCAGCAAACGCGACCGCTACAGAGAAGGCCGCTTTCAAAGACTGGATGAATCGCCATGGTGTTGCCAGATCGACTATCCTACTCGGCA
>Ga0307512_10001956_pt1 | contig 27490 bp, 31 predicted proteins | sample 14_EM_MG_FD_200267 | JGI IMG/M metagenome (GOLD analysis project Ga0307512, IMG submission 200267) | Populus trichocarpa ectomycorrhiza microbial communities from riparian zone in the Pacific Northwest, United States - 14_EM | ecosystem: Host-associated > Plants > Roots > Unclassified | place... | reverse complement strand
CCCACCCCCTCCCCACTCACGCAGACCCCATCAGGTTACAACCTCACCTTCGCCCCTCCCTGACAGAATGGAGGGAAATCAAGTGGTGTACTCAGCGATTACCTCTATCCCTCCACAGAAAGCACAACACTTCCTCCTTTACCAGACCTATATGACTAGATGCCGGGTTTATATTCAAAGCAGAGGTATACACCAAGCTACATCCTGCGCTTAAGGTCAACGACGGTGATAAGGCGGAGTCGTCGGCCGGGACTTATAATGACACTGAAGAATCTTACACACTGCAATTATCGTACTGTTTGAGCTCCGCGCTCAAGTCCATAAAGTCACCGTAATGCTTCCCTCCTCTCCCTTCCCTCAGCAATAACACTACGCCTCCCATCCGCATCCGCCTTCATCTTTGCTGCAACCTCTTCAACGAGCAATTCGAACCTGGCCCACTCAGTACGAAGAAGCTAGGTACATATAGATGCGTATATACCTTGTGTCCTATGTGTTCAAAGGCGACGGTACACGCATATGATCAATATGGAGGGTGATGTACTATGACATTGCGAGGGGCGAACCCACATAACTGGGATGGTATCTTCCCTAGTTAGTGGCGTGTGGTCATTGAACAAGGGGCAAACTGGTTGGTCTGGCCTTTATGCGTCATGCGTAAATACCATAATCAGCGGGGGCGTGCCAGTGCCGCCGTCAAAAGGCGCAATGGCGGAGGCAGAAAAGGTAGATGGAAGGTGTCTCCCCTACCTAGCCGGTCATCCGGAGGGGGGGGATTGGGCACTGTCATACTCTAGAAGAGTGAATACAATGATTAAAACAATGACAGAGACAACATCATTGCCCCAGCCCAGGGCCAGTTCCGGAGTATCTGCTAGTATTCATACTCGCGAATTCTCCGCGAAGACACCACAGAAGCCTTGTGAACTGCTTCTCGAAGCTATCCACGGTATGGGTATCAGATGCGTGCGAGTGACACGCTGCGAGACTCATTTGGACTTCCATCAAGACTCTGGACATCTTCCTTCCACTGATGCTATCCTTCACTTTAAATATGATCCTTGAGTTGTTTATCTAGAGTTTCTAGTAGTTCTGCTTTGTTCTGCCGCCCACGAGAAAGTTTTGCAAAGGTACAAACTAAAAAGAAGTGGTAGCAACTCGTTTTGATCGAGGGACCTCCAGGTTACGAACCCAGTGCGCATCCGCTACGCCAAGTTACTATTTATAGAATCATAATAGAATCTGTGATCTTCGAGATATCAATTAGAGTTAGTTTGACTTCAGTGAGAATAGAGTACATCATATGTGTAATTAGGGTTAATGTCACTTAGTGAGGAGTCAATTACAACGACAGCCATGAACACCCCGCACTCAATCAACTTGATATCAGTTCATTCTCTGCATAATCACCCGCATTCGGCACCGGTTTTCATGCACCCAAGAAAGCAATTGCGTGCAGCTCTGATAATAAATCGCGGCTTGTAAATTGACATCAGGTGAGGATGAGTATAGTAGAGTACTGCACGCGCTTAAAATTGACATCATCTCCTTTCGGCGTCTCCCGGCCGCCGGCATCGTTCCCCACCCCACCACAAATGCCCCCACGAATTCCATATCTCCTCCGCCGGCCGTTGGGCCAATCCATCTGTCCACGCCGTCTACGGCACTCCGCTTCTTCACGCACCGTATACAGCGCCTCAGAAACTCCCATTCAGCCCCCTCCCACCGCGCCAAAATCCTCGATAAACCTGAAAGCCATCCGTGCGTCCCCAGACTACCATATCCAAAACTGTATCAACCGCAACTACACCGCGCTCTCTACATACCCAACGCAAATAGTCGAGCTGTACGATGAATGGGCAGGATTGCAAAAGTCTATCCGCGGCGAACGGGAGCGCCATAACGTGCTTTCAATGCAACTGCGAAAGGCTACCAAGGAAGAGAAAGAGGAATTGGTGAAAGAGGCGCAAGCCCTAAAAGCCAAAATTTCCTCGGTGGAATCCAGAGAGCAAGAGTTGGAACGTACGATGAAGCAGCTCGCTAGCACACTGCCGAACAGCACCCACCCAGAGACACCGATTGGAACTGAACCCAAAATCCTAGGATACATCAACGAGGCATTTGCACCTGGCGTTGTTGATCCAGAGAAGATTGTCAAAGGACATGTACAGATTGGATCGGAGTTGAAGCTTCTGGACTTTGCGGATGCGGGTGTGGTTAGTGGGTGGGGATGGTACTATCTTCTCAACGAGGCGGTACTGTTAGAGCAAGCGCTCATAAATTATTCCCTTTCATTAGCGATGCAGCGTGGTTGGCAGTTAGTTTCGCCGCCGAACATTGTTTACACCCATATGACCGCAGCGTGTGGCTTTCAGCCGAGAGATCAAAACGGCGAGCAACAGTCATATTTCGTGAATGAAGGGCGCCACGTACTCGCTGGTACCGCGGAGATTCCGTTGGCGGGAATGAACTCTAATAAGACGTTTGGGATGGAGGATTTACCGATGAAGGTTGTAGGGGTTGGAAGGGCTTATAGGGCAGAAGCGGGAGCAAGAGGTGTCGATAGCAAGGGGCTGTATAGGGTACATGAGTTTACGAAAGTGGAGTTGTTTGCATGGGCACCTCCACCGCCGGAGAATGGCGAGGCTAAAAACGAAGATGAAGTCTCCGCATCCACTTCCCACGCTTTCCAGGCTGTCGAAGGGAAGCAGCATCAAACTGCTGATGATATTTTTGATGAGATGCTGGAGTTTCAAAAGACATTTCTCTCCTCGCTCGGACTTCACGCCCGTATACTTGAGATGCCGACTACGGATCTTGGCGCATCGGCTAGCAGAAAGATCGATATCGAAGCTTACATGCCGTCTCGTGCAAAGAAGGACCCGTGGGGTGAGGTCAGTAGTTTGAGTAACTGCACAGACTACCAGAGCAGACGGTTGAACACAAGGCTCAAACTGGAGGGCGGGAGTGGGAAGAAGGCGTCGTTTCCTTACACCCTTAACGGCACAGCATGCGCGATTCCTCGAGTTTTGATTGCGATTCTGGAGAATGGATGGTCGGAGGAAAGAGGAGGTATTGTGGTTCCTGAAGTTTTGAGGCCGTTTATGAGCGGATTGGATTTCATTGGGAAGAAAAAGTAGGCTCGTCAGTAAAATGCTTCGCGTAACTATCGTGTTCCTTAGTCATTCTTTGTAAATCATGGGCGAGTGATAGTTAAGGTTTGTTTTGCGATGCCGTTTTGATATCTGGCAGTCTGAATAGCAACGTGAGCTAACACTCAAAATTGCCATTCAACATCAACCACACACTCTCTCCGCAATGGTCTTGATAGCCATGATATCTTCTTCGCTTCTCACTCCTCTGTTATTATCTTCTCCATTCTAAATACCTTTCTTCCAACCGAATTCTTCCTCTACCCACTATCCTCAATCGAATATTGATTCAACCATCGGGTTTCAAACACTCACAATGAAGTTCTCCATATTCTTCGAATCGTCATCCTCAACATTCCAGTTGCCCAAGTTCAACGGAGATGAGCAGTTAACGGAATATAATCACGTGCCTTTCTTGCTCCAGCCACCGCCAAGCCACATACAATTAATTAGGCAACAATGTGGCTTGCCAAGCCAGTTTCGGTGAGCGTTGGCATCGCAAACCTCTTTCACCCCCAATCCTGCGCAAGGCGGTTAACTCCCAACTTCAGGTCATTCGACGAACAACCCCCTTCTTATATACCACAAAAACCACCCCCCTCGGCAGACGAACAGTTCAGAGCATTTTTCTTCCCGTGTCGAAATTGGTTTGGACGTCGCACCGATATGGCGACCTCGGGTCGATCCCTAGGTCTCGGATCGCGTGCGAACATCCAAGCGACATCGTCTCCTTCTTTCATGCGCCAGACTACAATGGCCAATACCTCTACGACCACGATGACTTCTACAAACCCTACCCCCAAGAAGCGCCGCGGCTTTGGTCTGTTTGACAGCGAAGATGAGTATGACAATGATTTTGTCGAGTCGCAGAAGGAGCCCGTTCAGTTCAGCGGCGATATGAGTGGATTTGCCAGCATGAGCGACAGCGAAGGACCTTCGAGAAGCGCAACGAAGAGCTCCAGCAGGACATCTATCCTTACCACACCGAAGCGGAGGAGTGCCATTGCCAGCAGACGGAGCACCCCTTATAGCTCTACGACCAGCAGGGCGTTGATGAGGGCTAAGCGTGGGAGTAAGGAGTCGTCTGAGAATGAGGAAGAGAGGCTGATCAGCGAGAGCATGTTCGGTCCTTCGCCAGTCTTGGGGAAGAGTCAGAAGGGGCGTTTTGTTATGAGCGGTGCCTTGGGATACTCAGAGGATGAACAGCCATCTACGGAGCAGGAAACGGATCCGGAATCATACAGGACCCCGAGTAGGGAACTCTTCTCCAGGAAGCCAAAGTCGCCTCGTCAGCAATCAACTGAAACGAATCAGCTCCCAGAGGGTAGCAAGATTGTCAAAAAGACATGGGGCCAGTGGTTGAAGAGCATTCTTCCCGATGTCGTCACCAAGCCTGTCGAGTCGATCATGCATGCATCCCACCCCGAGGAGCTCGAAAGTGGTCCGGTTACACCCTTCAAGACTCCTGAACAATATAGAGATGGTGCTTTGCCTATTCCTGGTAGCTTTGAGAAGGCAGTAGCTCTCCCTCCCAAGGACGACAACTACATCAACCCCAACTTTTTGAACCACGATACTCAACGTACACCTATCAGGAGTTCTGAGGGGTTATTCCAATACAGCAACGAGTCTCCTTTCAGCATAGGTTCACCAGCAAGCACACAGTCAAATGCATCTCAATCGCCCGCATCAGCCAAGAAAGGATCCAGGGCACCTACAGCTCCCACGAGTGCTAGACGCATGATCTCCGCTCCTCCTGCAGTAAGCTATCGCAAGCCATCAAACTTCATTGAACGCATGCGAAACGCCAAGAAGCAGAAGCGCTATGATCCATACTCGAGACCATCTTCGACTCCTAGAAAAATTGGTGGCTCATTTACTGCTCAGCCATTTGAGGAAATGACCAAAGACTTGACTCCAGAGGAAGAACTCGAACTTCTCGAAAGGCGGGAGAAAGATCGCAAGGTCCAAGAGGCTGAAGATCGTTACCTTCGCCGCGAGACACTCCGAAGGCTCGGCCGCCCAGTTGAGGACGAGGAGATGTCAGATACTCCCGATGTTCCTTCCAAGAAGGGCAAAGAAAAGGCTGCCACCGTCGAAGATTTCCAGGAAATGGAAGATGGCATGGAAGGAGACCGCTCTGGCTCCACCACGCCTCCAGATTCTCCACCTCAGCAGAGTTCTGGATCTTCCCTCTTCTCAAAGCCCACAGGAGCTCCCTTATTCCAGTTCCAGAACATCGCTCCTAAGCCTGCCCCCCCTGTTGAGAAGAAAGCACCAGCCGAAATAGCCCCTATCGACAAGCCTGTGTTCTCGTTCACCTCTACAACCACGTTTGGCGAGCCAGATAGCGATAAGGAAAACATCTCCCAACCTCCTCCTCCACCAGTAATGTCGCATCGGGAACTCCCATCCCCTCCAGTTCCGGCGCCTACGCCACCATCCCTGAATGGCGGCCTCTTTGCCGAGAAACAGCCCATCGGAGGCTTCGGCATCTCGGACGCTCCCATCGTTCAACATTCCCCTCTTGTCTCTCCCATGTCTCCCATGAGCCGTCAGCGCTTCGATAAGTTCAAACCTCGTGTTTCCTCTGGCCTCAGAGAGAGCGCAACGATCGAGAAGGAGAACGAACACGACAAAGAGAACCCATCCGAAAACACCAACAACGGAGAAGGCTCCTCCTCTTCCGCGAAGCCTGGAAAGGCCACGTTTGGAACACAGGTTGTTCCCAAGCCGGCATCGCAGGTTGGTTCCAGTGGGGCATTGAGAGAAGTTGGAAGGAACTCGCCGGTGGGAACTGGTGTTAAGGTTGATGTTAGGGCCAAGATCGCGGCGGTAAGTTTTTCTTCCATCCATAGATTTGGGTGCGTGGTGCTAACGGGAATGCAGCTACCGGTTAAGGACCTCAGCCCCATTGCTGCTTGGCCTATTAACCTCGAGGTCCTCTCTGCTGGTATCGATATGAAGGTGCAGGATTACGTTAAGACCGCATTCACAGCATCTTCACAGGAACAGTGGTTGAAGGACTGGGCGGACGAGATCTTTGGTGCTGCTAGAGAGAAGGTTGAGAGATTGTAGCTGGACAGGCGTTGATATATACATGAGGGCTATATAACAGATATGATGGGATTGGCGGCAGGGCTGATGATATCCTTTTTATGTCTTTTTTTTGTTGCTTTGATATTACGGGTTTTTGCGAATAGGGTGCTGTTTTTTATCTTCTGCATTACTGGTTGTGATTACAGCGTTTTTCTTTCTGTTAATGGTCTTTTTTTGTTACTGGGGCGATGGTTTTTTATCATGATTTTATTTGGTACATAAGAGTCTTTTTTCGTTTGAACTCACCGTCGTCGTCGATACAACAGAAAATTTGATGATGGTGGGTGGAGGGTTTATGCTATGATAGCTAGAGGAGGATAGGGTGGATTAGTCTCGGAGTGTGATACACTAAGGATGGACGGAGGATAAATTGTCGCTATTTGCTGCTTGCTGTTGATGGCTAACGATTTTCCTTTTTCCATTTGTTTCTGTTTGTTTTGTTTTGTTCTGTTTTTGTTTGAAGTAAACTTAGTTAGTAGGCGGGGTAAACAGACTGAACTGAGCTAAATGAAATGAGTGGAAATGGGAGTTTTTGATATTGCGGGATGTAATGGCTTCCGGATGAGTGATATCCGACGTGTGAAGTGGTGGTGAAACATATGGATGTCTGCCGGGACTTATAAGATAGGACTACCTACCTCAAGACGTTCCATCCCGTCCCGTGTATCATCTAGGGTAATGAGTACAGATCATTCCTTCAAACTTCGCTCCCGAACTCCTGCCCGTATCTGTCTCCCTTTCCGACTGATCATTCATCTCGTTCTTGTCCATCTCGCACTCCAGAACTTCTCAGAAGCAAACGTATACCGTGATCCTATCCGCTAAAGCTATAACGTGTGCTATATTTGCTCATCCACAATCAATGTCATTCTACCTTGATACATTCACCAAGGTCATCATATTACCCTCGTCCGAAGACAAAACCTGACATTTAAAACTCCCTGTTTCATCTATCGGTACAATAGTAGTGATTCCATTCAATTTGACGGGAAGGTGAAGATGGCGCAATCGGTACTCGACCTGAAATTTCGATAAAAGTTTGCCTCACGTTGAAGTTTACTGCAGGATAACCCTGGGGGGCAATTTACCCCTAACCACCAGAGCTTCCGCTTCTATCTTACTTACACTATTATGTATCATTCTTTGAACAGAACAATTCCCGCAGTCGACCACGTTTGGCTATCTGGGTCTTTTGGGGCATAACCGTCCATATGATTGGAATTTCTGTTTCGGTGCACACCACCACCACTACCACCACCAAGGGTCGCACGGGGACGGCGAGAAGCGGGCAAGAAGCGGACAGGATCCGACAGGGATATGTAAAGCATGGGGGGTTTAAAGTCTCACATTGGGCACTTACTTAAGTACCTACTCAGTAGGTACCTAGGTAAGTACTTGCAAATCACCGTTCCTGCACGCCTCCCGGCGGGATATCGTACCATCATTGCGAACATTGCAACCCTAAACCTGGTATAAACGTCGAAATCACATATTTCATACCCCAGATCGGGAAGCAAATGTGGCTTGGCTGACCTGCTGCCATTACTACAAAAAAACATAATTAAAATATTCACAAGCTAGATAGAATAATCGGGCCAGGTCCGACCCTGCAGAATAACGCCCCGCATTTCCATGCCATAAATCCTACAACAACCCCCGCACGCCAATTCCTCTCTCTCAACTATCTCTACATCCAGTAGCAAACAGTACACCGTATCTCATAATGCGCAAAGTTTCCAAAATCTCCATTTGAGCTCTACACCTACACAGGGCACGAGCCAATGGGCTCCTGGGCGGGCTTGGTCTTAGGCTTCTTAGGCTTCTTAGGCTTCTTAGGCTTAGGCTTTTGGTCAGTGGAACTGACACCCGTGTTATTGGGCTTTGAGTTTGTATCACCAGGTTTTGTGGCGTTGTTGGAGGATGCGCCACCGGTGCCGTCCCAGACTTGGGGACCGGGAATAGGATACGTCTTTAGGCCACCGTAGGTGTTGTAGAGAATTCCGGGGCCATTATGAGTGTAACCGCCGACAAATGCGAAGGTTCCGGGAGGCTTAGCCGTTCCTCCATGTTCGATCATGATTTGGGAGCATGAAGGATAGACTGCTCAGTCTATTAGTTACTGCTACAATCTATTTGGTGCATACGGTACTTACACTGTGCGCCACGTGCATTGTTGGTAGTCCAGTCGGTATCAGACTCGTGAAGAGCAATGATTTCGGCTCTCAAAAGGTAGTTTCCTGGTGCAATAGACGACGGAAGAGTGAAAGAGACTTTTCCTTTGTTTTGAATGAGGGTCTGGACAGCCCAGACACCGTTTTCAAGACCGGACTCATAGAGCTTAGTCCAGACTCCTCCAGCACCGTTGGTTTTTGCATCGGCAATGTACACAGTGATGGGTCCTTTATGGGATGAAGCGATAATGTCATCACCGCGGTTGTCGTGATACCATTCTAAACCAATTATTAGTACCAGCTATTCAATCCCACTCCCAACATGGATGTCATACCAAAGGTTATTTTGTCACTAGCGTTAACATGGAGAGTATCGGGGACAGCAACATTGTTGACATTGCAGATGATGTCGTCTTTGGTGACATCCTTGATTGGGGAGTTCGTGGGAGGGCTTCGAACGTAGAAGCTTCTTCCATCACCCTGATCCACACCGTCTAGCCAAAGGCTGTAGACACGGGAGTGGGCTTGGGCAACACTGAAGAGACCAGCAATGACCGGGAGGAGAGCTGCGCAGTTGACCATTTTGATGTGTCTCTCGGAGGTACAATTGTGTGACTTTGACTAAGAAGGGCGGTACCGGACCAAATATTGAAATAATAAACAGCTGAAAGAGTGAGCTGTTTGAATGGGAAGAATCGACTAGAGAACCTGCCCCAGGCAAGTATGTTCAAAGAGAGTGAATGAGTGTGTTTGTACACAGACTGTGGTGAGGAACAAAGAAGTTGGCGATTAAGGGATGTTATATAGACAAGTCTCATTCCTCTAGCCGCAGTAACAAAAGGATGTTTTTAATATATTATTGCAGAACAAGTTCCCAGACTTCAAACATCGAACCTGCACATGGTTGACCCCCAGACAAGCATGCAGGGCTCTACATACTATCTACCGACTACTTGGATGGTCAAAGATGAGGTCCCCCCTCATCAAAACACGCAGTCAGGCTGTATTGGGCTCTTGGAATTATCCCCATGCAAATGATTTTTACTATACCAGATTTATGCCCAATGAGGCATGTAGTACGCCGTAAGCCTCCTCTCCGGATGCCCGCACTTTCCATTTTTGGCAGGCCACAATTGCACTTCAGTGGCTGTAGCGAACTCGCTTACTAGTAAACAAGCGTTTTATACCAGACCCTTGCTACATATATATAAGACGAAAAAGAAGGGGGAATTACGATAATCCGGTACAAGGTTCGATTTGCAGTCACTAGCTAGGAGCAGTCGCCTGCGGGACCATGTGTTCGTAACCCACGTCATGTCTTGCATGGTATCTATTATATTAAAGGTCTATCACAGCCACCAAACGCGGGATAAACTTCAACCCTGTGGTTTCGTACTAAATTCAGGCCTCCATATGATCTCATTCCATCAATTTCAGCCGCCAGGCTGCTTGATGAACATGTTGCTCTTCATTCAAAGAAACAATGAGGCAAGGCGGTTTGGCCTCTCTCCAGTTGTTGAAGGCTCCTTGAGCTACGGTCCGGAGATATTCAATCTACTGTAGAGTTCGTTTATTCAGTGGAAACACAATAGGGGAAGCCTAACCGCCTCATGGACTAGATAAAAGTTTTGTTTAATGTAAAAGGATCCAGGACTCCCGTTCTGGTATTAAATTTTGCTGTGAGACTAGAGTGCCGACGAGGGGCTAATTCACGAAAATCAGTGTGCTCCAGCTTTACTATTTTTCTAGTATTAGAATCGCGTTTTACCTACTTAAGTAGTCTCAGACCATTGTTGTCATAGCGTTTACCTAAAGTTCCTCAATTATACCGCTTCCGTGTGGTCGTTTGCCAGAACAAGAGCGTCTGGTCCTTTAATTCCCAGACAAGTAGATGCCATCTGCCAAACACCGGTGCTTACACCGATGCACAGATAAGCTTTTGCCCCTCAACATTGAACCAACAGATGCCCATTATGCGGTCTGATTCTTGGGTGTCGATATTACTCTACTTCTTTACTCTTACAGGGAACTCATGCGTGCTTGTATTTAACGCCCGAAGTGAGGATGCACAGGCCGTGATCCGGTTAAATTAAGTTATCGTATCATGCAGCCCAAGATAATACATGCAAGATCTATTTGCGGTCGGGCAGGCGAGTATGCGGCGTCAAAGCAGCTGGTACCCGCTCAAAAGGAAACCAAGTATCCTGCATACAAGCGCTTCGTTTTCAAAATGATTGAATGGTTGTACCTAGCCTCGGCAACGCACGAACTCCTGCGCATTGTTATGAAACTAAACCAAGCGGCTACGTGCATATGAAAACAGAACATCAGCTCTCTGTGTTGAGGCACCATTCCATATCACTCAGCGCGCCTTCCCATTTCGCTAGGCATGTCACTCAGGTACCGGTGTACTAACTACCAACGTTAACTTGTATACCTTCTATATATGAAAGTCTCGCAGTGGATCCCTATTAGCCTACCCACTGCATGCAACGATGGGACCGCCGAACGTGGGTAAGTGCTCGTTTTGTTGGAAACCCAAGGATGCGGTCACAACCCCGTGTACTACCCTTACGACCCACATATATGCAACATACCCACTCCCTTGGTTCCCGCATCCCAGTACGTTCAGCCCCATAGACTGATACAGATATAGTCCAACGATTGACTTGCACGGTATCCTCTGATGGGACGGATTCTTTCCGGCAACATTTCACCCTTCAAGGGCCTGCGTTGGCGGTACTGTCTACAATTCCCCCTCATCCTCGTCCCTATTACCCGTAACCAGCTTGGACGAATACTTTTCATGTTCACGTACCTAGTATCTGACTATTCGGAGCGCGGAAACTCTCTCTGCATTCACCTCAGTAATTTTCTATTGTTTGCCTTGCCACGCGTTTTAGCCCACACAGAACCTAGTATTTTAATATCTCAGAAACCTTCGATAGACCTTACGAAGTTGAAGATGGAGAACTGGGCCTTGAGTCTACAGTGAAACAATGACAGTCCTCAGTAAATTCATCTATTTTCGCCGGCATGTATGCGTAGTCTTCCTAATTTTCACCCCTACATTGAGCTGTATATACGTATGCTCATTTGGAAAATCTTCCAACTAAGCCCCTGCCTCATTCAGACGTCGTTGGGTTTGCATTGAAACACCGGTATTATCAGCGATGATTATTAGCGTAAGATGGATGAAATCGGCTGCCTGACGTTGCAAACAGAGGCAGCGGCGTAGATTTCAGACCTCGAATAACTAACGGTAATTTCGGCGGGGGCATCAAGGACGGGCTTGCTTCGATGGTTCGCAGTATAGTAACGAGGGTACTGCCGTACTGCCGTGTAGAGATGAGCAATTTTTGACGAGCATCCGGGGCCGGGTTGCCGGAGGCAGACGCACCGAGGGATATGATGAGGTTGATAGCGTAACGAGCAAGCAGTGGGGTCTGGAATACTGTAACTTCAGAGTACGAAAGGTTACGGTTAGGCGTCAAGCGCGGGAGGAAGCGCGCATATCTTCAAATGTGCATCGCACAGAATTCATATGCGCCCTTACCCCGTTTCAAGCTTTCAATAACTTCTTCGATCGACTCGACGTGCATGAGTTCTCTAGAATTTCCCTCTGAAAATCTGCGGGTGATTGTTGTTTCATGGTAATTATAGATCTGTTCTGACACCGGACTGGACAGTACACAGCACAGCTAGCTACAACCCATTCAGAACCGAGTTGATAGATCCCCCGGAAGCCGACTCAACATTGTCCCTATGTACTCCATATCCCGTTGTTTTGGCAACTGAGTAAATTTTCGATGAGTTAGAGACGATCGAAAGGCTTATAATAGCGGCCGTGCTGCGTAAGGCAGGTTCTGATATGTAAATAATCTGCTTATTCGGTTTACAGAACGGCATGTAGAATGGGTAACGAAGCCGGGGTAAGTAGCGGTGTGTTGAGAGAGCGCGGTAAGTGACCGCATGACAACTCATGACTTGTACCCAGAATGGGTTCATATATTATTATTTGGTTTATACCTTCGACTGTGATGGTCATATCGGAAGAAGTGTTCCACTTTTACGATTTGTTATCTCATAAACAATGATACCAAGGTGTCCAGTTCGAATCTTGTGGTGGTCGTTATCTCCTGCTAGCGTAAGCAGCATGTGAGGTTGGCCCTAAGAAATGAGTAATATCTTCAGTTCGGAAACGAAGCAGAGAGACTCAAACCATAAGATGGCGGTACAGGATCGCACCGAAGTATCCTTGAGAAAGCAGTTCTGTAAGGAATTATAACTTCCATTTCTTTTTTTGGTTTTGGATATCATATTAATATTTATTAGGATTGTACACACAAGAGAAGATTTGATGTGGATCCCTTTTAGACGTTCTTTTATCGCGTTCTTCCTTGAATTCTTGCTTCGTATTCTATCATCCCAACAAATTCTCAACACTCTCCTAAATCTCCCGCGGAATCTCATTCAGCTCCCAGTATTTCTCCGTATTTCTATCCTTCCTGTCATGTGCTTTCTCAACTCTAGTTCCCTCTACCGCCCTTCGGACTCCCTTTTCCACCCTTCCTAACACATCATCGCCCCTTCTCTCGATCGCATCCAGCATTCCCACCGCCCCAAGTAGCTGCAGCAAAAACAATGGTGCATGGACCAATCTTGCCTGCCTTCCAGGAATTTCAACAAAAGAGAACACCACTTGCATTCCCGCAAACAGCGCACCAAGTGTCAACAATTTCTTTGTTTGCAATCGCCTATTATCAGGCATCGCAGTGGCAGAATAATAGATTAGACTACTCAACAACAATCCGAAGTCGATGACGAACAAAATCTTGGGATGGTCAAAGATCCCGAAACCATAGCGGGCCGAGACCGGGTCTGGAGTAAGCGTTATGTCGTGTCTGTGAACTATGACGTCGAGAACCCAATGTGAGATTGTCGCTGCGTTGATGGCGAAAAAGGATTTTAGGCCGAGCCCCCGGGTGAGTGTGACGAAAAGGCCAAAAACTAATCCGATTACTCCCATTCCTAGGAGGGAGTGTGTATACGGATACTTTGCGTCATAGGGAAAGCAGCCATGGTGTGGACGATAACGAATCTCTTCATATCCACCGAGAGAGAGAGCCAACCATAGGATATCGGGGAGGGTGCCGGCGAGTGCGAGGAGAGAAAGTGGTGTCTCGGCAGAGAAGGGCTTGAGAAAGAAGGCGGGCGCAAAGTGGGAAGTCCACATCTTGGGGTAGTTTTTGGGAGGAACTTCGGAGTGTGATTTTGATCGTGAAATCTGCGCAGGCGTGCCAGAGGGAGTTGATCTTATGCCAGAGTATGGGTTGACGTGGGGCGAACGTCATAGTAATAGTACAGTAGGTCATAGAGCTGGATAATGAGGAGATAGAATCAACTGTTGTGCACCGGGCTTTGGGAAGGCGTTATAGCGGATTTCTAGGAAGATCGCTTGGACTTGCTTGGACGTTCTGGGGGGATTTTCAAGTACGTACTTATGTAAGTGTCGAGACGATCCAGGACCAGTGGTATAAACAACGGAAGTTTGTTAATAATGATCTATCCTTGCGTTAGCTTTCAAGCTCTAGGATCGTGTGCCAACTAACAGATTTGTGCTACGGATGGGCAACGAAGTTGCTTAGTGATTCGCCGTGATGGTGGGTCTGGTCATATCTCTCCACAACCTTTCGTGCTTTAAAACGCTAACAGCTGCTTCGCATCAGCGCAATGGAACGAGCCTTTATTAAATTGCCCAACAATTGTGTGAATTTTAGATTGCAGTCGATAACTATGCAGGGATTAAAGATATCGCTAATCGATCGTACACCTCCACCCCACATTCCACAACCTCTTTCAACAAGGTGGATCTTCTGCCACCATTTACGACTAGACCCTCTAGTCTAACAGGTTCCGCAAACCACGAAACCCTCTTTCCGCTACTCCAATAACAATCCTACTAAGCTGAATCTCTTATTGCCCACGCCTCTTGATCTCTCTAAGTCTCTTCACCACCATTGTCTAGCGAGGCGCCCAGTAAGTAGTGACCCATAGCACCTTCGACCATAAAGCTAATTGAGGCACTAGTGTCGAGTTTCCCGCTTCCCGTCGGCCAAGCTACAACGACATCCCAGACTACCCTCCGCGGCCTGCTGAGCATATTCAACTCCCTCGACCAAACTGAACGTCACGCATTCCTCAACGAGCTATCGCAGCAGTTTCGTCCCTCGGATTGGTGGTATCTGGAGGGGATTTTTGTGGCCCGCACTATTTACCGTGATATTATTGGAACACTACCGATTGAGATCTCTGTCCAAATCTTAGAGTATCTCGAGCCGAAACATTCTGTCCAGCTTCGCTACGTCTCGAAACGATGGAGTGAACTCCTCAGTTCTGACGTCGTGTGCACGGCATTAGTCAAGCGGTGGTACCCAATCGATCTCAAGTTGCACATGAACAAGAAACCCTGGCGATGGATACTTGAGAATGCCTCATCGCGAGACCAGTCTCTTTTTAACATCGACGGCGATACTGAAGAGTGTCTTTTTGTGCAACCAGAATATGATGAAACCCGATATCCTGGTGAGCTGTATGATCCGGTATTGGATCCATATCGATCGTTTCTGGAGGGACGGGTTGCTTACATTGACTTCTCTGATGACCGTGGTGGGCGCTTCGTGTGTGTTATCGATCTGGTTAAAGAACCTGCTGTGCTGGTGGGGGAATTTGCAACACCCTCACGGATTACGTTCATCGGGGTGTATTTGATGAGGGATTATGTTATGGCTACGACTAGGGATACGACAATGGCGTATGTTTGGAATATCGCAACACAGGAGTGTAAAACGATTCGGCTGCCCAATACGAATGTGGATCGTTTTGTTGCTGATGGAAATATATTCGTTGCAACGATTCACGGAGAGGATGGGGCGATACTATATAACGCTATCGACAACAGCACAATTTCCGTGGGAAAGGGAATGTATAGCGCCCTCAATAACACGGTTTTTACGAAAGAGCGAATGTCCAGCGATGGAGTCGACACAAAAGTCAATATCCTCGACGCAGAGAAGGAGCTTCTTACCATGATACGTCGCGGCCACCATCAGCGCTGCCTGGTTCATACCTACTCCACTCGCAATGGTGAGCTTATCAAGACTAAAACCTTTGAACTACCGTATAGCATCAATCGGTGCTTGAGTACCAATCTACGCTGCGGAGAACACGATTTTATCGTGTTTATGAGTCAGGTTCGGCCTCCAAAGGACGATCCAAGGTTTGAAAAAGAAGATTTCTTCTGTATCCCGCAAAAGAGACACGTATGTACGCATACACTCATTTTCAACCGACAGACAGGTTGCTTCCGTCACCAGCTACTGTGGTTCAAGGATCTCACAACAGTTGCATCAGGGCTTCCGCGATATCTACATATGTATGAGGGTGTCATCCATGCTTGCAGCACGTGGGAAGTACACATTGGAGTAAACGTGCCAATGAGTACGGAGTCGTTCGTTCCCGTATCAACTTTGAGGATAAAGCTTATGATTCCTGGATATACGGCGGTTCATACCGTTTCTCCTGGTAAAATCTTGTTTAAAGGTTATGAGAGTCGAGACGTTAACAGCCCAATGGCCACGGATGTGCAAGTCTATCGGGGCGTTAGAGAGATCGAAGAGCGCTCAGAGGAGGATAGTAGTGAGGATAGAGAGGAGACTGTGTGATTCTGGCGGATTGTAATGCTGGTCTTATTTATCTGAAATATAACGGTGGAGTTTATGGTAGCAGAACTGGGTATAACTGTGATCAAACGAAGCAGAATAAGCTACCTGTCGCTTTCGGCTTTATTAAGTGTGGCTATCCTCTCCAAACATAACTCATATCTCGTATCCCCGGTATCCAACACCAAATATTACCTCGTCACAAAGTGTCGCAGGGCACCAACAGCGGAGTGCCCAAGCACAGCCCGGCCGGCTATGTTGAAGTTTCCACCTAGCAGCCTTCCCTCCACCAACTGTAAACTTCCTTGCGGTGCTGTAAGCCTCCACCCTTCCCCCCCCCCGAACAACCTTCCGGTTTATTTCATTCGGGACTATCTCTATTAGACTTCTCATCGTTTTCATCGCCTGAATTCAGAAGCTAAGACCTCCCATTAGTCTAGCGATCAATTGATCATCCCGAGCGGTTCTTACATAGAACTGTGCAGAGCAGCCGCAATATCTGTCGCTAGGCCATTTTGCACGGAAAACCCATGGCCCCATTGAGTATCAACCGATTGTAGGAAAGAAGAGTAGGCGGCCGTTAAAAATTGCAGACATTCTATACTAGGCTTTATCTTAGGGTCAGAAAACCACTGGCCGCTCCCAAGTTACAAGCAAACAAACATACCTCCAATCTGTCAAACCCATATTCTACTTCCTATCATTCCTCCTCGTTCTCCCCAACAACCGCTGCGACATACGTCTCGCCGACAACTTGGGCAGGTGGCATCGCATACACCCGCTGTCCTCAGTTTCTCGCAGGTTGATGGCTGAACACTCAAAGCACTTCCAAAAGTCGGATTCCTTCAGCACCTTGTACTTGCACTTCTCGCACCGTGTGTGGTTGCACATGCACTGGTTCGAAACGATGGGGCGAGTATCTCCCCTCCTGCAGTCGGGATCGTATTTGTACCCGCGACAGCAGATCCAAACTTCTTGACCGGAGCGAGCGTTAGTTGCGTAGACGCGTCCACGGCCATTCGCGGTAGAGGGTTCAGAGGTAGTAATCATGCTTTTAGTTTGATGGGGGCAGGAGAAGAGGGGGCTTTTAGTTTGATGAGGGCAGGAGAAGAGGGGGCTTTTAGTTTGATGAGGGCAGGAGAAGAGGGGGTTATATTCCGTGAGATAAGTGATCAGGTTGAATCATAGGCTGCGTCAAAAAGAAGGCCATTGTAGTGGGCCGAGTGACATCCAATTAAATCATATGTGTCTAGAAGAAGGCCATTGTAGTAGGCCGAGTGACACCGAGTGACATTCAATGTGCTGTGGTATCGACTTTCCCGATCCAGCCTAGCGCGTGTGCTAGCAGTAACGTGCACTCACCTCTCCCTTCGCGAAGGTTAACTTTCACCGGACGCCCGAGACTTGACTTGATCGCGCTACAAAATTAAATCCCCCCACACCAAAAAATGGACCCAATGCGCCAGCCGGTCCAGATGCGCGTCCCGCCGGGCTACAACCATAATCCCCAAGTCCCATCGCCCGCTCCTCCCCAGCAAGCCCGCCGCGGTCCCGGACCCATGATCGGCCAACAACAGAACAGCCACCAGCAGATTTCTGCTGCCCAGCTCGCAGCTCAACACCAAGCTGCACTCGCTGAACGCGAGCTCGCAAAGCGTCGCGCGAGGAAGCCGACTGATAAGGCGATCCCCGAGGGCGTTGAGGAGATCGTGCCCAGTGCGAAGGTTTACAGGGAGTTGAGGGAGATGGAGAGACGGTATGACGCAGCGATAATGAGGAAGAGATTGGATATTCAGGATGCTGTGAATCGGAATGTCAAGGTGTGTTTTTCAAACCGCTCGCCTGCTGTTTGTCGCTAACGCCAGGAGTAGAATCAAAAGACTATGCGCATCTTTGTTTCCAACACCGCTAAAGACCAGCCATGGCAGGTCTCAGACCGTCCACTGGACGAAAACGCATTCGACTTCGACACCGGCCAGATCCCTACCTTCCGTGTCAAGATCGAAGGAAAGCTTCTCGATGACGAAGAAGGCGATGCCGCCGAACGTGACCCAGACTCCGATCTCGGCCTCGCACCCAAGGACGTCCCCATCCCCGAAAAACGGAAGTTCTCGCATTTCTTCAAGAGCATTGTGGTGGAACTAGACCGGTCGCGCGATCTTCACCCAGATGGGAATACGATTGAGTGGCGGAAGCAAGCGCCAAACACCCAGCCGGCCACCTCTGCACTCGGTCTCGGTGGTCCTGCGGAATTCGACGGCTTTGAGTTCGAGCGCAAAGGCGACGACAATATCATGTGCACCATCAAGCTAGTCCGCGACGAGGTGCCAGACCGCTTCCGCCTCAGCGGCCCGCTGGCAGATCTGCTCGATACCCAAGAGGACACGCGCGCAGGCATCGTCATGAAGATCTGGGAGTATGTACGCGCCCATGGACTACAGGACCCGGATGAGAGAAGGACAATCAACTGCAACCCCGCCATGCGAGCCGTACGTTCCCCCTCCCCCTTCACTCCCCCACCACCTAACCACACATATAGATCTTCAACGCAGACCGCCTGTACTTCCCCCAAATCCCAGAGCTAACCCTTTCCCATATCCTCCCCTTGGAACCAATCACAATCCCATACCTAATCCGCTGCGACGTCGCCTCCTCCATGTCCCCGCAGATCCACGACATCACCGTCTACACCGACGACCCGATCCGGCACAAAATGTCGGCGATAATCCACTCGCCGACCTACGCGACAACGCTGCGCGAGATCCAGAGCATCGACGATCACATTGCCGTGCTGGTGCAGGCTGTCAACCACAGCAAGGCGAAGCGTGTGTTCTGGCAGGCTATGGCCGAAGATCCGGCGGAGTTTGTGAAACGGTGGGTTAGTTCCCAGAAGAGGGATTTGGATACGCTCTGTGGTGAGGCGCCGGGGAGGATGGTGGAGGAAGAGGAGGTCAAGAGGGCGAGTCTGTGGAAGGATAAGATTGGGGAGAGCGTGTATTTGTTGCTAGCGAAGCAGAGGGCGGGATAGGAGGGGAGGCATGTACGATTTCTGTTTTGATTTGTATTGGCTACAGGTGGAATGATATGTAAACATGGCTGCTTGTTTCTTGTTGGCGTAGCTGATCCATTTTCTCCGGTACAGCTCAATTAAAAGGAGTAACAATGTGCCCTACTTCCCACCTTCCTTTTTTCGCATCATTGCTCCGCTCAGCCAATCCATGTATTCTGTCTTTGAAGTTCCGCACTTCAAGTAGCCTGGTATGGAATCTCCAAAGCAAAGCAATTCGTACTGATCCCACGCTTCATCATCATCCTGGTCTATCCAATGTAACTTCATCCATTCCTCCTCTTCCGCAATGCGAAGCGCCTTCATGGTCTGTGAGACCTCCTGGTTGACTGTTAAGTGAACTGCACGAGCTTGTGCTGGCTTCTCCACCTCATCAGCCTCTCGGAGTGACTTAGTCTGCGCCCGTTCTGCCGCAAGTTGGGCGTCGACATGGTGGAACAAAGGTCGCAGCTGAAGCGTTGCATTAACTGGGGTGAGATGTAATTGATCTTTTCTAAAAGTTAGCCTGATGCGCGATAAAAACTTCAGTGTATAGACTCGGAGCAACATACCATTTTTAAAAATGCCAACCATGTATTTTGCTTCATCCGCCTGCATCTTGCTCCCTAGCGTCTGCTTGTTCAGCACTCTCCCCTTCTTCACCGCCTCTGCAAAGTCTACAAGCATAACGTCCACATCGTCCTCGTCTTCCTCATCTTCTCCCTTGATCTTCCTCCTCTTTCCTCCTCTGGCGCCGATAGCCTTTCCGGCCAACCCGTTCTCCTTGGCCTGCTGCGACTTCCGCAACACATCGCCCCATACCCGGCCCTTTTCTTGGTCAAAATTGAGGCCGACGTTAACAGGTACATCAACTTCGACAAGGCCAGCCTTTCCCTTCAGCCGCGCACCAACTGGGCACGAATTTTGGGCCTTGGTGTATGGCTTGTTTCTTGATCGCACGGGATATTGGAATAGGTAGAGATTCCGGGCTAGTTCTGAGGTCATAAAGACATTGTATTCGCGCACAACTGGGTCGTCGTCGGATGCATAGTGAGTATCATCGTCTTCCGAGCGCTCCGATCCGCTCCAGTCGCCGACGTTAGCCGTTTCCACTGGAGGTGCTTTAGTATGACATTCGTCATCTGAATCAAGGTAGTCGGTAGCAGAGGGTATGAAAAGTGGGACATCCGTGTGCCCTGATACTGAGGTTGAAGCTAAAACCGATGCTGACGAATCAAGCTTCGAAGCATCGCCTGTAAATTGGGACTGTGTCGTGGGCATGATGGTAATATACTGCTGCACCGGGAGTGGAGTTTAATTAGACAATCACTCAAAAATACAAAGTACGCAAGGAGTGAATATTGAGGGACTTATTTTTTGAATTTGAGTGGATCATGCACCAGGCGTTACCCGCCCTCAACCCTACGATGTGGCTCACATAAAAAGGTACAAGTTAGTGTAAGATAATCTAAAAGGACTAGCCAACATAAGGTTTCTTATAATCTTGTTTCCCGAATTTCGGAAGTACTTAATTCTTTCGAAATAGAAACCGAGCTGGCTTGAGGCGGTGCTCAGGGATGTGTCGTCTTAGGTGGCTTGTAGTGCATCAAACATCACTCATAACTTACTACGAACTGAATACTAGTGATGGAACATCGTCCCTATTGGGTAATAATCTAAGTATAAACCCCCAAACAAATGCTTTCTACCGAAACATAACGCCCGCCGTATGGTATAAGCCTTATCAAAAACGCCCTCTCGATATACAACAAACGCCAGCACCTACCACCCAGTCGGCAGTCCCGTCCCCCCCATCGAAACCTGACTCAAGAACCGATCCCTCTCCACCTCCACCTTCCCGCGCACCTTCAATCCTGCAATGAGGCTTCCCCCACACCAAACACCGAGACTCTTGACGCCGCGGATCTCACCCTCCGTTTTCTCGCGTGGTTTCTCGCCCCTTCCATAGTTCTCCTTGTCCTCGTGGTGGTGGTCGTGGTTCTCTTGCTCCTCCTCCACGTCTTCCAGACGGCTCTCACCCTCCGCAACCCCGTTCTTTGCCGCGCTGTTGGTGTCCATACCGATCCTTCCCAGTACCCACCCGCGCTCCTTCACGATCCCCTCCAGCTCTGTCAGCACGCGCGCCTGCAAGCCTGGGATCTTTGAGCCTCCGCCCACAAATATGATCCTTGAGATGCACACGGCACGAACATCGATAGCGCTCCTTAGCAGCGCGTTATACAGCAGCATCGGGAGTGGGGTGTCATCATCATCCGCAAACGCGGGGGTATCAGAGGCGGTAGTAGTAGGTACAAAGAACGCCTTCTCTGCGGGTATGGAAAAGCTCGAGAATGGTATATGGAGCGTGTGGCCGGATAGCGGGATTTCAAGCACCGGGTCATCATCACCGCCGCTACCAGCAGCGGGAGAAACATATCCGAGCCGCTCCATGACCTCTTCCACTTCGTCTACATCCGGCTCCAAGTCGTCATCCTGCGCAGCGAGGAAGGCGGAGAGAAAGGTCATCCATTTCTCGCGGAGGACTTTTATTGCGCGGCGACTACGGCCGTGGACGCCGATGCCGCGTCCTTCAATCGCGCGTAACTCGTAGACGGGGGTCACGATGGTTTCTTCCCAGCCGATGTCGACGACTAGGCCGCTCCTCAAGCCTGATGATACAACTGCGAGGACCGGGGAACTCATTAGTGTCACGGCGGGGCATTGGAAGTGTGTGAATAGTGCTGCGAGGATGGTGGTCAGTAGCCGGGTCGGGAACAGCGGGGGTACGGGGAGTAGGATCTTTCGCGTTTTCGAGTCGATGAGGAGATGTCTATCCCCGCCACCTCCATTAGTCCAGCCCCCGTTACCAGGAAGTTGCGGGGTTCACTTGTTGTACGCAACGCGCAGCCCCCTCTCCACTAGATCCTCCACCAATCCCAACTGTGCCCTAAACCCTTCCTCCGCCCCGCGCAGCGCAAACCCAAGATCCCACACGCTCCGCCCGCCCTTCCGTTTTCCCACCGCGGGGCTATTGCTACTAACTCTACCACCGACCCGCCTCCACAACGCGCTGCTCCACGCGAGCTGACACCGCGGTGTAGCCTCGTTCGTGAACCCGGCGCGTAACAATCGAGAGCCGATTTCGAAGATCAGTGGGTCTTCGTGTTGGCCGTGGAGGGAGGAGCCGGGGGAGTAGCGGTGAGGGGAGGCCGGGCTGCCAAAGGAGGGGGTGCGGAGAGATGGCGGGAGACCGCGGTATGTCGTGGGGGTTTTCGGATCCATGTGTTTGCAGATCGGGGGTTGGTGTATATGCGGGTGGTTGGGCGGCGGGAGTGTCAGACAACAAGGCAATTGGAGAGGTTGAAAATAAAGGTGGCGCTGGTGTGGCGCTAACGGTGGCTGCGTGGGCGACAACGTGCATATTCCTATTCTCGCCTCGTCCGCCTATCCTGTGAATGGAAGTGCGCCCATCCAAGGCAAGGCGGCTTGCTTTTTCTGCTACAGATTCTTGTCTGGGGGCAGCTCAATCAGCGGTGAACCCGATTCTGGATGCAAGTAGCTGCATCCGGCCGGAGGACTTACCAGTTTTTCAGATGTCTGGCTGCATTTTTGCTGCCGGAACATACGCCTCCAACCACAGAGCAGGTACGTACGTGGCACCCAAAGAACAACGTAGATTGCGTACACTGACTATCCCGTTCCAACCTCTCCCCCGAACAGCGAGACCGGTCAACTTGGGATCTCAATGCCCCACACATAACTGTGTCAGATCGGGCATGCTGGTTGGTCGATATTGCGCCACCAGAATTATTTATCAGAGGTGGCTATGAAGCTATGAAGCCAAACGGGCTAGGGCAGCACAGAGCGCACTGGCCCGCTATACTGCTCTGCAGGATGATGATGGAAGGATTTACCACACGCCTTGCTGGGGGAGTGAGGCAAAGTCAAGGTTCCAGGGTTGAGGTATTATCTTTGAATACAAATATTCCCTCCTCCCACCCGTTCCCTTCCTTTCTCCCCTCCCCATCCAGTCAAAGGAAACTACAAAGACCAACACCTTCACTTTTTGGGTTCTTATTTCCTCTCTCGCTTCATTTCCCATCACTCGCTGTCAACAAAAACAATCGCTATGCATTTCCACTATCTCTTCACCACGATCCTCGCCACGGGCGCCCTCGCAAAGTATGGCGAATACTACGACGACTACAGCGACGTGATGACCACGACGAGCACGGTCACCACCTACGGATACTACCACTCGTACCCCGAGAAATCTAAATCCGAGGAACCGAGCTTCTCCATCCTCCCCGTGCATTCTCCGCACCTCAGCAAGGAGGACACTGTCCCCCTCCCGGAACCTACACACACACACACAATCTACAACCACACAACGTACCACTACACAAAGTCCCACCACACAAAGTCTCACCACATCTACCCGCCGTACCCTATTGGTAACTCAACGACATTCTCGTATGGGACTACGGGGTACGGAACGAGTGTCAGTGTGGGTCCTAGTTCAACGAAGTCTGAGGCGACGAAGACGAGTGCGGCGGCGGCAACGAGTGCGCCTGTTACATCAAGTCCTCCTAATGGAGCGGGGAGGACGGGGGTTAGTGCTGCTTTGGTGGTTGTGGCGGCAGCGGTGGTGGGGTTGGTGGTTTAGGATGGAATTTGGAGGTAGAAAAGTTATGGAATTATGAGTTAATGGGTTCATGATGCATAGGTTTGGATGGATTGGGGGATTCAACGCTCTTTGATGATGGTATGACAATTGCATTTACATGTATAGGCCGGATTTGTTCGGTTCGGTTCGGTTCGGTTTGGGTTTTGGTGGTTTAGTATACATAATAATCGGAATACGGGGTGTGTGTGTGGTGTGAGAATATCAATTGAAGGTCCAAAGTTACATACGGTAGCGTGCATGTAGTGTGTTATTCGAGCAAGAAGTGATAAGTGATATCGGAACGACGGCATCCCCGTGTCCATGTGCGTGTGCCGTCATCGAGAGCTTTTTCCGGAGCATAAATAAACAAGCATACCCCCCCAGCCAAAACAAAACAACCACCAGCAGAGTAAGCCAAGGAAAAAAGCGCTTGCTGATGCATGGCCTTGGACGTAATTGGACGGCAGGCGCGTACCTACATTCTAACGCCGCATCCCGGGTGCAGTTCGATGCTTTCCACCTCCCGCTTGTATCGAGTACTTATCAGATAAGCCAAAAGCCAAGAGCTCTCTCTTTTTCTTTTTGAATTTTTAATCTCGACCTCCCCCACTTTTTTATCAAAAGCACATATTAAACGATGACGAATTGATCAGCACATTGCACCTCATGGGTACCACTCAGGATACGTCAGCAGCCAGCATGAGCCCGGCGGAGACTCCGTACTGTAGGAAAAAAAAGAAGCGTGAGATCGCGGATCACCGGGGTGGCTTACGCATAACTTGTAGAAGTAGTGGCGTGTTCTTGCATTCCCGTACTTGTTCTTGCGTTCCTTGTGCTGTTGTGATCCCGCCATAGCCTCAACTGAAGTTAACGTTTGCTCGGGGACTCAATTAATATGAAATCTTGGCGGCATGGAACTGTACAGTACTTACGTGTGCTCGAGCTAACAGTTTCAGAACCGTGGTAATATAATTGAAGCACAAGTAACTTACGTATGCTTCACCTTGCACTGCGGGCGGCGTACTCAGCCTTATGGCTGACTGCAGTAAAGCGGGGGACGGACTTGCAAGCTTGTTCATGGGCAAACTTTGTCTAGTGAGCGTCTAATCGAGACTAGGGACCTTGGATATGCAGATATATCTAGATGAGCTAGATCGGGACAATCACTGGGCCTTGATTGGAACCGGCCGAGGCAACGGCCGAGAGTGATGTATTGTGAAGGAGTTACTCTATGTGGGGGGGATCCATTAGAGTTTCTGTGGTGGCGAATTCTTGATACTTGTCGTGGTTAGGTCTCTTTCCTTTTCGGTGGTGCTATCTACTTTGGGTTTTTATGGTGGAATAGGCTTGGGATACGGCGGCGAGGGGTCTACACCATCAACTTCTCTCACATTGCTGTGCCGCAAGTAATAATAATGCGCGTTAGTAACTTAGAGCATACGTATATTCGTATATCTCCTCTACCAATGCAGTTAGTGTCCATCTGTGATGGCAATCAAGTACTTGGGTGGCCAAGGAACCCCCCATCCACCGAGAGCGAATAGCAAGCTTTCATCTTATCAATTCCTTGGCTTCTCCCTCGTTCATTAAATTCCCAATCCTGACTTCGTAGCTAGCTTTCATGTCTTTCACAACGAGCAGTGTACCAAATATTCTTTCCTCCGGAGCCAAACTCGGCAAACCGGCCCAACACCCGGCTAGAGTACCTTGAAGAGACCTCGCCACCGCGTCTCATTGGATCTCATCGAACATGATGACGACGCCCGCAGTACCAGTAGCTGTTAAAAGCGTCGTATACGGTATGCCCGGCAGTCAGTGTTCAGCACGAGACGAGATAGTTCTTAGCCGCGAACACTGCGGTAGTTGCCGTGTCCAATCTCAAACGGACGGGATGTCATCGCGAGCATGCTCCATGCTGGCGATCTTTTGGAGCCTCTGGAGCTACTTCTAGTGGAAGTGGTCAGGTGGTCTGGGGTCCTCAATGACACGCTGTACAGCCATTGTGGTTGGGACGGGACTGGGCCGCTGGCAAGAAAATTAATATGGGATGGTAGTATCTGACTACTTGTGATTGTTGGATATAGAAGCCTGGGCTGATATTGGCATGGGTTAGCAGCACCCCAATTTTTTGAAATAGCCATTTGAAATATGCGTCAGGCTAGGGGCTTCGCTTTTGATAAGGAACAGTTAAGACTACCTGCCCCCATGCTGACAGCAGAATTTTGTGGGACACTGGCCTTCTAATGCTGACTTATTTCATTAAAATATGGAGCAGACACCCTCTGCTGATGCTGACGTCCCCGACCACAATAACTAGCACCAGTATCAGGCAGAGAGCACTCGCCCCGTTGGTAATGTATTGTCACTCGCGGGTCACGGGATATCCTCGTCTCGTGGTTATGAAGGGCTCGTTGGTCCCGGTATATCTCGTCCCTATAGGTAATCAACTCCAGCTATTCAGTGAATCTACCTCTCGGGATTCTAACTAATAATCGAGAAGACGCTTCAGCCCGAGTCGTGTATCTCTTTTCCCACTCCCAGGAGAACCAGACCTGATCTGCAGGCCCCCCAGACCAACTGGACCGCTTAGGACACTAGATACCTACGGACAGAAGGAATCCAATGACGCGCAAAATTCGTGTCTGAAGAAGTGCGGAAGCCATTAGGAAAGTAGGTTAGATATACCAGGTATTTAGGATAGTTGGTCCATCCCCGAGAGCTGCTATGGTGAGAGTAAGTCGATGGCGACCTCGGGAGGGTACTCCGTTGGGACGAAGGAGGAGAGGTTGGCCAAATGAATCAGATATTCCACCTTGCTGATATGGCCCAGCATTGAAACTGACGAGCTCTGCGAGCTTGAGATGTAGCTACTTGACAACCAAGGGAACACGGGACGTCGTTGGCTGGAGCTTGGCACCTCGGCGTGGCTTTGGTGACACCCGAGATCTCATCAAGAGTCCGAAGACATGGTGGCACACAGATAAGTACTTAGGTAGGGCGATTAAAGTATATGCCATTATTTTTCTCGCTCGGTAGCTCTACAGTAATGTAGTAGACAGTCGGCTTTTCGACCTTAAACTACGGGAAGTATTATCCTGCTATTACTAGCACTATCCGAGTCTTCCAGTCGGTGGCGTTTTTTGGAAATGTCATCCTGTCAGCAAGTGAGCTGAGCAGGAGCAGGAGTATGAAGGGGGATAGTAAAAAAGTACGTGCCTACACGGGAGAATAGCGTAGGAGCGCTACTGGCGGTAGTCTCTTACCTTAAGAACGGGCCCGCCGCCATTCAATCGCTAGTTGGCGGCGGAACTCCCCTCGCCCCAGGGCCGGCTCTGCAGATCCCCGAGGTATGCCTCGGACCGAGAAGATATGTCTCGTAACTGACTCATCCATGAGACCGAGTATCGGGATCGAACCCGGGGACAACCCGTTCCATGTGCAACACCAATAGTGGATATCTAGCCATCCACCAGATCGCTGTACCCTAGAACCCACCAAAGATCCCATGTCCTTCCAATTAGTCTATCTCTCCCCCGGCCTGTAGGTATGTTCACAACTTCTCACCCTCGGGGATAATCACCACTATCAGTGCAATGAACTCAACCTGACGTCAACCCCCCCCCCTTTCCCATATA
>Ga0307512_10001955_pt1 | contig 27502 bp, 31 predicted proteins | sample 14_EM_MG_FD_200267 | JGI IMG/M metagenome (GOLD analysis project Ga0307512, IMG submission 200267) | Populus trichocarpa ectomycorrhiza microbial communities from riparian zone in the Pacific Northwest, United States - 14_EM | ecosystem: Host-associated > Plants > Roots > Unclassified | place... | reverse complement strand
GAGCAATTGGAGATGATAAGTGCACCGAGCACAGGGCGGATGTCAAGTGTACCTACAAGTGCACCGACTTGGAGGATGATCAGTGCGACTACATGAGCACCGGAGAGATGATGAGATGATCAAGCGAGTTTGATCTATGCCGAACGAGTGCAATTATGTCTACCGAAGCAGTTCCGAACGAGACCGAAAATGATCTCCGAACGTACCAAATAGTTTACCGAACGGCATCACAAGAGACAGTCACCGAATGGCATCACAAGAGACAGTCACCGAATGGCATCATGAGAGACAGTTGAGACAACTACCAAGATCATGGCCGAATGACTCCAAATTGGAATTGAATAAGAGGATTATCGGGAGCCCTCTACCGAAGGCACCGACTGGGATGTTTACCTAACGGCTTACCGAAATGAATGCCGAACGACCATACTGGAGGCCTATAAGCCTGCTTGGCCGATGCCGAAGGAGTATGAATATAACTACTGACGGGCACCGTGTGAGAGCCACCGGCTGCAAGGGATGATCTCAGATACATCAAGACTGGCCGACCAAGCTATGCACGAGGGCTCAGGAGAGCGCAAACGCGCCTGAATATATATGGTATGAATAACCATTTCATGAGAAGCTTACGAGATAGATAGGAGGTCATATATGATTGACCATCACCGACGGCTATGATACCGAGAGCAGAAGCTACAATCCATGCCGAGAAAGCAGCAACAATGATCGCTGATGCGCTGGGCCTGCGGAGTTGTTCACGAGGAATTGGGAGAGCTCGAGTGCTAGCGCACTTCGAAGTATAGTGAGTATGACCGGTTACTGGAATGCTTACAAATTAGATATACCGATGCGATGCCAATGGCGATGGCGATGGCGATGATGATAATAAGCAGCGAGCGGAAGCCACCATCGATGCCGCCGAGTCAAGACGAGGCTCATACTATGATTGGGGATTTCACCGAGATTACTGTGTCTAATTCCGACAATGACTTACACTTGGTACGAGTTACGAGTGCGAGATTGGATGGTCGGATGCCGGACATTCCGGAAGTGGAGATGTGGAGGACGGTGTCACTTTGGATGTTCCTTCTTTCTCTCTTCTCTTCTGTTTACTTATTTACTTCATTACTTCTTTACTTCCTTGGATCTCGGCCCAGTACAAATGGCGTCGGCACGGGTTTTTACCACCTCCGGAGATAAGTCAAGTGGAGGTGGAGTTTCCCCGTGCGCCGGATCCGCCGAAAGGTTGCCCTGAGCGGTACTGATCGGTTGTGGGACTTATGGGTTCGTACGTTTGCGTACGTTGAACGGTTGTTTGATTGTTTCCTTTCCTTTTGTACTCTTGTACGGGGTTATGCAGCCCAGGGGGTCTGCACCTAAAGAGGGGGATAATGTAACGGCACGGCTGCACGTGACGTGTCCAGGGCCGGGTAACACCCGCTTTATATAGTCGGCTCGCCACGAGCCTTAGACCTTTAGCGATAATCTTACCTTTATACTACTCTACAATATTGACATCCACGTTTGCAACCGTATCTACTGATATACCTTCCTACGAGGCCATACACGGGCGTATGCCTTTACATCTTTGGACTCTCGCTCCAAAAACAGACATGCCGCTCGAGATGATGTAGGTCGCTATACTCAGGGCAATCTGCAAGGCATCCTGCTAAAACCGGTTGGCAACGCCGGAAGGTGCCATCTACTCAGAGAACGTTGTATTACCCGCTCTCGGCGTTGGGATTTTGTTCAAAAGTGAGAGGCTGGAGTACCCACTGCAGTACTTCGTTCAGCACCTCTCGGTTTGTTTCCCGCCGGTCATCCAGCCGCTTCTGAGCAATATTGCTGTTGTTGTCTGGAATCGGCAGGAGAGCGACCATTACGAGGGTGTGCATTGAGGGCATCTGGTGGAACTTCGAAGATAGATTGCCAATTGTCATATAGACAGGGCTCTCTTTCTTGTCGGCAGCGAAATTCGAGAGATGAGTTCCGTCGGACATCACGATCATGGGAACCAGTGTATCCCCCGGTCTGAGCGTAGACTTCACCTCAATTAGCACGTTATTATCCTCGGGTATCTCTGCTTACCTGCGTCTCCGACCACCAGTCCACAGTGTGCATTTCAGTATAGAGGGGTTTCGGTGGCGTATCGCTGTTAAACCAACTCTGAGAGGCATGAATGAGATGCTCGGCGTAGGCTGGCTGCCGTATCAACCATCTCATGCTTTTGATGATGCCTCGACTCCAGTATTTAATAGGCCATTAGTGATTGTCATTCCATCTCATATCCTCGAGAGTGTGTAGTTCTCACTGCCTGAGAGTCTGATCATCTGGCATGCTAGCCACAAGCTTCTGGACGCCATCCGAGTTTTTGAAGCTTGGGAAACGCAGAGCGGTGTTTTCTTCCTTCAGCACGTTGTCATAGTACGTCTTCATACCCTTCTGCTTGATCCCACACTGGATATATTTGTACTCTTCACGCGTCGCAAGCGGGCAGTAGGGATTGTTCTGTAGGTTCGTCTTAAGGCAACCCTGAGCGTCGCATCAGCAACGACCCTAATTTCCGTCTGAAACACCCAGGTGTTCCAGAGGGCTCTGAAAGCTCTGACGGAACCTCGTACGCTCTGACAGAGTATTACACGCTACCCGTCGCCCAGGCAATGGGTCGCGTTGCGTACGTACCTCGTTTACTTTGCGGTGACTTATACGCATCATCAGAACGACACGTGTGTTACACTCTTCGCAGGGGCTGCAGTTATGCTGAAGCCGTTTACACAACGCCTGATGATCGACGACAGGACTGGGAGCACCTGGGAGCGCCGGCGACATGTCTGGGAGCACCTCGAATCACAGTCGTGTATTCAGTTTGAATTTTCATCTATGTATCTATGTATCTATATAGCTACCCATCTACACACGATATATCTGGACTGGCTGCGGTCTGCCGAAAATATACTACACGTCGCCCTGTTCACCTCCGTTACCCCTTTGATTGAGCATGTTTGAGATGCACTTAGAGACTGAGATCGAGTGAACTCAGATATGCACTTGGAGGCCGGGATCGAGCGAGTTTGGAGATGCACTTGGAGACCAGGATTGTGCGAACTTGCAGTGTGTAATCGAGCGAGTCTGGAGATACACTTGGAGGCCGTGAGCGAGCGAGTCTTGAGATGCACTTGGAGGCCCTGATCAAGCAAGAGTGGACGACTACTTGGAGGCAGCCGATGGACGGCACACCGGGACTCAATTCATCAGTTAGTTAACTCGCAACCATGGGAATGTGACAAGGTGACTTTACCTTTGATGCTCTTATGGAGAACTGGCTGGTGGCGGTCAATCGGTAGGGAGGTACGCCAGAACCTGAAGCTACATTCAGGGGTCAACTCGACATTGTGAGAATGAAGGGACGACAGACAATCTTAGGTGTATGCTGTACTCAGTGTTAACTCATGATTATGGCATGGAGAAATATAGAGGGATGAATTAACTTTGTGTTCTGCGATGATGGTAGAGTTGTGGACGAGACAGAGAGAGATGGGGGATGAAGATGAGAATGATCTGGAGGATACGAGCGGCTATGAGAAATCAGTGGTACGACTGGCCTGATTGGGTTTGGAAGACCTCGTATCGGTGTTATTACCCGCCGAATCGGTACTCGTACCTGCCATATTGGGGATGGTAAATTGACTCCCACACGGAATTCTCTGAAGTCCCAGTTTCTCATGATGATATCCCCCATCTCCTCTGATCTCTCTCTTTCTTGTGCTCAACTCTACCATCACCTAAGAACACAAAGTTAAGTCATCCCTCTCTATCTCTCCATGCCAGAATCATGAGTTAACACAGAGTACAGTGCCGTCGCGCCTCCCTCCAAATTGACCGCCTCCAACTACTCCTCCAATCTCGCTCGATCATATCCTGCAAGTGCATCTCCAAACTCGCTCAATTACGGCCTCCCAGTGCATCTCTCAGTTCACGATCACGGACTCAAAGTGCATCTCCAGACTCGCTCGATTACGGCCTCCAAGTTCGCACGCTCACGGCCGCCAATTGCATCTCCAAACTCGCAGGATCACGGCCTCAAAGTGCATCTCCAAACTCGCTCGATCACGGCCTCCAAGTGAATATCTCTACTCGCTCGATCACGGCCTTCAAGTACTTCGTTTATGAGCGACGGCGGGTGTCCAGAGATTCAGAGGTAACGGAGGTGGACTGAGCTACGGGGAGTACATATTCGGGAGACCCTGGGGTGGATAAACAACATCTCATTTTGATCTCATCTGGATCCACGCAATTGGGAGGATTCTCACGGCCGGGTAGTATCATATCTTCGCACTTTCTGCCTATGCTCCTCGAGCTAGAACGGTTCTTTCTCACAAATTCTGTCGTGGCCAGATTGACCGTATCTATATATATAGAGATACTTAAATAATACTTGCCATATTATGAGGTTGCGAATCTTGTGACTGTAACAAAGATGAATATGAGAGACGAAATGCCTTGTCCTTATGGCACCTATGAACCACTGCTTTGAGAATACGGCACCAAGTCTCCCGCAGAGCTGCGCGGCGGTCCTAGCTGCTCCAAAAATTGACTATCCTAATAGTCAAATCTCGTAGTGTCCTGAATGCACCTCCATAACTGCAGGTGCTTTCAGGAGCATCTGAGAATGCTCTTGCAGAGTCTGAGGAAGAAACAGCGAAACTGCGAACGGAGGGTGATGTGCAAGGCGACGCGTGTTATTGACGCCGGGCGCGGAGTAATCCCCCAACGGGGTGTCTCCGACGGCTCTGACGGAGCGCGTCCACTCTGACTGAGCCATTCCGCCCGAACGGAGATGTTTTTTGCTGATGCGCGTTCCCATGGCTCAGCAATGTAATCGCTCAGTGGAGCGCGGGCGCCGGGGTATGATTCCGTCCGGGGCAGAGAAGGTGGCGGTGGTTGACACTCCGATTCTGCGATGATTTCAACGTGTTCGGGGTAGGGGAACGCGTCCAAGTCTTCGACTGAATCTTTGTTAGCGTTGAATTCACGACGCAGAGCTTGTTGAACGCGTCGGGGTGCGCTGCGAACAGTCAGATTCTTTGCAACTTGAAGGTGTTCAGGATGGTGTAATTTGATATGGTTAAGTCGCCAGCTATCTGAGGTGAACTTCTTTCAGCATGAAAATTTGGGGCAACGGAATGGGGTCTTCTCTGGCATTGTTGACGACAAGGGAGGAGTGGAGTATTCACTGTAGAAAGGGACGAAAGTTGGAGCTGGGCCTGAGCAGTCTGGTGTGGGTATAAGCTCACGATATTTGAGAGATTTATTGAGCGTCAACCAACACACCAGGAGTTGCAAAATCACTGCATGCGCGATGTCCCATAATACTATAAATAAATACAAAATAAACCCTGAACAATCCAAAAACCTCGCGACGCGTGTAATAATCAATGCCTGAGATAATTAGAGTAGAACAAAGGAAATGAACAAGCCCACAACCCTAACCCAAATGAACAAAAGACCTCCACGCATTCCTTAATCAGTGCCTGAGATGAATAGATTACAGCACAGGAAACACACAAGACAAGAACCCGACTCTAACCCAAATGCACGCCTCGTCTGCAACGTGAGGACTGGTTCACTCCTCGCATACCGAGCCCTCAGGGCGCGCCTCAGGGCGAGGGACCTCAGGGAGAGGGACATCGGGGAGAGGGACATTGGGCAGAGAGACATCCGGGAGAGGGACATGTGGGAGAGGGACATCCGGGAGAGAGACATCCGGGAGAGGGACATCCGCGAGAGGGACATCCGGGATAGGGACATTGGGGAGACTGTGGGCACCTGCCGATTCGCAGAGTAGCTGTTGCTCCACATCGACATCCGAGGTGTTTCCGGCTGCCTCTGGTTCTCGCAGAGTTGGCGCAGCTGGGCGAGGTTCTTGCGGTGTCAGAAGCTCCAAAGACTCCAGCCCACTGAGGGTATGAGTCTCCGGAGTTCGTGGTGGTGGGGGAGGCTCCTGGGTTTGTGGCCGTTGGGCAGGCGCCGGAGGTTGTTGCTGTGGGGCAGGCGCCGGAGGTTGGGGCCGTGGGGTATGCTCGTGCATCACCTGCCCTTGCTCAGGGAGCACTGTTGGCTCATCGTCTAAAATGGTATCAGCATCGTCAGCCGATGTATTGACCATCTCTCCCTGGCCAATCGTCCGAGGTTCTTTGCCATCATCCTCATCCTTATCCTCCTCCTCATCCTCATCCTCTTCCTCCACCTCCTCCTCATCTTCCTTCTCTTCATCTTCCTCCTCATCATCTTCCTCCTCAGCATCATCACCATCCCTTTCCATATCCCCATCGCCGTCTAAATCAACGCCATCCGGTGCGTCCACATCATCCTTCCTGCGCATATCAAGATCAGAATCATGTTCTAAGTCATATTCACCGTCCGACTTCTCGGTAGAGTCAGGATCATCATCTGATGAAATTGACATGTCGGGCGATGCTTCGGGCTCTAAATAACCCCGCTTTAGTTAGCCCTCCTTGTCCGGGTCTGCCTCATACCTTTCCTTCTGCAACTGCAAAGCAACGGCACAAGAGATATCATCTCCCCCTGGCGTTTATTTAACATTACCTTTCCATGTACCGTTTCCCTTCCCCTTCCCCTTCCCTTGCCCCTTCCCATCCTTTGTTCCCTTCCCTTTCCCGGTCCCTTTCTCACCGCCCTGCGTGTCCTCCTCACCGTCGCCATGGTCATTGTCATTGCCATTGCCAGGACGGCTCCTTCCACCGCTCGGTGCTCCGGGATCCGCCCAGTTCTCATCATCATCATCCTTGTGGATTATGTCATCCCAATTCAGTGGTCAAACGGCCAGGAAGTTGCCTGGCTTGTACTGCCGGCAGCCTGGTAGCTCAATCTTTACCCTGGGATCATCACTACCGTACCAAAAGAAACGCTCGCCGGTGCATTTAAACTTTCCGAAGCTCGTTGTCTGCGGATTGGAGTGATCGACTTGATCCCCGAATGCACGGGGGTTGTCCCACCTCCAATTGTTCATTTGAACGCGGGTTGTGTCAAACATTTGCCCCATATATGAGCGGAACGCTGCCCACCACTCCCGAAAAGGTGAACTCCTGCTCCTGCGGTGGGGCCACATCAGCTGCAATTGTGAAAAGCGGCGAGTCGTGACTGGTTCAAGAAAGATTATATCATAGACAAGGTCCCAGGCCCTCTCATCCTTGACGCCGCAAACATTGTATATCCGTAAGATTCGGCGGATATGTTCCAAGATGAATCCCTTTGTATGTTCCCGATCCAACAACAGGCGTCGATTTATGACCGATGTCGGCATTTTTGCCATAGCAGTTGCCTACCCTGTTCCTTTGCGGCTGCCCTTTAGTGCCATCGCTGCGAGTTGACAATGAATCTACATTCGAGGCGTTAGCATGATGATACAGTTGAAAGTAGCGGAATGACACCGGGAGTGAACATACAAAGTTGTATAGGATATCGGGTGTGTTTTGGAATGAGAGCCGTTGGTTTGTGCAAGTCACGTGATGTCGAGATAGTTCAGGATACTGGCGGTGTGTTTAAATGCTGGCGGTGTGTTTACATGCTGGCGGTGTGTTTAATACGGGAGGAAAAGAGAATTGAGGTGTGGAGGGGAAGAAGGGATATATATACTCAAGTTCCTGCGATTTGGTTCATATCCTGCGTTTTGTTGGTTAATGAACACACAACGGCCCAGCCTTCATCTTGCACAACCACCAGGAACCTCATGAATGAGGAGCCTCTAGACGAGATTTAGTTCTCGCGGTCAGGACAGTTTGTGACCATGGGCATCGCTTTGGCATCACATACCACTTTTACTGCTCAGACCTCGTGCATCTCTGAGCAAACTGAGTAGTTCTCAAGTTGTCCCAACTGTGCAACCATCCAACACAGCTACCAACGCCTAAAAGTGGAAAAAGCACACGCAACTGATATCATAGGATATAGAATACGTCATTGTGCGCTGTGCGATGCGTTTACCTCTGCCAGAGGGTGATATCCACCGGGAAGCTGAAGATATACACAATCGATGGTTCGAAGTATTGTGCCAAGAACGAGTGCAATACGATGATAATCGCGCCAAGATGGCATAAACACCCTTCAAGGGGTGCAAATGGACCTTCCGACATTGCTGTAACAGTGACTATCAATGCTCAGTTTACTCTGAGGTTAAGCAGATGGCAGTTAACCCCATAATGGAATGCTTTTGAAGGGATCTCGTCCCCGAGTATTGTCAGGGTTTAGAGTCTAGCGCGGTCTACACTGCGCCTCTGTTTTTTGTCCAATCCGTCCATGGTCGCTCAAATAGGAGTCAACCTTGCCTGCCATTGCATATGCATGCAGAGGAGATCATTCTTACCTTCTGAACGTCAAACATCTATATCGGAATATGCCATCCCGAAGCCCTCACCAGGACATGACCCCGGTCGTGCGAAATGTTCGAAGTCTTGCTAATGGTGAGAATAAACAAATGCGCGGGCCTTCTTGGAATTCTCAACTTCCGCCTGCTAAGAGTCGCCTTTCCGTACCGGCTGGCGAGAGGGATTCCTCTCAAGGAGGGAGTTCCGTACCCACTACAATCCAAGGTCGGAACTCCACCCCCTCATCTTCGCTGAACAATTCTCGGGTTGCAGATATCACTCAACGCGTGAATTCCACCCCGCCCGCTGCACAGCGACCGTCAATAATTACTCCAACCGCCACGCCGGGTACAAGCAGTCGTAACACACCAGCTCCCAGCGGGACGATACAGACAGACTCAACGCGTCTCGTTGTATCCAGCCCTTCATCCATCATTGCTAGCACTCCCACTCCTCTCAGCGATCTTGAAAACCAGCCTACCCCCATTCCAAATCCAGAAGGCGCTGCGATCATTACAAATCCACTGCGAACGCGAGCTACCGAAAACAATCAGAGACAGAGGCAACGGCCATTGCATCCGCAGGTGGTGTCTACACCTCGATCAATGATCTCGGAGAGTCGCGGCATCCATCAATTTGGTAACTCCAACATGACGCGTCTTGTATTTGCAACGGGCAGACTCCTGGAGCTCTACATGTGGAACAGACGGCCGTTTATGAGTGCAAGCGACTTGGAGATGGTATGGTATGCAACGTGACGCGTTGCGAAAGCATGAGCTCAACGCCCACACTGGCAGATAATAGAGAAGTACTGCAACACCGCTATGCAGCAAAACAACATTTGGTCCATAGCATTTGAGGCGCGCACAAAGGAGATCTTGAAAGAGGTAGACTGAAGCAACGGCCCACGTTGGATAATACACGCTCAAACCAGTACCAGGTTCGAGCACAAGTCGATAAGGTTTGATCCCATTTCATTCAATCAGCAAGGGACAACATAGCAGATCTTTATGATCTCCACCACTTTGAATCCGCCACAGAGTGTTTGGAATTCATTGATTCCCTTCTGGCAGACAATAAGTATCTTTTGCCTGTGGCAGTGCATGTGGAAGGTGGTGTACGCGGTCCAAATCCAATGCAGAGACAGTCGAAAGGTGCTCACCAATGGCCAGCCTCCACATTGCTTCCTGGCGGAAGCAATCCCAGTGTTTATCTAAATCAAATTCTATCATCGGGCGAATAACCGCGGTAAGTATGCTGATGGATTTTATATTTCCATGATTAATGACAAGGACGGTCATATACCCTCGCCACTGATCATGATTACCGGCACCGCGATGCGCCATGCTCTGGTGGAGTGTCAAAAGAACAAAGGTGTTCATCCAAGAGTGTCCAAGTGAAAGCTGAAAGCGGACAGACCTGATCGCTCGAGCTACTTCAACTACAGGAATGGCGGTGGTAAGAACGCATCCTGCTGCGCTGCAACGGGTCCTAAGTCGTTAACCTCGCCTGGTGTTTTAGACACGTATACATACTTGATGAATACCTGGAACACACTACCGGAGAGCTTCCAACTGAGGGTGTGTAAGGGTAAGTATGCCTGCGTTCGGCCTCATAGGTATACGTATGGTAATTATTGGAATACGGTTGCAAACGTGGATGCGAGTGATATTAGATGTAGATGTATAGGTAAGATTATCGCTAGAGATCTAAGGCTCGTGGCGAGCCGACTATATAGAATGGCCTTTACCCGGCCCTGGTCACGTGCCGCCGTTACAGGGTGTATAAAAACACTCTTGCGACAGTCCAGCGTCAGATACAACAGGCGGAGAACCCAACGCCTGCCGAGGGCATCAGCGTGGAAGCAGCGCATGGTTTCAATGCTATTCTTCTTGACTAATTGACCTCCGATGTAGCGCTTGAAGAGCCTAAGATCGGAAGCACTGACACAAACATCCCGAGAGACAACAATTGCAGGGATGACCAACTGCCTTTCGGGATGCCAGGGGGCAGCGGGGATTACGAAGATGAAGGTGACGAAAGCGACGAGCGCGATGCCATCCCCACCGCCAGGGGGCGAAGACTGTCCGTGACTGAACTCGAGAGGTTTGACCTGGGAACCAGTGATGTCGATGGGTATGAGGGGGACGATGGCGATTATGCGGATGCGGATCAGGAGGAGGAAGCATGGCTAGCCAATGATGGATCAACGCAGAATGTAGAGGACTGAGGGCATAGTACTAGAGAGTGTGAAGAGTGGACAGTATATTTCAGACCTGTAAAATACGATAATGGCGAAGCAAATGCAACGGCAAGCGATGTATCCAAAGCCAAGACTGTATTGTAATAAGTGACAACATCTCAAAACTAAACATATATGGGGAGAGTGCGGCATCCGATATATAGCAATAGGCGGAGAGGTAAAATGTGGCACTCGGCCGGAGAGAGGCATAAACATCGCCAGGCATGGTGTAAAGTGCTTCAGCATAACTGCAGCCCCTGCGAAGAGTGTAACACATGTGTCGTTCTGATGACGCGTATACGTCACCACAAAGTAAAGAATGTTGGTATGCAAGGCGACCCGTCACCTGGGCGATGGGTAGCGTTTAATTCTCCGTCAGAGGGTACGAGGTTCTGTCAGAGCCGTCAGAGCCATCTGGAACTCCCGGGTGTTTCGGACGGAAACTAGGGTCGTTGCTGATGTTCTTGTGGCCTCGTCTGCCCTTGAATAGTGCCGCCTCCGTTTTTGCGGTCTCAAACTGTCGCCCTTGTCTGCTTGCCCACTCGATGCTTTTCCCTGCATATCTCTCAAGTATCATGACGACCTGGTTGACATCTGTTCCGGTCGCCACCCAGCGAAGGTCGTCCCAGAAGGATAGCCCTTTTGGCTGCTGATACACAGTCTTCGACCAATTGGATCAGTCCTGAGGTGTAGATCGCGAAGAGGATCGGTGACACAGGTGAGCCCTGCGGAACCCCTGCTTCTACTGGGTGTCTTTCTATGGCATTGCCTTCGATTATCATCTCCACTGTCATTTCTGAGAGAAAGCTCTCAGTCCACCATATAAGGTCTCCATCCATTTGCCTGATCTTCATTAAGTTCACTAGCCTTCTTTTTACCACGCTTGGGAAGGCTTCCTTAAGGTCCATAAGAAGCACGCTTGTTATGTGGCCGTGTGTCCAGGCTGCATGAGCTCTGTCGACGATGATGGCCACTGCATCGATGGCCGATTGCCCTTTCCTGCTTCCGAATTGTCCGTCGCTAAGTAGCACTCCTCTTGCAGAGTCTTCTGACAGCAGTTCAGCGACTACTGATTCGACCACTTATCCCATGCAGCTAAGCAGCGATATGGAGCGGTAGGCCTTCTGCTTTGTATAGTCGTCCTTGCCAGGGTTGAGAATAGCCACCCCGCTCACCCGCTTCCATACCGCAGGGTGCCTTCCAGTGCGAATGGCCCCCCTTGTCAGCCTCACGATCCGCTCTTTGTCCCACTTCCAGAGTAGCCGTATGGCGCCAACAGGCAGGTTGTCTGGGCCCAGTGCTTTTTTGACTGATTGGGAGTGTAAGGCTCCCTCGACTGCTTGCTCGGTGACGCGTGTGTGTGCGCTTCTCCCTGGCGGTAGCTCGTGATACTGGTTCTTGTCGTTGGGGGGGAAAGATTCCCGCCTCAGCATCTCCTCTTTCTCCATGGCTGTGTTTGCCTGCTTGCCTTCTCAGCCCAGTTAGGCCTCCACGGTCATGCCCACCCAAGGGTTGGCGTATCGTGCTGGTCTGCAAACCTCGGCTCCCCTGAGGTTTTGCAAGAAATCACTCCATATTTTGCTCTTGGATTGCCGAATCGACATTTGCAGCTTTGCTTGTGCCCTGGCAGCCTCCTCCGAATTCCGTCTTCTTTCTTCCCTTCCGACCGCTTCTCTTCTCCCTTTGATATCAGCGTTCCACCACCTCTTTGATCTGGCGCAGATTCTGATCTTCTTTGCTGAGGCGTTGAGAATGCTGCTCATTGCTTCCTGGCTCCATGCGGCCTCCTGCTCCACCTCGTCTTCTGTGCACTCTGCATCCAGGTGAGCCCTCTCCTTCGCTAATTCCCTGCATACCTTCTCTGCTGCTTCAAAGTCGTTCTCTGTCATTGCAGCTAAGTTCGACCCTACTAGCCTCCCGTGATCCGCCTCCTCCTGCTTGTCCGCATCCACCTACCATTGTCTGACCTCGGGGTCGGATCCGGCGGCATGGTCATCCGCCAGTATGGTCCATTTCATTATTGGTCAGTTCGCCAACGTCAAGTAGATGACTGACTCGCCTTCGTGGTCCTCTCCTGTCCAGTAGTTTGTGGATCGGCCATCATTTCCAATTTCCAGTCCATATTCGTCAATCACTACTTCCCAGGAGGCGGCATTCCGCTGCGCACGGCACCTCGGGTCCCATCGACTGCTGTGCGCGTTGAAGTCTCCCGCGGAGACAGTTCCATCCTGCCGAATGACGCTCTGCCAATTCACCTCTTGTGCCTGTCTCTCCCCCGACTGCGTGTCTCTCTGATTGTAGACATTGACAATCCTCATTATCTTCTCCCCTCTCTTCCTGACATCAGTGACAATAATATCGTCGTTAGCTCCCCTGCTCAAATCCCTCCGCTCATCAACCACCAGGCCGCTCCCCTTTCTTACCGCCGTCTACACTCTTTTTCTTTTTCTTATTGCATATGCCAAATGGCTGAACCCAAAACCATCCTTTTCTCTCGGTGGCTCCTGCAAGCACACTACGTCCGCTTTACGTTCTACTCTCGTCGCCCACGCCACAATTGTCGACTCGTACGACCTAGCCCAGTTGTGCTTGATCGCTTTAATCATTGGTAGCCAGAGCTCCCATGTCATTCCCAGTTCTGATTTCAGTTTCAATTGCGGTCGTGTTCGCAGTCTTGGTCATCATAACGTCTTCTGCCTCCCCCGTTGCCTCCTTTTCCTGCACATCCGCCATCTCTGCTTCGCTTCCCCCCACTTTTGCTGTAGTCCCCTTCGCTCGAGGACCAAGCGCCACTCTGTTTGTCCCCGATGCCAGATCAGTGGCTGCATTCCTGGATGCTCGTCCTGCTTGCCCTAACTGCCTACGCCGCCGTGCCGCCCTGGCGGCTTCGGCCTTCTTCACAGATCTGTTGCTGAACGCAATGTGGTTTCCTTTGCAGTTGGGGCACTTCTCCAGCGTGTGACCGCAGAGTGATCCCGGCTTCGCCTTGCATCCCACCACGTCGCACTTGTGGTCGCTTGTGCGGTGATAACCTGAGCAGTAGCCACACGGGGGCTCGTTGCTGCACTTGTTCTCGATGTGACCCCATCCGCAGCAGAGCTCACATCGACTGTCAGGGCCCGCATTCGTGTACGTTTCGACTCGATACCACACTCCCGCCGCCTTGATCCCCTTCTTGACCAAACCCTGTGCCGCCTTGCTCCCCTTCACAACAAAGACAACTGATGATGCGGGAATGTCCCCGTTCTGCCTCCTCTCCCTGATGGTGCGGGGGTTCGCCACCCATCGTACTTGGGTGGGGATTTCTATGCCATCGTTTTCCCCTTCAAATATCTCTCGCATCTTCTGCAGGCCTTCCGTGCCTTTGCCCATGTACCGTACGAAAGGTACTGCATGGATCTCTAGTCTTTCCCAACACTCATTCTCTTCGACATCAATCACTCCTTGGTCGACAGTCCTTGCTGCCTTGATGATTATATCGCGGTATCACAGAGCCATCTCCGCTGTACCATTCTGGGGCGTGATTGCCGTGATCACGCCCTTTGCATTCCTTCTTGCATTCATACTCCTACTGTGGGCCGGTGCCTGCTGGTGGAAAAGCACACTGTTGATTGCTGACGCAATTTCCTGGTCCATCTTATTGGGGAGTGGCACGTTATCATCTCTCCTTAGGACCAGGAGTCTGTCTGCCAGGCTCGAGCCTGTTGTCGGGGCTGGGGCTGGGCTGGCCAGTTTCTTTTGGTTTTGTGGTGGGTCAGTCTCCCATCGTCTGGTCAGTATCGGCACTAATGTCATCAGCGCGGTCAGTGTCGATGTGGATCTCGGCGTCGGTGGCGGTGTTGGTTCTGGGTTCGTCTTTGGTGTTTGCTTCACTCTGACCTGCCTTCCAGGCTGCAGTTGTTGGCGCTCCTCCGGCATTTTCGGTCTCCCTGTCTGCATCACGTATGCCTGTATCGAGGCCTCCAGACCAACACCCTCTGTGTCCGCTTTCCTTTCCTCTCTCTGGCTCCGTTCTGTTGCAGCCACCACTCTTAAGACCATGTCCGTGATGTCCTTGCCCCACAGCATGTCATCTTGGTGGTACGCGTCCCGCTTCTGCTCCTTTTCCTCCAACCACGTTTTCATCCCTCGCCACTGTGCTTCCTGCAGTGCAGTCTGCCTGTCCAGCATGTTAGCCATCACGGCAATGGTTCGGTGTAGCTGTGCCAGCTTGTGGGCTTGCTGCTGTGCCATTCACTCCATGTGGCTCCTCAAGTCCCCGGGGCCCACTGCGGACGCCAGATCCTCGCTTCTCCTTCTCCGCTTCCCGTACTGGTTTCTCTCCTTCGGCGCAGGTTCAGCCGTGCTGGCAGTATCCGCTGCGGTGGGGGTCACCGCCGTCCCCATCTCCATTGCCATCTCCATCGCAATCGCCGTGGGCGCGTCGCGCATCCCGTCTCCCGCTTCTCCCGTGTCCATGTCCCCTCTCACTCTGACTTCGGTCATCCTTTCTGTGAGGCAGTCGCATTCCAGGGTAGCCCTCGCCGTCGCTTTCTCACTTGTCGTCGCGTAGCATGCCGCTTCCGCCAAGCCTTTTCGCGAATCCACGCCCTTGCGTGGTTCTTTGTGTCGCACCCTCCTCCGGCATTCCAGAGTTGTCAGGAGTCTCGTTCCGGGGTCAATTCGATGTTAGAAGTTGATTGCCACTGTCCGTTTTTTGATTGTTGTCGTCGTTGTTGACTTAATTCGCCCTCTTTGATTTGCCAAGACTCGCGTCGTTGAGCGGGTCGGGTGTTATAGGTTGCATCAGTGCCTTCTGCTAAGCATCTATATGAGCGATGTTCCATTCACATCTCCCGATTAGAGATGAGTTATCGAAAAGTGGTTAGCTTTCTGACAGGAGTGTAAATCGCACCGAAATCTGTGTGCTCACAGCCTATAATAACTCCTCATGCCTTGCATCATAGAGACATGTAATTGTTTTGCTTTCTTCAGTGATCCTGTAGTGGGCCTGCCATAGCTTGTGCATATCACATCTGGTCCCCATTGATGGTAATTGATGCCAGCGACCATGCTATCAATGCATCCACCTTGACTTCTCGTAACGTCAGTTGGTGTCAATAATGGTAGTGGCACCCTATGTGTTGACTTCATGGTCATGACGACGGCTTGACAGGGGGCAGTGTGATGCTCACCGCAGAGATGTAGGCTGGGTTCAACGTCTTTTCTCGATGCTGGTGACTCGCATGTGCTATAATCACAACTCTGTGCGAGACTGATTGTATCCCCCTCGTCAGGGGGATATGATCTCGCACCTGTATGTGCAGGGATACTTCGATCAGCATGGTCCAATTGCAGTATCCTGTGCTCGGAGAAGTTCATCTGCAGTATGAAGTTCCTCAATGTATTCTGATGGCAGTTAAAAAATATCAATTCCGGGTGTTGAGTATGAAATGTATGCACTCTGCTCGTTATCAAAGATGACCTCCAACTGTGCCCTTAACATGTGATAATCTGGGACCCGAATTCTCCACAATGTCGTTGACTCATGGGTGTAGCCTACCATTATGCAGAACTTTTGATTGAGGACCGAATTTACTTCAGCGCTGTTGTTGTGCAATGAGCTAGCTCACATAGCATACGAATCGTCTTAGGTGGTGAAGAGAGGAAGAGTTTCATATAATGCTTTGTAGCGATCTCCGTCATCTGATTTCATCAGGCATTCGTTCGGGGATCGCTGATGGAGGTAGACCGCTGGGCTGAGGCTTCTCCCCAAACCTGGATGGGTGCCTAGGAGTCAACCATCATACCTTGAGCCTTTTCAGTAATGGTACAGATCATTCTCTCAGCGACGGTGTTGTTTTGGTGAGAGAATGGTGGGCACAATTCCTATGATGTACCGCTGGCAGTGAGCACCGAGTGAAAGGTTTGCTTATATGGTTATCGTACTCTCTTCAGCCATTATCGCATCGGAATCGTTTGATCCATTTTATCACAGAGCATCACTGGTTAGCTTGTAGAGTTAGATGTAGGGGCACACAGAGGTGCGTTTGGAGATAGACTTGTAGGATCAGTTGTGTTTGTCCCAGAAGGCTGCAGGATCAATGGTGATTCTGATTGACGGGAAGATCTCGTTGGAGCATGCCTGTAGACAATGGCTGGTACATGGTTTCGTCCTGTACACCAGGTGTGTTGCTTGGTCGGCTGTTTGTGGTGTTGCCGTCTGGTTCACGCGTTACTCATAAACGGTCCTGAAGGTCTTGATAGGCATTTTGCAGGAGGGTGGTGTTTCCATGGCTTCAAAGTTCTTGTTAGAGCGGGAGGGAGGTGTTTTCGAGATTTCGGAGGTTTTGGTAAGAGTGGGAGAATGGTGTTGGCGAGGTTTCAGAGGCCTTTGTGATAGACGAGGTTTTTGGAAGGTCGTGGAAATGAGAAAAAGAAAGAAAACAAAATAGGTGGTTTTAGTCAGTAGCAACCGCCGGGCTCATAACCTGTTGATGTGAGATAGTGAGCTGATTATAGGTGCAAGAGAGATGAAGAAAGGGGTGACTTAAGTATGATGAACATGAGGGCGAGCATCGTGTGAAGTGTAAAAGGACAGTCATCGTGTGAAGTCTTATGAGACAGTCACGACCATGAACCTTAGGGCTTCCTGCAACACGCTGGTCTTCTAAGAGTGCTCAGATGGTTCATCCTCTAGTAGCCCTGTCAATCCTGAGAATCCTGGCTACATATAATATCTTCCCCATTGCAATCCTTAAAACCCTCATCCTACGTATCATATGGGCACATCCGTTTCCGCTTATTGGCAATTGATCAGCTTTCGCTGAATTGTGAGTTCAATTAGAATACAGTTGGTGCAGCTGGCTCTCTCCACACAATGATCTGATTCTGTTCTCCAATCAGGTGCAAATTGTTTCGGCTAGCCACACTAGTACATTCATGGTTATTTTTACTTCCCTGATGGAGCTGCCACACCATCTGCGATCACTGCTCAACTATCTTCAACTCTGCCCATCAGTTGATCGCTATACTGATAATCATATTGCTAATCAAATAGGTTATCATATCCATAATCATATCGATGATCATAGTTGTATCATTCAATAGCCACTGCTGGAACTCCTCACAGCATCCCTACTGTAGATAGCTCCATTGAGTTTTGTAGAAGGCAATCGCGATCGGAGCTGCCATCGGCGATGTGGATGAAGATGAATCGCGCATATTCCTTACATCTGCCCTGGTCCTCCGTAGGTGCACTTCACTCAAGGTACATGTCCGTTTATGCTCTTCACAGCTTCCATTGCGCTTGTTTGATAAGGATCAAATATATATTCGGAGCAGGTTTGGCATTGCTTGTAAAGGGTCTGGCGTGAACGCCGGGGCTCTAGAATCAACCCTGTAATCGTCAATTGGCTCAGTGGGATTGTAACTTATCCAATCTCATTGTGCCGCAATTGATAACCTTCGATTTCTCACATGATGGATTGGTTGCAATTGACTTTGACTGACTATGTCACTGACACGTCCCCTGTGTGGCTGGCCTCTGGAATCAACTCGGAATTGTCTCTGCTCCCTTTATTCTCAATTAGCTATACTTCTCAAACCTCTTGCTTCTCCAATCTGTCACTGTCAGTTCCAGACAATTTCTCCTTCTAAGGTGTGGCGATGCGTCTCTGGCTTATTGGCCTCAGGAATCTGCAGGAACTCGCCTCTGCTACCATTAGCCTCAATTCAATAGATATATCAAGACACTTCGCTGATGCAATCAGTGCTCTCAAATCCGTATGATATCTCACGCGTAGATTACGTGTTGTGACACGTCGGAATGTGTTAATTCATGAAATCCTGTATGCGAAACGTATCTGACATTGTAAGAGCGATGATAGTGTAACGACCTATGCCCGTGTATGGCCTCGTATGAAAGTACATCAGTAGATACGGTTGCAAATGTGGATGTCAATCTTATAGAGTAGTATAAAGGTAAGATTATCGCTAGAGATCTAAGGCTCGTGGCGAGCCGACTATATAAAGCGGGTGTTACCCGGCCCTGGACACGTCACGTGTAGCCGTGCCGTTACAATGGCCTTGACAAAGGAGAAGCACGAGAAATTCACAAAGGCGATGGGGCTATGGTAATAGAGGTCGATTTAAGGGTTAACGTTGGATTTAAGGTTGTTTCACTTTTCTTTTGGGCAAGCGGATTTCCTTGTCTCTCTATGGATGGCCATCCTCAGGCTACGGTTGTACTCTGTCCCTGCTCACTCGTGCAGGGTTTTAAGGAGGCTACTATGGGAATCACTTTGTTTGTTTCATCTTTTCTCATTTGTTTTCTTGCTCCACGGTGTATAGCAAGAGGGGGAGTATTGCATGATAGGTCTCTGTCTTCTGTGGCCGGAGATGTGTCTCGTATGGCCGGAGGTGAGTCTCGTATGACCGGAGATTGCTGTCGACCTGAAGGGTCTATACATAGATGCGTACGCACGCATTCACACTTGTACTCATATATATATGGCCTTGTGGCACTCTTAGATAATATACAATTAAGCTTCTCTAAGTATCACTATTTGAACATCAATCATGCAGGCTTCCCAAAGTTACCAATCGCTTCATTTTTTTTCTCTTTGTACACCAGTGCATCTGTATCCGGACGCTAATTTTTCAGCTCACCCATACATTTTGCTTCGGCGCTAACCTAGGGCCAAGCCTATAGTCATCGATGCATCTATATGGGGCCGTGGTCGTTGAAAATGTCACCCGGGACGGACCAGGCATCTTTATAGCCGCCCGGGACGGGACGCCCCAAAAGACTGTAGTCAGACCGGAAGGTTGGGATCCCTGATTGTAGGTTCGGTTCATTTAGATTTTCTTTTGCACTGTTACATTCTTTCCTGCTTTCATGTTAATTTCGTGCTACCTATTATGTTACTAGAAGTCCGGAATTCCACTGCGGTAAAACAACAGTCAAAAATCACTAAGATGCCAAGAAGAGCCGCATCACGCCTAATGCTGCCAGAAGCAACCTCAAAATGTCACCCACGTTGTCATAAAACTTAGCCGTTATGAATGGGATAAATTTCTAAGTGCTGCAGATTCGTAGTGCCGAAATGCACGCGCAGTGGCTGTAGCCCACCCAAACCTGTTAGTGTATGCGTTCGCTGTTTTGCTACATGAATAACAATTTTGGCCAAATTTATTTAAGTACCAAAAGCATGAATCCGAACTCATGGCAGCGTGTCTCGGAGGGTATTGTGCTTCCGGGGGTAATTATGGCACAAAGTAGTAATAACTAATGCCAGGTCCATGAAGATAGCTGGTACTACAACCGAACGGCGGTAGGTACGGAGAAAAAATGTGATCACAGTTATCACAAATTGTATATGAATTAGACCGGTTGGGATTCCAACGCAAAGTTTTAACCCTGTGTCTGTAGTGATTACCAACGATCATTCAGCCGTTTATTCGTGTGGTCACAAAACTTTCCAGTTCGCTGATTCAGCTACATATTCGAGCTTTGGTGAGTGTAAAAGGCCGATTCTGACTGGTGAATGAGTTGAAATGCGCCTTATTTCTGCATTCATGCACAGCTGAGTAGGAAGTGGATGACTCCGCATGCCTGGAGCCTTGTCGCTCCGGGTCTCCCCCGTTCCTACCCAACAGGCGTTGGATCGTAACCTGGCCTAACCATTGCCATCGCCTGTCTCGGTTTTCACATTTGCACCACTGACTCGAGGGAATCCGCTTGGTAGGTAACACGTTCTCTCAACGTTGGCAAAGTTGCATCTCTGACGGACATGGTAGCTTTCATTGGCATTTCGGTCCCCAGCGATAAGTTACACGACCAAAATGCAAGTCAAAAGGAAGCTAAAACAACTCGGAGAAGACGCGGAATTATCGGCGAAGACGTTTACCGAACTACACTAAGGACTTTGGTGATAGAGTGATAGAAGATGTCTGGGTGACGAAACCGATCAAAGAGCGGGAGCGATAGTTTGGACAGTTACAGGTATCGTAAGCAGCGTTCCAACTGCACTTATTACGAGACCTACTGCTAACCAACCATCCTCATTATAGTCCGCACGAGATGGAGCCCGTCGGACTCACGATCGGCCTAATCGGACTCGCTACAGCATACGCAGATGTGCTCAATCGTCAAATCATAGAACCAAGACTACGATCTCTTCGCAACAAAATTTGAAACCGAGCGACTGCGGCTCCTCCTCTGGGGTCAGGCAGTGAGAATATCACCGACAGCAAATGGAACACCCCCGTCGCAACAGCTCCAAGATCCGATAGTACGAAATGCTGTCAGTAAGCTGCTTACATGGGCGGTCCACTTCTTTGAGGGTTATGAGAAAATTAAGAAAGGTAACACTGCCGTTGGAGGACGAGCTCGTGCGTTGGCTGCAATTCTACCATGGCGGTATAGTTTTCTCGGTATAGCCCGACAGAGCTTGGCAGTGGTGGCGACTGGAATACAGCAGGGAAGCCCGGCTACGATTGTGAAAGTGAGATGGGCATTCTCGGGCAAAAGGAAGTCAGAGAAGTTGTTGCAAGGGTTAGGTTACTTCGTTGATAAACTCCACGAGCTGGTACCCACCTCAGGCCCACGTGCACATCCAGCGATAAGGCTGCCGGAGATTAGAGAGCGGTTACCGCTCCCATCATTGGCCGCAAATCATGCTGTACGTTTGAGGGACCGTTCTCTAGTTGACCTCCACATTCGCCGCAGGAAGAAAAAACATGCTCGTCGAATGGCCGCTGCTGTAGCTGCAGATACAGAACGTAAAATTCGAGTAGATGAAAGGTAAATTCTGTTGAGCACATACATATTCTGAGGTTGACATACTGACATGTGATACAGAAAATAATTGAAACAGCAAGCCGCCTATTTTTGTGGTGTGCCAAGCTTGGGGGCGCTTCTGGTTTTTTTTTAAAAAGTTGAACGACAAGCCATGCATTAGCCTTGTTTCGAGTTAAGCGAGCTCGGCCCGTGTTAAGCGAGGTATGATGATGTCACTACCCGCACTATTGTGAGAAAGCTGCAGCAACTTGGACTCGCTGTTGGGTCTGGAGCAACAAGGATGTATGCTATTACCAACTAGCGGCTAAATGTAAAATATGATTACAACTACTCGCACTATTGGACAGGTTGCGGCTCTGCGATGGAATGTTCTAGAAAGATACCTCTTCTCACATACCGTCATATTGTTAGTCTGTCAGCTGGCTATATTCTCGCTGTCCGCGTCGGCGAGAATATAGCTGGTTGACAGACTATCATATTGTATATACTCACCCTACTCGATAGGGGCTCGATAAATCTCAAAACCCTTATAAAGATAAAATTTCTGTATATGGCGTACAAAAGCCTTAGGGAATGATACTGTATATCGTTTGGGATGATTATCTAACGACGATAACCGGATTTTAGTTTTATAAGACTTAGCACTTTTATCGTACCCCTATACGGTAAGTACTGTGATTCTGTAGCGAGCATTAAGGTACATACCAATATAGCCCCCCAAGTAGCACATTCTGACCAACGAATGCCGATACAAAATATTAGACATTTCAGTGACAGCAAATATTAGTGAGAAAAAGGAGAATTTAAGGAATAAATCTTGCGCGTGACGAAGTACGTTCTTACCTGGATTCTTGCTACATTGCTCTACATAGTTCAATGACTCGTCGTGAATAAATTTCCATTCTTGTTCTCTTCCTATAAGTTCGTATCCATGGGTGGAATTATGACACCATGCTAAAATTATTCAGTGAGCTACTTAAGATCATTACAATACCCATATCCGCGTCCGCGATATAAAACCCAGCGTATTGTTGTGATTGTCTTGTATTCCCCTATCTATATTATTGTGCACATGCCCTAGAACCTACACGTCGGGGTTCTATACAGTGAAGTATTACTATATATAGTCAGTGAGATTTACGGATACGGGCTTATAGTATTCAGCTGGAGATACACGGCCGGGTGCGAATTCAAGCGTACGGTCTACTGTATATGAGTGTAGAAGCTCCCACGGTAGAGAGATAGAGTTAACTTAATCAACTATCTTCGTACCAAGTAACACTAAGGACAGTGCAAGGCCGAGTGCACTTTCATGAACCTGAACCTTCCATCCTAACGGTGACATAACAATTGTATCAAACTCTCTGTCCACTCTCCATCCGGTGGAAGCTGGAAAACATCTTTTTCTACAATGACCGCAATTTGGGGATTATATCTGCTTGGAGTTATGCCACCAACAACGTTCAACAAGTAAACCGTCGTTGTAGTTTCAACGGCGTAGAAAATCAAAATTAATAAAACTGAGATAGTAAATCTTAAAACCTGTGAAAAGAATTTGCTCAACTCACCTTGGCCTCTTTCGGGGGTTTGAGAATGTGCTGTCCCCCCACTTGGTGCTAAACATAGTTCACGTGTCACTCCCGGATTTTCCAACGAATGGCGCTCAATAAGCATCACCAACTCTATTCCCACTTCAGATTGTGTAAGTATGAGATTTTTGGTGCGGTTAACAGTCATGACCAAACAATGCTAACGCGTAGATTCAGTTAACTGCAAAGCAAGCCGATAACTAAGCACACCAAGCCGTTCCCAAGCATCCTTATCCTCATAAGCTCTGTACAGTTCCTGAACACTTTATAGTGACTCTCAAGTATACCTATGCTTCTCCGGTGTTGCTTACAAGCATATACGCAGACAGTATTCCGAAGGGGCCGGCCGCGGCTATTGAGAGGTTAGACCCGCCCGGCCTCCTTTAGCGTGGGTTTTGCTATAAATCCCGCAAGCGTCTAGGGCCGAGTAACCTCTTATGCCCACTCTAAATAGCCTGCCACTACTAAAAATAGTAGATGGTAATCTACTCACCGCTAAAAGCCCGGCCCGCTCGGGCTTGGTCAGATGTCTGCCTGACCGGGCCTCTTTAAAGCTTGCAAAAGCTATTCGGAATACTAGACGCAGGATAAATAGATCTGGCGGTACAGCCACTTTTTGGCCCAGGGTGTTACGTAGCGTTTGGCTGCCGTGCGGGTTCAGAACCTGGGGCGTCGTCTCTAGAGCGGGGTGGGTTGGTAAATGTTGAATATCCGAGTAACAAGTGGCGAGTGGCAAAGAGTGGCAAAGGCACACCCAAAGTTCCCCAAAGTTTTTGTGTATACCTGCCGAGTCTTTGTCGTTCTCTCTTCTATGTGCACCTTAGTCTATACAAGCACACGGTTCTCCCCTGCATATTTACAACTGCAAATACTTATGGCCTTGCGGATCCGTAGGGCTCCAGCCAGAGTACGTTTTCTGTTTCCAAAATGGCTAAACCTTCCGCCAGATTCATTATCATTCCACAGCGTGCTTGTGAAATAGTTCGTGCTCTACAGTTGATGCCATCCGAAAGTGGGCGATATACTGGGACCAGGGGGTTGTTCATCCCCGAAATTTCCGAATGGTGTAGAACCAGTTCTACAAGACTACCAATTTTAATAAGCAACATGCAGATAACCATGCCAAAACTGGCAATTTTTTCCCACAGGAATACTCCAGGTTAAAAATAGCAGTTTGTTTTTGAGCTTACACTCAGGCCACATCGATCTAATGGCAGCTCTACGTATACCAGCAACAGAAATACGAATAGCGATGATATCGTCAAATACTCGACCCCAAGTGAAAAACATCAAACTAGTCGAACACCAACCATCTGTGATGAATGAATGACAAAGAGCGGTAGTCCACTACGGACATTTCAATCTCCGGAACTAATAGAGTAGACAAAGGTTTAATGAATAGCTGAAACCCACCAAAATAAGCCGACTTCAAAAAGTAGTCATAGTCCACCACAATAGAAAATACTTGTGCGAGAGATTTAACATCTTGTACTTTAAGTTTCCGAGATGAAATTTCACAAAAACCACCTTCAACTTGCAAAGTTATAACCACATGAAGCTTTCAAGCACTGAAGAATGTGTTTATCAATCTCTACACTGAAAGATTGAACCATAAACATCTTCTCTTACACTCGCGAACCCACGAATACTGCACTCGAGTCAAGACATTCTTCGTCATGGTTAACCTTACCGCGATCGTTCGGCGCTAGCCACATGTTATGCCTAACCACTCGAAGTCTTTCACTGCATTACCCTTACTCAGTTGTGCGAAGAGAAACAAGTCACTCGGAAATATCTTCCGAACTCTTCCAAAGGTCTCGGTAATGCATGAGAGTCTCAGCATCGTCTGAAGTCTTGTATGAGAATGAAGACTTGTATGAAGATGGTGATTGTATGAGGATATGCATCAGGGCCAGGGTGATGCGTCTCATGTCAGATAGAGCATACGCGTACGCTTCAACAAAAATCTCGACCAGATGACCCGGTGACAACCAATGAATATGTGCTTCTATGCCGCAGCAGCGTTCCACAACCTCTGGAATGTTACGCACCGCATCGACTCTACCGAACAGGTTAGTCTTCCTCTCAATGCGGCTGATTATACACCGTGTGCCACGTGTAAGTCTAGAGCCTTCCGGAATTCCATCGCCATCCAACACAGGTAAAAGAGATTATCGTCGCTGAGTTTCGCATCATTATCGTCACGGCTAATTTAGGTAAGAAAGACCTTCGGTAGGAGAAATGCAATGATGGTACATGGCTGACTTCAATAGTACTATTCTTCGACCAAGCGGTTTCAAACGACAAGCATTCCCGAAGAAGTCACCGCTCGAGCTACCACGAGTCGAAGAAGCAGCAGAAGCACCACGCCACACTTACGTGAGTAGAGGAAAGAGACGAGCGTGAGCTTCAGGAGTTACATACACATCTAAACGGGTGCCCCAACAACTGTAAGTATTCCCTCCGCTCTGTAGAGGCCCCGTTACTAACGTTTTAGATGGTGTTTGAGCAACTTGGCATCACGCTCAGCATAGCCGGCCTATTCGCCGCAAGCATAGACGTCCTCAACCTAATTTCTACCGCAAAGTCGTATCCCAAAGACTACCGGATCTTCGTTGCCAAAGTGGAAACCGAGCGACTCCGGCTCTTTCGTTGGGGCCAAGCGGTGGGATTAACACGAGAGAGGGATGGAGAGTCTTCTCAACAACACGAGTTATTACGAGACCCGAGAATGAGAGAGAAAGTGTGTGAGCTTCTCACATGGGCTATTCTGTTGTTTGAAGATTCGGATACGGTTAGGAAACGATACTCCATCAGCTCCTCCATCACCATCGAATCACCGACTCGGGCGCTCGTTGCATTTACGCCGGGACTGGATCGTGCTACGGGTACCACCAACCAAGCCTCACCGGAGAATGTAGCCGCTTCCAACAACCCCCGGAGAAGGGCGGGATTTCGTCTCACGAATGCTTTGGCAATTTTGAAGATAAGATGGGCGCTCTCTGGGAAACGGAAGTCGGAGAAGCTGCTGCAGGATCTCAGTTGGTTCGTCAATATACTTCGCGAACTTGTGCCACCGGCAGTCTCTGAGCAGCTGTCATTTATCCCACCGACTGCAAGACGTATTTTACTTTTGACAGCACAGTTGTTCGCGGAGCACCGCAGTAGCAGGATGTGGCCTAGGATCTGCCGGACGCGAAAATATGCTCGCCGAATCGCCGTTAGTATTGATAAAAAAGTGCATAAAATACTGGCGGAAGAAAGGTAATCGAAGCCGAATTGCTGAATCGGAGCCTAACTTATTAATATGTGAGGTAGAGAGCGATTAGAGTGTGAGAGGTTATTTTTGGTGGCATGCAGGCCTCGGTAGTTGCATCCGGCTCGTTGGTTTTTTTTTTGTGACACTTTGACCCGATAGAATGGTTGCCAATAAAACAATTCAATCTACAGAAAACAGTCGCTATCGTGCTTTATGGCTTGGCAATATTTCCGCCATGTTTTGCTTTTCTCGTGTACTCTTTACGTCATCATTCGCTGTGATATTATCTCACAATGCACCTGCAGATTCTTTCTAATCCTCGCCCTCACTAACGAAGTTCCCGTGTTTCTGCGCAGAGTATTTCTCTATATTCATGTGATATCGTTGCAAAAGCCCATCTAACATATCGTCGGTCAACTTCACCCAAAGGTAACGTGACATCTCAATTATTGAATATACTCCCAGTAATGTCGCATGAGGTGTTGATGGCAAAGGAATTTTATATAATTACAGAAATCGGCCAGTAGGTATTCGATTCAATCGCTAAAACGTCTTGATGTTTTTTTGCGCCATCATGCGTAGTGTGGTGTAGAGAGGGACTTTATTCTCGTCAGGCTCCATGCATGGTGGTTGCACGACAGGAATGTGGTGACTTAGCTAGAGTTGACTTGGCTAGAGCCTTGCAATGGAATACCCCGTGTAGAAGCATATATATTGAGTTTGTTATTCCTCCACAAAAGCTAAGACACTGTCGCAGTTCTCTATCTAGTGAATCAGTTCGAGCTTTCTGGTCGGCTATTGCGGGGCTAGATGACGAAAGCATGCGATGCACATGACTGAGTAATATGTGCTCCGCTGCGGAAGAGTTCCAGAACGTTGAGGCGGCGCTGTAGAGCGAAATAGCCTAGTCAACATGTCCAAACCCAGCGTGTATCGCAATGATTCCACCAGTCCAGCATTGGACCAGTCCAGACCGGGTCCGTCCAAGTCCAGTCCAATCCAGTCCAAGTAATTTTTGGACCGGGATCGGACCAATCCCTATTTTTTCTGGACCTGGACTGAACTGGCCTGGACTGATTTGGACCAGTCCAGCACAGTGTCCAGGTTTAGGGTATTTTTTGTTGATGTGAATGAGTGAGTTGATTGTAGGTACAAGAGAGACGGACAAAGGTGCGTCTTAAGTATGATGAGCATGAGGGCGAGCATCGTGTGAAGTCTAAAATGGACAGTCATGGTGTGAAGTCT